>JAABUQ010002841.1_pt1 | contig 33185 bp, 31 predicted proteins | sample 5560001 | NCBI WGS metagenome assembly JAABUQ01 (sample SAMN10711888, study PRJNA513371) | rock metagenome | isolation source: Antarctica rocks | place: Antarctica: Victoria Land, Finger Mt nord | collected 2015-12-18
CGCGGCCAGGCCTGGGTGTTCAGCCCCACCGCCGGCGGCTGGAGCGCGCGGCGCCTGCCCCTACCGGACGACGTGTCGGTCGGCCTGGTCGATGCCGGACCGCAGGACGACCACGTGTTCCTGCAGGTGACCGGCTTCCTCACGCCGAGCGAGCTCTGGTTGGCCGATGCCGGCACCGGCACGGCCGCCCAGGTGAAGTCGCTGCCGCCGCAGTTCGACGCCTCTGGGCTCGTGGTCGAGCAGCTTGACGCCACCTCGAAGGACGGCACCAGGGTCCCGTATTTCCTGGTGCATCGTCGCGACCTGAAGCGCGACGGCTCCAACCCGACCGAACTCACCGCCTATGGCGGCTTCGGCGTATCGAGCAAGCCGCTCTATTCCGGTGCGATCGGCCGGCTCTGGCTGGCGCGCGGCGGCGTCTACGCGCTGGCCAACATCCGCGGCGGCGGCGAGTTCGGCCCGGCCTGGCACGAGGCCGGACGCAAGACGCAGCGCCAGCGCGTGTTCGACGACTTCGCCGCCGTGGGTCAGGACCTGATCGCGCGCGGCATCACCTCGCCACGCCGGCTCGGCATACGCGGCCGGTCTAATGGCGGGCTGCTGATGGGCGTCGAGTTCACCCAGCATCCGGAGCTCTGGCATGCGGTAATCATCGGCGTGCCGCTGCTCGACATGCTGCATTTCGAGACGATGGCGGCCGGCGCCTCCTGGGTCGACGAGTACGGCAGCGTCTCGAAACCCGACGAGCGCGCCTTCCTGGCGCGGATCTCGCCGCTGCAGAACCTGCGCGCTGGCGCGCACTACCCCGAGCCGTTCATCTTCACCTCCACCAAGGACGACCGCGTCGGCCCGGTGCATGCGCGCCGCTTCGCCTGGCGTATGGACCAGCTCGGCCTGCCGTTCCTCTATTACGAGGATACCGAAGGTGGGCACGCCGGCACCGCCAATCTCACCGAGATCGCGCACGAGCAGGCGCTGGAGGCGACCTATCTGACCCGCAGGCTGATGGACTGAACGGCGGCTTCTTTACCAGTTGGACAGCTTTGCCGCGTAGGCTGAAGTCCCAACGGATAGGACAGTCCATGTCACGCTCGCTCGGATTGACTGCCAAGGTTACCGGTATATCCCTGATCGCCCTGGTCGCCTGCGTGACCGTCATCCTGGTGACGTCGTTATCGGCGCTGCGCCACGAGGCGCTGCATCGTGGCCAGAGCCAGCTCGATTCGAGCATGCGCATTGCGTGGGACGTGCTGCAGCATGTCGGTGTCGGGGCCCACCTGTCCGAGGGGAAGCTCATGGTGGGCAGCACGGTGCTCGACGATGATTTCACGGTCGTGGACAGGGTGGTGACGCTCGTGGGCGGCGTCGCTACCGTGTTCAAGCAGGACGTGCGCGTCGCTACCACCATCAGGCGGCCCGACGGCAGCCGCGCGACCGGGACGAAGCTGGCCGCCGGACCGGCGCGAACGGCCGTGCTGGACCATCATGAGCCATTCCGGGGCGAGGCGCAGATCCTCGGCAAGAGCTACCTGACCGCCTACGACCCGATCCTGGATGGCCAGGGCCAGATGGTGGGAATACTCTTCGTCGGAACGCCGAAAGCCGCCTTCTTGACGACGTTCAACGCCTTCAGGAACACCATCCTTGCTGCCTCCGGGATCAGCCTGCTGGCCATCGGATGGATGGTCTGCATCGTCACCCGGCGCATGTTCGCCCCACTCGCGGCACTGCGCGAGACCATGGATCGACTGGCGCGCCACGAGCTAGGCGCAGCCATTCCCGCATGCAGCCGGACCGACGAGATCGGAGACATGGCGCGTGCGGTCCAGGTGTTCAGGGACGCGATGATCGTCACCGACCGGGTCGCCGCCGAACGAGCCGCAGACCAGGCGGCCAGGGAGGCGCGGGCGGCACAGCTCGCCGGCCTGGTGGCGGGTTTCGAGGCACAGGTCGGCGGCATGATCGGCACGCTGTCGTCGGCGTCAGGCGAACTGGAAACCACGGCGCAGGCCATGACCGGCACGGCTGCCCGGACCAACAGCCAGGCTACGATCGTGGCGGCCGCGGCCGAGGAAGCCAATCAAGGCGTCCAGAACGTGGCAGCCGCAGCCGAGGAGCTGTCGGCCAGCATTGCCGAGATCAGCCGGCAGGTTACCGAGAGCGCCCACATGACGGTCGAGGCGGCCGGGCAGGCGCGGCGAACCGATACCATCGTGCGAACCCTCTCGGACGGCGCGGCGCGGATCGGCGACGTGGTGTCGTTGATCAGCGGCATCGCCGGCAAGACCAACCTGCTGGCGCTGAACGCCACGATAGAGGCGGCACGGGCCGGCGAGGCGGGCAAGGGCTTCGCGGTGGTTGCATCGGAAGTAAAGAGCCTGGCGGCGCAGACGGCCAGGGCGACCAGCGAGATTGGGGCGCAGATTGGCTACGTGCAGGCGGCAGTGCAGGAAGCTGTATCGGCCATACAGGGCATCGTCGGACGCATCGAGCAGATCAGCGTGATCTCCGCCTCCATCGCATCCGCCATGGAGCAGCAGGGACTGGCGACCGTGGAGATCTCCAGCAGCGTGCAGCAGGCGGCCGTGAGCACGCGGCAGGTGACGGCGAACATCACCAGCGTGAGCCAGGCCGCGAACGATACCGGCCTTGCCGCAAGCCAGGTGCTCGGCTCCGCAGGCGCGCTGTCGCGGCGGGCCGAGCAGCTCAGCGGCGAGGTCAGAAGCTTCGTCCACGGCATCCAGGCGACGTGAGGATTATCTAAGGAGCGCAGCTTTAGGCTTGCGGAGCACCCTCCTGACGGCGCGGGTCGGCTTTCGCGAAGGCTTCGTGCTGCTCGCAGGTGGCCATGATGCGGTCGATCGTCGGGATGCCGTTCACCTCGATCTTGAACACGCGCATCACCACGATGATGCTGGCGAGGCAGATATCGGCGATAGTGGCCGTGTCGCCATGGCAGAAACGTCCCGTCCCGGACCCGGTAGCGAGCCGCTGCTCGAACGCCTGCAATCCGGTGGTGAACCAGTTGATCTGCCAGGCACGCCAAGCGGCGTCGTCGAAACCGCCCTGCGAAGTCAGGTATTTCTTGATGCGCGGGGTGATGAGCGGATGCGTATCGGCGGCGAGCATGGCCGCAAGCGAACGCACCCGCGCACGACCATGCGGATCGGCGGGCAGCAATGCCGGCGAGGGTTGGATCTCGTCGAGGAACTCCAGTATCGCGAGTGACTGCGTCAGCGGCTCCTGCGTGGCACCGGCCTCGCGATCGATCAGCGCAGGGATCGCGCCGAGCGGGTTGATCTTCAGGAATGCCTCGCCGCGATGCTCCCCCGCATCGATGTTGACGATGCTCTCATGCGCCTTCAGCCCCTTGAGGTTCAGCGCCACCCGGATACGGTAGCCAGCGGAGGTGCGCCAGTAGCTGAACAACTCGAAACGCTGCTGATCGGTCATGATTGGCTCCATTCACGCTTGATCCGGTCAGGAAGGCTATCCGATGGCGGCATTCATGTCGCGTCGGGATCCCATCCTGGCGGAACCGTCAGCCAAGCGACTTCCTCATCAATCGGGAAGAATGGAGAATGAAGCAGAGCCGCTCGTAGAACGGGACCGCTTCTTGGACGGCATCCAGGAACACGGCGGTCATTCCTCGCGCACGCGCGTCGGCTTCGGCGAAGTCCATCAGGGCACGCCCGGCGCCGGACCTGCGGAACCCGGCATCCACGACCAGATCATCGACATGCAGATGAGCCCCGCGCGCCAGGGTATGTACCGGCCTCATGCCCATGACGCCGAGCAGCTCGACGTCGAGGAACGCTCCGACAAGCTCATACCCGGAGTAGCTCTGACGCTGCACGCGACGGATGAACTCGTCCTCGTCCAGCCCGCGCAACTGGGCGACGATCGGGAATGCCCTCGACCACTCGGCCGGGATCAGGCGCCTCGGCAGGATCATTCCAAGCCTTTTTCGATCTGGATCGGCTGCGGTCTAGCGGTAGTAGCCGCCTCCGCCCCCGATGTAGGGACCCCTTCTCTCATGCTCGCGATAGCCATAGCCGCCCCGGTCATGATGGTGGTGGTACCACCAGGGCTCGCAGGCGGTGGTGGACAGCGCGCAGATAAGCGCCAGGCCCGTCAGCAGCTTCTTCGTCATGGTGTGTCTCCGGTCAGATACCTCAACGCCGCGTGGAGCGGGTTGTTCGCGGCAGCCTCGTTTGCCGCCGGGGCTTTACTGGACTGCGCCCCGGCATCACCTGCAGGAGCGCCGCCGCATCGGGCGGCACTGACGTGGAGTCCGCATTGTCCAGCCCCGCCCGCCTGCTCGTCGCCTTCTACTCCCGCACCGGTTCGATCGAGGCGCTCGCGACCGCTGCCGCCGAGGCCGCGCGTGAAGCCGGGGCGGAGGTGCGCCTGCGCCGGGCACGGGAGGTCGCGGACGAAGACAGCATGGGCCAGGTGAAAGGCTGGTTGGAGAGCGCCCGGCGGCAGAACGCGTTGTACGAGGCGCCGACCAAGGACGATGCGGAGTGGGCCGACGCCATCCTGTTCGGCACGCCCTGCTATTTCGGCAGCATGGCGACCGAGCTGAAGAACTTCCTCGACCAGCTCGGCCCGCAATGGAAGCGCGGCGCGCTCGCCGGCAAGGTCGGCGGTGCTTTCGCCGCTGCGTCCTGGCCACACGGCGGATCGGAGGTGGTCACGCTCTCGCTCTACGCACCGATGGCGCACCTGGGAATGGTGATCGTGCCCACGGGCTACACCGACGAGGCGATGCTCGAGGCGGGCTCGCCCTACGGCGCCTCGACGATCGTCGGCTCGGAGAACCGCCCTCCGCAGCAGGCCGATCTCGACGCTGTCCGGCACCAGGCACGCCGCACGGTGATGATCACCGACGCGCTGGTCAAGGCCGGAGAGATGCCCAGCCGCCGCACCTGATCCGACGCGCCGGTCGCTTCCAGACTGTGCCTGTTGGTGCAGGAACCGGTGTTCCCATATAGGGCTCGAACCTGCTCCGGAAGGCAGCCATGCGCAGTTCGTCCCCGATGCTCCTGATCCTGCCGGCATTCGCCGCCTGCGCCAGTCCGCCGGCACGGGCGCCGGGCGAGACCGACGCACGCTGCATCCACCGCCTGTACGACTATCCGACCAGGTCGGTGCCGTTCCAGACTGCGGCGAACCAGTGCAGCGGTGGCGGTCCGGTGGACCTCACCGGCGACCGTTACTACCAGCTCCTCGCCAGCACCCTCAACGTCCCCTACGTGACGCGCGATCCGAAGCGCGACGGCACGATCGTCGTCACCGGCAGCCGTCTCGCGCAGCCGACGGACCGGCCGGTGTCTCCTGAGGTGCGTCTTCGCTGAGCGCCTGCCCGCACGGCTATTCTTGCGGATAGGCGGAGGCGAACGTCTCGCTGAACGGCCCCCACCAGTCCGGCACGCCGGTTTCCTTGTCCACGTGGCGCAGGAAGCCGTCGGTTCCGGGTGACATGAGATAGGTCGCCCCGTAGCTGCCCGGTCCGTCCATCCTCACGTTGTCGGCGTAGTGGGGCCCGTCCCTGGCGACCATCGGGCGCAGCGTTCCGCTCGTCTTCCAGGCCGTTCCGGACTTCTCGATCGTGTAGGAAATGGCGAGATATCCCACCCAGGCGCCATCCGGATAGCCGTAGCTGTTTGTCGGCCGTCGCGTGGACGTCGGCCTCCAGGTGGATCACGTCGCTCCCCATCGGCATGCCTGCCGACATCGGAGCCATCTCGACACCCACGAGGTAGTTGGCGACGATCTCCATGTCGTGCCCATGCACCGGTCCACCGACGAAGTACTCGCGCGCGACCACAGTGCGCGACAGCAGCAGGGCCATCGCGGCTGCGGCCAATATGGCCGCGCGCCTCACCGGCTAACCTCCCGCGACGCGGGACGTGTCCCAGAGCTGGTAACCCCGGGCCGCGACCAAACACCCAGGATGTCGCAGCTCGCACGCGATACCGGGCGCATACTGATCGACGGTGGCCTGGGTGCATGGGCAGGCCGAAACGCGTCGTCAAACCGATCCGGCTGGAGGCCGCCTCGAACATCGCATGGGTTGCCGCCACGGCCGAGGGCACCGTTAATGAGGAACGGCGAAGACCACCGGCAGGGCAGCCTTCCGCGAGCCGGACACGCGATCAAGGTGGTCGCGGCTCGCTCTGCCCGGGTCGCGACAAGATCGGTTCAGGGACATCTCCTGTCTGCCGTCAGCCAGGCACGCATGCGCGGGCGTCCGAGGCAAGACGAGGGCCACGATGAGATTATACCATTCCGCGCCGACAGATCATTCGGAAGAAACCGGCGTTCCCTTCGGCGAGGCGCTGCTCGTATGGCTGCGAGTCGCGGCGTTGTCGTTCGGAGGCCCGGCCGGACAGATCGCGGTGATGCACCGTATCGTCGTCGAGGAGCAGCGCTGGATCGGCGAGGCCCGCTTCCTGCACGCGCTCTCCTACTGCACGCTGCTGCCCGGGCCGGAGGCGCAGCAGCTCGCCATCTATATCGGCTGGCTGATGCATCGCACGCGCGGCGGCATCGCCGCGGGCGCGCTGTTCGTGCTGCCGGGCATGGTCTGCATCATGGCGCTGAGCTACGTCTACGCGGGCTGGGGCCGGACCGACGCCGTCGCCGCCCTGTTCTTCGGGCTGAAATCGGCGGTCCTGGCCGTGGTCCTGCAGGCCGTCATGCGCGTGGGTGCACGGGCGCTGAGGAACCGCGCGATGCTCGGCATAGCGGCGGCCGCGTTCGTCGCCATCTTCCTCTTCGGAGTCCCGTTTCCCGTGATCATCCTCGCCGCCGGCTTAGTCGGCTGGTTCGGCGGCCGCGCCGGCTCGCCGCTGTTCCAGGCCGGCGGCGGTCACGGTACGGGCGGGGTGGAGGGCCTGTCGGAAGCGGGCAGCCGGCTCGGGGAGGCGCTGCCCGCGCACGCAAGGGCATCCGTCGCGGGAGCCTGGCGCGCCGCCGCCGTGTGGCTGGTCCTGTGGCTCGCGCCCGTGCTGGCCCTGCTCGCCGTCGAGGGCCGCGCGAACACCTTCAGCCAGATCGCGACCTTCTTCAGCAAGATGGCGGTGGTCACCTTCGGCGGGGCCTACGCGGTGCTAGCCTATGTCGCCCAGCAGGCGGTGGAGAACTACCACTGGCTGCGTCCGGGCGAGATGCTGGACGGGCTCGGCATGGCGGAGACCACGCCGGGACCGCTGATCATGGTGACACAGTTCGTCGGCTTCATGGCGGCCTATCGCGCCCCCGGGTCGCTGTCCCCCATGCTGGCCGGGACCCTGGGCGGCCTGCTGACCACCTGGGTCACCTTCACGCCCTGCTTCCTGTGGATCTTCCTCGGCGCCCCGTTCATCGAGGCGCTACGCGGCAACAGGGCGCTGGGCGGAGCGCTGACCGCGATCACCGCGGCCGTGGTCGGCGTCATCCTGAACCTCGCCGTCTGGTTCGCCCTGCACACCTGGTTTCGCAACACCCTTCCGGTGCGGGTAGCAGGCCTATCGTTCGACGCGCCGCTGCCTTCGAGCCTCGATCCATGGGCGCTGGGACTGTCGGTCGCGGCCCTGGTCGCGATCTTCCGCTTCAGGATCGGCATGATCCCCACCCTGCTCGCCTGTGCCGTTGCGGGTGTCGCGCTCCGCTTCGCCTGACCGAACGAGGCCGGCAGGCCGGTGGCGGTCGCGGAGACTCATCCCGGGGAATCGCCAGCCCGTGACGAATGGTCTATGCGCCTGCATGATACGGTGGCGGTACGGTGCGCCGTCATGTCGAAGATCGGCATCCGGTTGCACGAACCGAGGAACCCGGGCTTGAATTGGGCTGGACCACACGATCCGACACGATCAAGATCGACCAGTGCAGGGACCTGACGCCAAGGGCACTCTGCCCCGATCAACCGCTGCCTGGTCGCTCGTGATCGGCGCCGTCGTGGCCGGAGGAATGGTGCTGAGCGCCACCTCCGCCTGGACCGGTTTCGCGCAGACGGGCAGCGACGTGACGCGGGCGCTATGGCTCCTCCCGGTTCTCGTCTGGCTGCATCTCGGACAGCTTCTGATGGCGGGGACAGCCTGGCGCGGCCTGTTCGGAAGTTCGGGGCCGGGCATCGCGACCTTCTATCGCCTGCGCATCATCCGTGAGGGCGTAGACAGCCTGCTGCCCGTGGCCCAGGTCGGCGGCGAGATCGTAGGGGCCCGGATGCTGTCCCGATACAGCGTGGTCCCGAGCCGGGCCGCAGCCAGCGTGATCGTGGACGTCACCATCGAACTGCTTACACAGGTAATCTTCCTGATGGGCGGGCTGTGCGCCCTGCTATGGCAATCGCCGGGAACCGCCAGGAGCGTCTGGATAGAGGCGATCGTGGCTGGCGCCGCCGCGACCGCCGCGTTCCTGCTGGCGCAGCGGTTCGGCATGCTGCGCGCGCTGGAGGCGTTGCTGCGCGGCATGGCGCGACGCTGGCCAGCCCTGGCCGGGTCATCGCTCGACGGACTGCATTCGGCGGCACTCGACTTCTACAGGCAGCCGGCGGCATTGCTTCGCTGCATCTGGCTGCACCTGCTCGCCTGGGTGCTGGGTAGCATCGAGAGCTGGATGGTCCTGAACGCGCTCGGCGTTCCGGCAACCCCCCTGCAGGCCTTCACCGTCGAAAGCCTCGGCATGGCCGCCCGCAGCGCCGGCTTCGCGATACCGGCGGCCCTCGGCGCGCAGGAAGGCGGCTTCATGCTGGCCGCCGCCGGCGTCGGCCTGCCGGTGGCACCTGCCCTGGCCCTGTCGCTGGTCAAACGGATGCGCGAGGTCCTGGTCGGCCTCATCGGCCTGGCGCTGTGGCGCATGGCGGCCCGGCGGCCGGCATCTTCTTGAGTGGCGGGTCGATGCAGGTCCTGGATTTTCTCGCCGAGCTGGCCGCGGTGCTGGCGGTGTGCGGCTTGGTCGCGGCGACGGCCGGCGCCGTCGCGGTGCAGCGCTTCGCTGCCCGCGCCACCCGTCCCGCACGACTCCGCCCTGCCGTCACCGTGCTCAGGCCGCTCTGCGGCGACGAGCCGATGCTGGAGGCGGCACTGGCCTCGATCTGCGACCAGGCCTATCCGACTTTCCAGATCGTGTTCGGCGTGCAGGATGCGAACGACCCGGCGCTGCTCGCCGTGCGGCGGATCAGGCGACGTTTCCCGGCCTGCGACATCGCGGTGGTGGTCGACGGCGCGCTGCACGGGCCGAACCGCAAGGTCAGCAACCTCATCAACATGATGTCGGTAGTGCGGCACGAGGTGCTGGTGTTCTCCGACAGCGACCTGCACGTGCAGCCGGACTATGTCGAACGGATCGTCGCCGCCCTGGAGGTGCCGGGGGCCGGCTTGGTCACGACCGTCTGCGTAGGCCTGCCGACCACGGATGGACCGGTTGCCCGGCTGGGCGCGATCGGGATCAGCCACTCGTTCCTGCCCGGAGCGCTCCTGTCCCGGGCGCTGGGACGCCAGGACTGCCTCGGCACCACCATGGCGCTGCGGCAGGAGACGCTGGCGCGCATCGGCGGCCTGGGCGCCCTGGTCTGGCATCTGGCCGACGACAACGTGCTGGGCCAGCACGTGCATCGGCTCGGACTGCGCGTGGGATTGGCCGACACGGTACCGATGACCGCCGTACCGGAGGTTTCCCTGCGCGCCCTGTGGCAGCACGAGTTGCGCTGGGCCCGCACCATCCGCGCGCTGGAGCCCACGCTGTTCGCGGCTTCCACGTTGCAGTTTCCGCTGTTCTGGGCCGCGACCGCCTTCGCGCTGAGCGGCGGCTCCACCTGGTGCGCCGGGCTGTTCGCGCTGGCCTGGGCGATACGGGCCGCAGCCGCGCGATGGATCGACCGCGCGCTCGCCGCACGACAAAACGACGGCGTGCTGGCCGCACGACGGATCGACCGTGCGCTGCTTCAGCAACGATGGCCGGCCGGCGCCGCATCGGCCTGGCTGCTGCCGTTCCGCGACCTGATGTCCGTCGGCCGGGTCGCCGCGAGCTACCTCGGCGCCCGGGTGGTGTGGCGCGGACAGGTGATGCATACCGACAAGGGCCGGGCCACGTTGACCCCGGTGCATAGCCACTATGAGGTGGGGAGCTGACGATCATCCAGATGAACAAAGCAATCGTGAGCGTCGCCGGTCTTGATGTCCGTTCTGTTCTCCGCAGACCTCTCCGCGGCCCAGCCCGATGAACCTGTCCGGCATGATTTCGTCATCCGGGGGTTCGTCACCGAGAGCAAGGTGGTGCTGCCCGAGGCTCATGTCGTCTACGGCACCTACGGCACGCTCGATGCAGCGGGAGACAATGCCGTCCTGCTGCCTTCGCATTACATGGCCGACATGCACGGCTACGAGTGGCTGATCGGCCCCGGCAAGGCGCTCGACCCGACGAAGCTCTTCCTCGTCACGAGCGAGCTGTTCGGCAATGGCCGATCCTCCTCGCCGAGCAATACGGCCGAGCCGTTCCACGGGCCGCACTTTCCCGTGACGACGATACGGGACAACGTGAACGCGGTGCACCGGCTTCTGGTGGATCGGCTGCACGTGAAGCATTTGCGGGCGGTGATCGGTTTTTCCATGGGCGCACAGCAGGCGCTGCAATGGGCGGTCAGCTACCCGGATTTCATAGACCGCATCGTGGCCACTTCAGGCACGGCCAGGACGTACGGCCACGGCATCGTCCGCCTCGAGGGACAGATAGCGGCACTGACCACAGACCCGACCTTCGATGGCGGGAACTACAGCTCCGAACCGATCAAGGGAATCGCCGCGACATCCCTCGTCTGGCTGAGCTGGCTCTATTCCCAGGAATGGTGGCGCCGGGAGTTGTGGCGCACCGAGAACCCACCGGGCACGACGTTCCAGCAGGCGGTGGACCACTACCAGAAGGAGTTCTTCGCGGGTGCCGACGCCAACAACCTGATCCTGCAGATGCGGACATGGGAGCAGAACGATGTCGGCGACACGGTGCCGTTCGACGGGAACACGGAAGCGGCGCTGCGCTCGATCAAGGTGCCCGTCCTGTATATGCCGTCCGCGACCGACCTGTATTTCCCGGTAGAGGACGCGCGATACGAGGCCCAATTCATCAGGCGCTGCAGGTTGATCCCGATCCCGTCCCTGTGGGGACACCCGGCAGGAGCGGGAGCGAGCCCGGCCGACCTGAAGTTCCTCAACGAGCACATCGCGACCTTCATGGATGGGCACCTCAAGGACTGACGGGGAGTTTGCGTCAGCTGCCTGCGATCTGGTTTCTGACGTCATGCGGCAGCAGGTTCGCCACCTGGGACACCGGTCCCATGCTCAAGGGTATGAAGATCACGGTCGCCTTGCCTGTGGACGCGGCCGTCGTCACCATGTCGTTCTGGTTGGTCTGCATGAGCAGGGCCGTGATCTCGACCATGCTGGCCTCCGGCATGGCCTCCCGCAGCATGTCGAAGCTCATCTTGAAGCCCTGCGCGATCGCCATGCGCTGCTTGGCGATGCCCTGGCCCTGCAGTTCCTTGCTCTGGCTTTCCGCCATCGCCAATCCGACCCTGCGCAGCCGCTCGGCCTCCGCCTCGGCGATCGCCGCCTGCTGCTTCGCCACGGCGGCCAGCTTGTTGTTCATCGCTTCCTGGACCTGCGGTGGCGGCAGCGGCTGCTCGATCACGACGCCGTCGATCCGCAGTCCAGTCTCCAGCGCGTTCGTCGCCTGGTCCGCGATGATCCGGTCGGCCACGTGGTCCTTCCGCGAATAGACCTCGTTCAAGGTCATCCCGCTGATGATCTGGCGCAGTTCGTTTTCCACCCGGAACACGAGCTGGTCGACCGGCTTCTCGATCTTGTAGACGTAGGCCAGGATGGCCTCGCTGGTGTTGATGACGCTAAACCGCAGCACCCAGGCGATGTTGATGAACGCATCGTCGCTGGTCTTGACCGAGCTCTGCTTCTCGACCTGCTTCTGCCGCAGATCGACGGTCTCCTTTGCCATGCTCAGCGGCAGGATGACGCGGAATCCCGGTTGCAGGGGCCGGGGCTGTGGAACGCCGAGGCGCTCGACGACGACCGCCCGCTGGCCGTGCACGACCATGAAGCAGGAGAACCCGTAGATAACGAAGATCAACAGGATGACGAAGAAGGAAGTCAAGACCGCGGGTACCAGCATAGTTTCCTCGTCGTTTCTTCGTTTTTCTTGTGGCGTCTGTCTTGCCTGATCTCCATTGCCAGTGCTGATCGTCGATATCCAGAACGGTGCCGATCGTCCGGTGTCTTGACCCGGGCGACCGCATCTGCGCCGACTTCGAGCCATGCACACCAATCCCCTCCTCGCCCCCTGGAGCACGCCGTTCGGCGTGCCGCCCTTCGACCATATCCGGCCGGAGCAGTTCGCGCCCGCCTTCGAGCACGCCATGCGCGCGCACCTCGACGAGATCGCCGCCATCGGTGTGGATCCGGCGCCGCCGAGCTTCGCCAACACGATCGAGGCGATGCAGCGCAGCGGTCGGGCGCTGGAGCGGGTCGGCATGGTGTTCTCCAACCTCGTCGTCAGCCAGGGTGGGGATGCGCTGGAAGCCGTCGACCGCGAGATGTCGCCGAAGCTGGCGCAGCACGGCATGCGGGTATCGCTCGACCCGGCCCTGTTCCGGCGCGTCGACGCGCTGCATGCGAGCCGTGCGACGCTGGCGCTGGCCACCGACCAGATGCGGCTGCTGGAGCGCACGCATCTCGGGTTCATACGCAGCGGCGCCGCGCTGGCGACGTCGGAGAAGGCGCGGATGACGACGATCTCGGAGCGGCTCGCGACGCTGCACACGCAGTTCGGCCAGAACGTGCTGCACGACGAGCGCTCATGGTATCTGCCGCTCGCGGAGGCGGATCTCGATGGCCTGCCGGAGTTCGTTCGCGCCGGGGCGCGACAGGCGGCGGTGGCGCGCGGGATGCAGGGCGCCATCGTCACGCTCTCGCGCTCGCTTATCGAGCCGTTCCTGACCTTCTCCGACCGCCGCGACCTGCGGCAGGCGGCATACGAAGCCTGGATCGCACGCGGCGTGCATCCCGGTCCGCACGACAACCGCGTGCTGATACCCGAGATCCTGGCGCTGCGGGCGGAGCAGGCGCGACTGCTCGGCTACGCGAGCTTCGCGGCCTTCCGCCTAGCCGACACCATGGCTGGCACGGTCGAGGCGGCCGAGGGACTGCTGGACGAGGTGTGGGAACCGGCGAAGCGCCGCGCATCGGCGGAACGCGACCGGCTGCTGGCGCGGGCACGGGCGGAAGGTTTCAACGGCGCGCTGGCTCCCTGGGACTGGCGCCACTACGCGGAGAAGGTGCGTCACGCGGACTACGCGCTCGACGAGGTGGAACTGAAACCCTATTTCACGCTGGAGCGCATGCAGCAGGCCGCCTTCGACACCGCGACACGGCTGTTCGGCCTCACCTTCACGCCGCGTCCCGACGTGCCGGTCTATCATCCAGACGTGCGCGCTTACGAGGTAGGCGATGCCGATGGGCATCTCGGGGTGTTCCTGGCCGACCATTATGCGCGCGCAGACAAGCGGTCCGGTGCCTGGATGAGCAGCTACCGCGACCAGGAGAACCTGGACCAGCCGGTCTCGCCGATCATCGTCAACAACAACAACTTCGCGAAGGCCGAGCCGGCGCTGCTCAGCTTCGACGATGCCAGGACGCTGTTCCACGAGTTCGGCCACGCGCTGCACGGACTGCTCAGCCGGGTGCGCTACCCGGCACAGTCGGGCACCTCGGTGCGGCGTGACTTCGTCGAGTTCCCTTCGCAGGTCTATGAACATTGGCTGTCCCTGCCGGAGACGCTGCGCCGCTATGCGCTGCACCACGAGACCGGGGAGCCGATCCCGGAGGCTCTGGTCACCAGGCTGCTCGCGGCACGCAATTTCAACCAGGGCTTCGGCACGGTGGAGTTCACGGCCGCCGCCCTGATCGACATGGCGCTGCACGGCCATCCAGCGCCGGAGACGATACGCATCGAGGCGTTCGAGCAGGAGTTCCTGGCGCGCATCGGCATGCCGGCGGAGATCGGCATCCGGCACCGCCCGGCGCATTTCCAGCACCTGTTCGCCGGAGGCGGCTACGCGGCGGGCTACTATTCCTACATGTGGTCGGAAGTGCTCGACGCCGACGGCTTCGAGGCGTTCGAGGAGGCCGGCGATCCGTTCGATCCCGCCACCGCCGCGCGGCTGCAGGCCGTGCTGAGTGCCGGCGACACGCTGGATCCGATGCAGCTCTACATCGCCTTCCGCGGCCGGGCGCCCAGTACGGCGTCGCTGCTGCGCGGCCGTGACCTCGCCACGGCGTAGCAGCGGCAAATTTGCTCATGAGACCACCCTTTAACGGGTGCGAAAGGATTTCATGACCTAGTCATCGGAATGGTGCTGCGCCCACGACCGGATCAGTCGGCAATCCAGGTTCGCAGCATGCCGATGGAGTAGCCGTGTCCTGCACGCCCTGTGCCCTTCCGACCCAGACCAGGAATTCTACGAGGCGGAGTGACCGCGCATGCACCGTGCCTCACTTGCACGCTGTACTGAACGGCATAGGTACGGGCCTGCTAAGCTTCGACGATACGCTCGCCGTTCTGGTCACCAATGACCGGCTGGCCTCCATCCTCGACATTCCGCCGGCGATGCTTCGGCGCTGCGTGGCCGTATCCGAAGTGCTGGAGGCCAGCATGGCGCTTACCAGCGTCCTGGTGCAGCAGATAAGCCGGGCGTGCTTGGCAGTTGTTTCAGGCGACGAGCCGATGCCGAGCGTGACCTTCTCGTCCAACGGTGGGCAGCGCGTATTCACCTTTGAACTCAGCCGGATCGGCAACGGCCAATGGACGGCCTCGTTTGAGGAAGTCACCGCACGACGCAATGCGGAGGCGCAGGCGCTCCAGCATGCCCTGCGAGACTCCCTGACCGGCTTGTGCAGCCGGACATTGTTCCAGGAACGGGTCACGGCAGCCCTGCAAGCCAGGCACGACGGGCTGCCCAGCGTCGCAGTAGTGCTAATCGACCTGGACCGGTTCAAGGCCGTCAACGATACGCTGGGGCACCCGATCGGCGATGCGCTGCTCCGGCTCGTGGCCAGACGGCTGCTCTCCGTCGTGCGGCAGGATGACGTGGTTGCGCGTCTGGGCGGGGATGAGTTCGCGATCGTGACGTCGCCGGCGCTGGAACAGGACGCGATGGTCGCACTGGCCAGGCGCATCGTCGACGTGGTGGGCCGCCCCTATCTGGTGGACGGCCACCTCGTCAATATCGGTGCCAGCATCGGCGTCACCCTCTCGCCGCAGGATGGGTGCGAGCACAACCAGCTGATGAGGAACGCCGACCTCGCTTTATATGCGGCAAAGAGTGCCGGACGCAGCACATACAGCTTCTTCGATCCGAGCATGGATGCCCGTGCACTTGCGCGGCGCACGCTGGAAATAGACCTGCGAAGGGCGCTCGCCTTGCGCGAATTAGAGTTGCACTACCAGCCACAGATAGACCTGGAGAGCAACACCGTGGTGGGGTTCGAGGCGCTGCTTCGCTGGCGCCATCCGGAACGCGGCCTGGTGGCTCCGATCGAGTTCATCCCGATGGCCGAGGAGATCGGCCTGATCGTGTCGATGGGAGAATGGGTGATGCGCGAGGCCTGCGCCGAGGCGGCACGCTGGCCGGCCAGCGTGTCCGTCGCCGTGAACGTGTCACCGCACCAGTTCGAGGATAGCAACCGGCTGGTCGAGATGGTGACGAAGGCGCTATCCTGGTCTGGCCTGCCCGGCCATCGCCTGGAGATCGAGATCATCGAAAGCGTGCTGCTGCGCAATGAAAAGACGGTTCTCGCGGCTTTGCACCGCGTGCGCGCGATGGGGGTGCGGGTGGCAATGGACGATTTCGGCACCGGCTACTCGTCGCTGAGCCAGCTTCACAGCTTCCCGTTCGACAAGATCAAGATCGACCGCTCCTTCGTGAGGGACAACGGCGATGCCGCCGGTCAGAATGCCATTATCCGCGCGATCACGGCGCTCGGCGTCAGCCTGGGCATGTCCACCATCGCCGAAGGTGTCGAGACCCACGACCAACTTGCGCGTATCCGAGCCGAGGGCTGCAAGTCGGTTCAGGGCTACCTGTTCAGCAAACCTGTTCCGGTAGAGCAAGTCGAAGCACTGATCACCGAGTTCACGGCGCGTCATGCGGCCACGCCGGCTTTACCTTCATAATCAGGAGAACACATCCCCATGACCCAGCTCTATCGCGTCCTGTATTGCAGCCGGAACAATCTTGCCGGCGCACCCGAGACCTATCCTGACGGGATCCGGGAGATCCTTGCCAGATCGCGCGTGAACAACGCCCGTGACGGCGTAACGGGTGGCCTGCTATTCAGCGACGGCTGCTTTGCCCAAATACTCGAGGGTCCGCTCCATACGGTCGAGAATGCCTTCGAGCGCATCCAGTGCGACGGGCGGCATCAGGAGGTGACAGTGCTGCAGTCCGGGTCGATCGCGGCTCGCGACTTCCCGGACTGGTCCATGGCCTTCACCGGTACCAATCAGGCTAACAATCCGCTGACCGGAAGCGGATTGAATGAAGCGTTCTCGGGACGGTCGAGCGCAGGAGATCATGTCCTGAGTCTGTTGAAGAAGGTTGTCGTGTGCGAAAACGACTGGCTCATGCCGGTGTGATGCCGAACGCCGGCTGGCCGGCCTCTCCGGAACCTGTGCTAGAGCATGATCCGACCATGCTCCGCTTGACTGAGGAAAAAGCAGCTTTATCAGTTAATTTGGTATCGCGGAGCGATCCCAATTGAACGGATGCTGCTCTAGAGCCGGTCGCGCCGCACTGTGAGGGCCGCCGGCGACAGCAAACGCCGGGTCATGGTAAGGGCGGCGAACAGGGCCAGCAGCAGCGCCAGCACCCAATGCGGGTGGCGCAGGAAGAATACCCAGGCGAAAACCTGTCCGGCCAGCAACAGAAACACCACCGAGACCACGATCGCCATCCCGATCGCAGGCTGGCCGCGACGCAGGGCGACGACGCAGAGGGCAAGGAACACACAGAACAGTGCGATCGCCACGCCGCGCACGACCTCCATGGTCGGCCCGTTCAGGCGGTCTAGCACCAACTCCACCTGGAGGAAGGCATCCTGGAGCGCCCGCTCAACGGGATTGGGACCCGCGAAGATCAACAGCAGCGCGAGCAGCGCACCTAATCCCCAGATCAGCAGGACGGTGTTTCGGTTCATGGTAAGGCGTGCCTTCCAACCCATTCGAGGAGTTGCTCCGGCGGGCCAGCCGGCATGGTGTGGACGACTGCGAACCAGCCGGTCAGCCGATCAGGAACCAGAGCCGGAACAGCAAGGTCTCAAGCCGGGTGCGGCGGGTGAGTTGCGGCAGCCGGCGCATCGCCTGAAGCCGCACCAGCCGGTTGCCCCGTAACGATGCGAGGAGCATGGCCAGGTCGGCCCGGGCCTGCGGCGACAAGACCGCCGATTGCGCAGCCAGTTCCGCCACGTGCACGCGGAACAGGCTCATGAACGTGTCCGGCCCACGCCTGAGCGCCATCAGGCCACGACGCAGGACGGAGTGCGGTGCCCCGACGGCGTTCTCGCCATGCTGCCGATACAGCACCACCGGGACCGGGTCGGCGATTAGCCTGCCGCCCGCGGCGCCCACGAGCAGGTAGGACCACCAGTCGTGCAGCGTGCCGTTCGGCGCGCGACTGTCCGCGATCAGGCGCTTCGCGGCCGGATTGAGCATCACCGTGCAGCCGGTCGCAACGTTCTGGGTGAGCGAGGCGGGAAAATCCGGCAGCCGATCCAGCGGCGGTGACAAGCCCAGCGTATTGAGTGCTCTGTCGACCAGACGCTGGCGGGCGCAGTACAGCGTTGGCTGAGGGGTACGCGGATCGCCGAGCGCCATCACCCCGCGTTCGAGCTTTTGCGGCAGCCAGACATCATCCTGGTCCGCGAAGGCCACGATGTGGTCGTCGGGAACGTGTCGCAGCAGGGCGAGGAAGGAGGCAGTGATTCCAATATGGCAGTCATCGGCCAAATGAATGCAGCGACCGGCGCCGGAGCCTTCGGTAAATGCAATCATGATCGCGCCGGTCTGGTCGATCGAGCCGTCGTCACGCCAGAACAGGGTCCAGTACTGGTGGGTCTGCGCGAGCAGGCTCGCGAGCTGCTCGGCGAGGTAGGCCGACCCGTTATAGGTCGAGAGCAGGATCGCGACCGGGATGCGAGCGGGCTCGACCGGAGCATATCCATCGGAGATGAGACAGGACCCGGATTGAGTGTCGGCCGGCTTCAGGCGCACTTCGAACTGACTCAAGCCACATCCATTTCAGGGCAGCACCAGTCGAGCAGGAATCACCCTGCGATACCAGCCGATCGGCGAAGCTGCTCTTTCCTCAGTCAAGTAGAGCATGGTCGGATCATGCTCTAGGATGCAGCCATTTCGAGCAGACGATCGACGGTGGTCGCGACGCTGCGGCGCCAGGCCGGTAGGCGGACGCCGAACACGCGCTCGAGCTTGTCGCAATCAAGACGGGAGTCAACCGGCCGCCGCGCCGGAGTCGGCCAATCCTGGGTGCGGATCGCGATCACTTCGGGCATCCTGCGGCCATGCCTGGCAGCTGCTTCGAGTGCCGCGACGGCCAGCCCGTGCCAGGTGGTCTCCCCGGTGCCTGCGGCATGATAGATGCCGGCGTAGGAGTCTTTCCAGCCACCGGTCTCGATCAGCGTGAGGATGTCGATGATCGCCACCGCCAGATCGTCGGCACTGGTTGGTGCGCCGCACTGATCGCCCACCACCTTCAGGGTCAGATTCTTAGCTCCCGCATTGAGCATCGTGCGGACGAAGTTCTTGCCGGTGGAGGAGTAGACCCAGGAGGTCCGCAGCACGATGGTGCGCGGGCAGGCGGCGAGAGCGGCCTGTTCGCCCTCGGCCTTGGTACGGCCATAGACCCCGGTCGGCGAAGTCGGATCGGTTTCGACATAGGGTTCACCCTTGTCGCCGTCGAATACGTAATCGGTCGAGACCTGGATCAGAGGGATGCCGGCCTCGTCGCACAGCCTCGCCAGCAGCGCCGGACCATCGCGATTGGCACGCGTGGCAGCCTCCGGATCGGTCTCGGCGGCATCGACCGCAGTCCAGGCGGCCGCGTTGACCACGGCCGCAGGCTCGATGCGCCGGAAGGTCTCGCTGATCGTCCCGGGCCGATCGAAATCAAATTCCGGCCGGCCGACGCGCCGGATGCGCGGACCGCCGCAAGCGACCAGACAGGAGGCGAGCTGTCCGGCGCCGCCGGTAACCAGGACTGGACCGCCGTCGAGGGGAAGGGCGGCCATCAGATATGAAACCAGCCATGTGCGGCGGAAAAGGTCGGAGCCAGCTTGTCCTTGTCGGACAGCACCGCTTCATCCTCCGGGATCGGCCATTCGATGCCGATCTCCTTGCAGTTCCAGATGACGGCGCGCTCGGCATCCTTGTTCCAGACGTCGGTGCATTTGTACTGCACCTCGGTATCGGTGGTGAGGGTGCAGAAACCGTGCAGGAAGCCCGGCGGTATCCAGAGCTGCGACCAGTTCTCTTCGGAAAGCTCGGCTCCCACCCAAGCGCCGTAGCTGGACGAGCCGACGCGCGCATCCACCGCGACATCGTAGATCGCTCCCTTGATGCAGCGCACCAGCTTGCCCTGCGGATGCGGCGCCAGCTGGCAGTGCAGCCCGCGCACCACGCCACGCTGCTTGGAAAGGCTGTGATTATCCTGGATGAATGGCAGCGTGATGCCGGCCGCATCCATGCGAGGAGAATTATAGGTCTCGGAAAAAAAACCGCGGCTGTCGCCGAAACGGGGCGGCGTCACCAGAATGACGTCGGGAATCTCGAGACGCTCTACCTTCACGGATTTCTCCTCAGCTCAGCTATGCACGCCGTCCGCTAGCTCCAGCAGCAGGCGTCCGAGTTCAGTCTTGCTCAAGCCACGCGCATGGCCGCGCAGGGTGTGCGCGTCGATGAAGCCCATCCGGAACGCGACCTCTTCCGGCGAGCCCACCAACATGCCCTGCCTGGATTGGATCGTCTGCACGAAGGTGCCGGCCTGCATCAGGCTGTCCGGCACGCCGGCATCGAGCCAGGCACAGCCGCGACCCAGGCGCTCGACCTGCAGCGAGCCTTCCTCCAGGTAGATACGGTTGAGGTCGGTGATCTCGAGTTCGCCGCGTGCCGAAGGCTTGATCTGGTGCGCGAACTGACTGACCCGGCTGTCATAGAAGTAAAGGCCGATGACGGCCCAATTGGATTGCGGGTCGGCCGGCTTCTCGACCACCTCCAGCGCACGCCCTGACTCGTCGAAGTTGACCACGCCGTAGCGTTCCGGATCGCGCACCTGGTAGGCGAACACGGTGGCTCCCTCGGGACGGGCGGCCGCATTGCGCAGGGCGATGCCCAAATGATCCGCAAACACCAGGTTGTCCCCCAGCGCCAGCGCGCAGGGAGCCCCCTGCAGCCAGTCGTCGCCGATCAGGAAGGCCTGCACGATGCCGTCGGGAGTCGGCTGCACGCGATAGGTGAAGCTGACGCCGAGACGGCTGCCATCCCCCAGCAGCCGCTCGAACTGCGGCAGGTCGGCGGGTGTGGAGATGATCATGATGTCGCGTATGCCGGCCAGCATCAGCGTGCTGAGCGGGTAGTAGATCATCGGCTTGTCATACACGGGGAGCAGCTGCTTGCTGGCCGCCAGGGTCATCGGATGCAGTCGGGTTCCCGAGCCGCCGGCCAGCAGGATGCCCTTCATGGGCTTCTCGGAGGCAAGCCTGTCCGACTGGGTCGCTTCAGCTAACCTGCTCATGCTGCGGTTCCGAGCCTCTGCCCTGTGTAGCGCTTGCTGCGGATGTCAGCCCACCATGCCTGGTGGTCGAGATACCATTGCACTGTCCGCCTGATTCCACGATCGAAATCATGAGTGGCCGTCCAGTTCAGCGCCGCCTGCGCGTGCGATGCGTCGATCTCGTAACGGAAATCATGGCCTGGCCGATCCTCGACATGACGGATCAAACGCTCGCGAGGTCCTGCGGGATCCGGACGCAGTTCGTCCAGCACACGACAGATGGCGTGCACGACTTGGAGGTTGGAACGCGGCTGACGTGCACCGATGGCGTAGGTCTCGCCCGGCTTGCCGTGCTCGACCGCGAACACCAGCGCCTCGGCATGATCCTCGACGAAAAGCCAGTCGCGCGTGTTCGAGCCATCGCCGTAGATCGGCAGCTCACGGCCCTCGATGGCATTGATGGTGACCAACGGAATGAGCTTCTCCGGAAAATGCCACGGGCCGTAATTGTTCGTCGTGTTGGTAACGAACGCCGGCAGGCCATAGGTGTGGTGCCACGCACGCACCAGGTGGTCCGAGGCTGCCTTGCTCGCGGAATATGGGCTGCGCGGGTCGTAGGAAGTCGTTTCGGTAAATGGCGGATCGTTCGCCTCCAGCGCGCCGAACACTTCATCGGTCGAGATGTGGTGGAAGCGGAACGATGCACGAGCCCTGGCATCGAGACCGGACCAGTAGGAGCGGGCCGCCTCAAGCAATGAAAAGGTACCGACCACGTTGGTCTGGATGAACACCGCCGGTCCATCGATCGAGCGATCCACATGACTTTCGGCAGCGAGGTGCATCACCGCTTCCGGCCGATGGGTAGAAAAAACCTGCTGCATCACGGCGAGATCCGCCACGTCCGCCTTGATCAGGACATGCCTGGGATCGAGGCGTGCCTCCTCAAGCGCATCCTCGGAAGCCGCATAGGTCATCCGGTCCACGTTGACCACCGTATGGGTCGTGGTTCGCATCAGGTGGCGCACGACCGCGGAACCGATGAAGCCGCATCCGCCGGTCAGAAGAATCCGCATGGGTTGATCCTGTCCAGGCCGTGATCGTCGTCTAAGCCCATCAACTTGACAGCGTGCGCGGCCGCAAGCAACAGCCGTGGAGACAAAGAACAGGATGTCATATTGGTCATGCGGGCACCTCCCGATCATCTTCCCTTTGGCGCTGCAGCGAGTTTCAGCGATAAGTCGGAGCTTCAGTCAAGCGCGGCAGCGGCCAACCGGCTGGCAGGGTTGCTATCGAAAATGGCAGGCGGGCCAGGAGGGGATAGCGGCATGTATGCGGAAAATCTCAACGCCCAGCTGCTGGCAGCACTCGACCGGCCGGACCTGCGTGTCGTCTCCGGAGCGCAACGGATTAGTTTCGATGCTTCCCTGGATACCGCATTTCGTGCCGATCCGGGCGGTGAGGTGGTGCTCGGTGCCACCTGTCTGGGACCGGAACGGGTCTGCGCGTTCCACATCCGTCATGCGCTCGAGTTGTCGATGCTGCTCGACGTCGCGACCCGGCCGATGGTCCAGGTCGGGCCCGATACGGTGATCGACTGCGACTTGCCGATCCTCGCCGGCCTTTGTGCCGCACGCACGGCGGCATTGTTCTGGAAGCTTGACGGTCCACCGGACGAGGTCGCCATCCGGCTGCAGCCCCCTTGGCTGGAGGCGATGGCCAACGAGGCGCCACCGGCGCTCGCGGTCCTGAAGCTGATCTGGGCGCGAGTCCGCAACCTGCAGGGCTCTTCCTATCGGCTGCTGCGCGCTGCCTGCGTTGGCACCGATGACAGCCAGGTGCCGGTAGCCGTGATCAACCGGCTGCAGCTGATCTGGAGTCTGCTCGGACCGGCAGAGTGGCTGATGGCGCAGGGAGGCGACCAGCGCCTTGCGGTCGACCCGCGCACCGGGCTCAATCACTATGGTTGCTCGCATCGGCCGCGTCCATGGGCGGTTACCTTTGCCTCTTCGACGGCTTCCTCACTGTCCGAACGCGGCTTCGGCGGTGCCGAGGCGTCCCGCCGCCGGGTCGCTGCCGCCGCCTTCGCCGGACGAGCGCCGGCCTTCATGGAACTGGAAGCCGAGGCGGTGCGAGCGGGTATCGCGGCCCATTACGGCTTCGCGCCCGGCACTGCCGCACAGGGCAGCGAAGTGGTGCTGGCGGCCTCCGGCACGGACTGTGAACTCCTGGCACTGGCGCTGGCCGAGCGTTGTGGACCCGTGAGCAACATCCTGACCGCGCCGGAGGAGACCGGAGCCGGCGTGCCATTGGCAGCCGGAGGCCGGCACTTTGCCTGTGACACGTCCGGACGGCAGCAGGTCAGCAAGGGTACGGTCATCACCGGTTTTCGTAACGATACCCGGGTGCTGGCACTTGCCGTGCGGAGCGCCGATGGGACGTTGCGGACAGCGCTAGAAATTGAGACGGACTGCGCGGCATTCGTGGCAGTCGAGCGGCAGGCAGGACGGCGGGTGCTGCTGCACCTGCTCGACCTATCCAAGACCGGCCTGCTGGCACCGTCGCCTGCCTGCCTGGAACGGCTGCAGGCAACCCATGGCGACGGGATCGACATCGTGGTGGATGCGTGCCAGGCAAGGCTCGATCAACGGCGTGTGCGCGACTACCTGGCGCGTGGCTGGATGGTGATGGTTACCGGATCGAAGTTCTTCACGGGCCCCCCTTTCTGCGGCGCCGTGCTGTTGCCCCATTCGATCACGAGTCGGTTGTCGGATGGCCAAGCTCTGCCGACAGGCTTGGCCGCCTATGGCTGCAGGACAGATTGGCCCGATCGGATGGCGGCGGCGGCGCGCCTGCCGGGAGAAGTCAACCTCGGCATGGTGCTGCGCTGGCAGGCGGCTTTAGCCGAGATGCAGGCCTTCGGAGCCGTGACACCGGTGCAGGTGCACAGACGGCTGAGCTACTTCCTGACCGGGGTACGCGAGGCGATCGGCACCCATCCGGATCTTGTCCTGATCGAGGTTCCGGCGCCGGATCGCACCCTTTTGCCGACCAGCGCAAGCACCACGGAGCATGCCTGGGACCAGCTGCAGACCATCCTGAGTTTCCTGGTCCTGGAACCGGACCAGGACCCGAACGGCCGGGTGCCGCTGACGCTGGAGCGGGCCCGGCTGCTCTATCGCTGGCTCAATGCGGACATCTCGCATGTGCTTCCTCTGTCCACCACGCCGGATGACCGCCGGCTGGCACGCTTGCTCTGCCACATCGGCCAGCCTGCGCCGATCTCCCATCACGCCCTTGCAGGACCAGCCGGAGCGTTGCGGATCTCGGCAGGCGCACGCCTGCTGTCCGGCGAGCCCTCGCATGAGGGACTGGATGCCGGTCGCAGGCTGGCTCGCGAAGTCGCTGACGCACGACGCGTGCTGGACAAGATCACCCTGCTGCTGCGGCACTGGACCGTCCTGCAGAACGCCGATCCGGAACCGACCTACGCCTCGCGCTCTTGACCTGGCCTGGCTGAGGCGCGCTTGGAGCCTTTCAGGCTGGCGCCGGATACTGTTCGGCTTCATGTATTGCGATGCCGCCCAATTCGTGGATCGGTTCGACCTGCCGCCGGAGTGCTTCGTGCAGATTGGCCGTCGAGATCGCCTTGTGACCACCCGCCTTTTACTGATGGATCATGGATGACCGACCGCTCTGCTTTTCTCGACACGCCTGAGCTCGAGCCCGGCATCACCCGCTTCTGGTTGATCCGCCATGCCCTGGTGGAACAGAACGCCCGGATGATGCTGTACGGCGCGATGGATGTGCCGCTTTGTCCGGAAAGCCTGGTAGCGCAGGTGCCGATGTACCAGGCGCTCGCTGCCCGACTGCCGGGAACGTCGGCATGGTACACGACGCCGCTGTCGCGCACGCAGCGCACCGCCCAAGCAATCCAGCAGGCCGGCTACCCCAAGACATCCTGGAACATCGAGCCGGGGCTCATCGAGCAGGATATGGGGGAGTGGCAGGGTCTGCCACACGCCGAATTGCCGCCGAAGCTCAAGTACCCGGCGCATCTGTTCTGGTCGATCGCGGCCGGCGAGGTGCCTCCAGGTGGCGAGAGCATGGAACAGGTCTGCGCGCGGGTGGCCGCGACGCTCGAACGGCTGGCTGATGCGCATGACGGGCAGGAGATCGTAGTGGTCAGCCATGGCGGTGCGATCCGGGGCGCGATCGCCCATGCACTGGGGGTGGATGCGGAAACGGCGTTGCGCTTCTCGGTGCAGAACCTGTCCGTCACCATCCTGGAACGCCATCCGCGCTCCTGGCGGGTGGTAGCCGTGAATGAATTGCCGGGCGTGTAGGATCCTTGAGGATCAGCGGGCCATCAGCACCGTGAGCGCCGCCTTCTCCAGCACGTGCCGGGTGACGCCACCCAGAATGAGCTGGCGCAGGCGCGAGTGCGAGTAGGCACCCATGCCGAGCATATCGGCGCCGAACTTCGAGCAGGCAGCGAGCAGTCCCGCACCGACCTCCTTGTCGATGGCCCGAAACGACTGCAGCTCGGCATGAACACCGTGCAGGGCAAGATATTCCAGCAGGGCAGCGGCTTCAGGACCGCGTCGCTGGTAGTCCTCGGAATGCAGCACCTGCACCGCGTCGGCATGCTGCGCCCAAGGCAGGATGGACAGGACCGCAGAGGCGGACTCGCCGGTTCCGTTCCAGGCGATGCAGACCCGTCGCCCCACCACGGACGGACTCATTTTCGGCGCGATCACCACCGGCCGGCCGCTGTCGAACAGCACGGCGTGCAGCGCCTCGGAGGACGAAACCTCCTCACCGGAATGGGCATGCGGTACCACCGTCAGATCGGACAGGCGCGCGCCGTAGGAAACGATCTCGTGCTCGCGTCCCGTAACCGAACGAAAGCTGGCACTGGGACCAAGGGGGGCGGGGGCATGAAGATCGAGCTCCGGTGCGCCACCTCGCACCTCGAGCCCGGCCTGACCGACCATCCGGTCGAACACCTCGCGTGCGCTCTGCGAGCGACGTGTGGCCTCGCGGTCTGCGGCTAGCATCATCTCCTCGACCATGGCACCGGACAATCCCTCTCCCGCCAGGGGTGCCACCTCGCGGCTGTCGCTGCGCACGTGCAGGACAGCCAGATGCGCATTGAAGCGCCGGGCCAGGATCAATCCGGTTGCCAGTGCTGCCGCGCCATTGGGAGTGCCGTTCAGCGGCAGCAGGATCTTGCGGATGTCGCTCATGGCGATAGGCTTCCCTGGTTCCTGCGACCGGCTATACCACGCCGACAGTGACGCGGGCGTCAGGGATAGAGACGGGTCGCCTGCCAGTTTCGTCCGTTCTCGCAACGATAGACGATCCGGTCGTGCAGCCGATGCGGCATGTCCTGCCAGAACTCGATGCTTGCGGGCAGTACCCGATAGCCCGACCAGTGTGCCGGTCGCGGCACATCCTCGCCCGGATAACGTGCCTCCACCTCGGCAAAGCGGCTTTCCAGCTCCGCACGGCTGGAGAGCGGGCGGGATTGATCGGAAGCGATGGCGCCCAGGCGCGAGGCTCGTGAACGGCTGTTGAAGTAGGCATCCGCTTCGGCTTCCGTCACGTCCTCGATGGATCCCTCGATACGAACCTGGCGTCGCTGGCTCTTCCAATGGAACAGCAGGGCGGCGTGCTGGTTGGCCGCCAGCTCTTCACCCTTCCGGCTCTGCTTGTTCGTGTAGAAAACGAACCCTCGCGCATCGAGTCCCTTGAGCAGGACCACGCGCACCGAGGGCATTCCCTGCGCGGTCGTGGTCGCAAGCGACATGGCGTTGGGGTCGTTCGGTTCGGAGGCTTCCGCTTCCGCCAGCCATTGCTGGAACTGCTCGACCGGATCGGCTTGCGGCTGCAGGGGCTGCTCGGGCATCGTACTGCCTCCTCGATTTTGCCTGATGAGAACCATTGAGGGGGTCACGGGTTCGGACTGCGGCTCTTGTGACCTTGCTGCGGCTGTGTCAGTACGACGGCGGGCACTCCAGTTGCCCTGTGCTTCCACAACATCACGAGGTCCGATGCCGGTTGGCACTTCCTCCCTTCCCGCGCGTGGCACGCTGATGCAGGGCAAGCGCGGCTTGATCATGGGCGTTGCCAATGATCGCTCCATTGCCTGGGGGATCGCGGCCGCCTGTGCGGCGCAAGGGGCGGAGCTGGCCTTCAGCTTCCAGGGCGAGGCGCTGGAAAAACGGGTGCGCCCATTGGCCGCAAGCGTCGGATCATCGCTGTTGCTGCCCTGCGACGTATCGGACGATGCGGCGATGGACGAGGCGTTCGCCACGATTGAGCGGGAATGGGGCGGCATCGACTTCCTGGTGCATGCGATCGGCTGGGCCGACAAGGCCTACCTGCGCGGCCGCTATGCTGACACGCCGCGCGAGGCCTTCCTGCAGGCAATGGATATTTCCTGCTTCTCCTTCACCGCGGTCTGCAGGAGGGCCAGCACCCTGATGAAGCCGGGTGGCTCGTTGCTGACCCTGACCTACCTCGGGGCGGAACGGGTGATGCCGCACTACAACGTCATGGGCGTCGCCAAGGCGGCACTGGAAGCCTCGGTACGCTATCTGGCCGCTGATCTGGGTCCGGACGGGATCCGCGTGAACGCGATCAGTGCTGGCCCGATCAAGACGCTGGCCGCGAGCGGTATCGGTGATTTTCGCTACATCCTGAAGTGGAACCAGCTCAACGCCCCGCTCGAGCGGAACATTACGATCGAGGAGGTCGGGGGGGCTGGCGTCTACCTGCTTTCCGATCTCGCCAGCGGGGTGACTGGCGAGGTGCACCATGTCGATAGCGGCTACCACACGGTCGGCATGAAGAACCCGAAAGCACCGGATATCGCGGTCGCCTCGGACTGATCCGCAACTGGTGATCCACGGCCGGGAGCACGTTCAGCCTGTGGATTGTTTCACGTGAAACACCTCCGGAACGACACAGGGCCGAGGCATGAAACCCCTCCATGCTGAAGCGGATACTGCGCGGTCGGATCGCGCAGCACGTCACGGAACACCTTGTCGGCCTGTACCTTGGAGCAGTGCTGTACACCAGCCGCTGGAAAATCGAGGCCGATCCCGCAACCTGGGCATTGCTGACCAGACAGCGACAAGCCGTAATCATCGTGTTCTGGCACGAGTATCTGCCGCTGGTTCCGGTCCTGTGGTGGCGGGCACGACGGGATAATCCGTCGCTCTCGTTGAACGCGCTGATCAGCCGGCACCGCGATGGGCGGATGATCGCCGCTATCATGCGACGCTGGGGCATAGCTTCTGTCGATGGTTCCTCCGCCAAGACAGGCAAGATCGCAAAAGGCGGGGCGGCAGCGTTGCGTAGCCTGCTCGGCCTGTTGCGCGAGGGCAAGGTCGTGGCGCTCACGCCCGACGGACCTCGCGGGCCGCGGCGTGCGATACAGCCAGGTGCAGCACTTCTTGCCGCCATCTCCGGGGCGCCCGTCGTGCCGATCGCGGCAACATGTCGTCCGGCCTGGCGGATCAAATCATGGGACCGGATGATGCTTCCGCTGCCATTCAGCCGTGTCACCATCCTGTGTGGCATGGCGATCGCCATCGAGCGGCGCGACAGGGAGGCAGGATCGGCCATCCTCGCTCATGCACTGGAGGCACTCGACCGTCGGCCACCGTCTTCATGACGGCACGGGCCAATGAGCAGAGCCGGGCCGGGCGGATCTGGTGGCGCATGGCCAGCGTGGCGGAGCCGCTCGTCCGCCTGCTGCTGCGACGGCGTCTCGCACGCGGCAAGGAACTACCGGAACGCATCGGCGAGCGCCGCGGCGAGGCGACATTGGCGAGACCACAGGGCCGGCTGCTCTGGCTGCATGCGGCCAGCGTCGGCGAGACCGTCTCCGTGCTGGCTCTCCTCGAAGCGCTCTGTACGATCGACCAGGACCTGCACGTGCTGATGACGACCGGTTCCCTCACCTCGCAGCGCCTGCTCGCGCAACGGCTGTACGCGAGTGGGCTTGCCGATCGGGTGCTGCATCAGTTCGTCCCGCTCGACGTGCCACGCTGGCTGCTGCGGTTCCTGAAGCACTGGCGGCCGCAGGCCATGGCTCTGGTCGAGAGCGAACTCTGGCCCAACCTCATTGCCTGCGCGGCTGCCCATGACATCCCCATGGCGCTGTTGAATGCCAGGCTGTCTGCGCGCAGCCATCGCGGCTGGCAGAAGATGCCAGGGCTTGCTCGTGCGATGCTGGGCCGCTTCCGCTGGATCACGGCACGAAGCGACGAGGATGCGGATCGGTTGCGCGCATTGGGCGCTGCCGTCGTCGACAGTCCCGGCGACCTGAAGGCAGCTGCCGCCCCGCTTCCCGCGGACGAGCCTGAGCTGCAGCGCCTGCGACGGATCACGGCCGAGCGACCGATATTGCTGGCTGCCTGCACGCATGATGGCGAGGAGGCGGTCATCGCGCAGGCGCATGCGCTGCTGCGCAGTAGATGGCCGGCCCTGCTGACCATAATCGCCCCGCGCCATCCGGAACGCGGTGCTGCCATCAGTGCCCGTCTCGACGCAGCACCTCGCCGCGCCCTTGGTCAGGATCCTGATCTCGGCCATGGGTTCTGGATCGGCGACACGCTCGGCGAGATGGGACTGCTCTATCGGCTGTCTCCGATCGCCTTCGTCGGCAACAGCCTCAACGAGGTGCTGCCGTCCGGAGGCGGTGGTCATAACCCCTTCGAGCCGACGCGTCTCGGCTGCGCGATCGCTACCGGGCCGCTCAGCTTCAACTTCAACGATGCTGTCCGGGCGCTGCTGGAGGCCGACGGGATCGAGATCACCCCAAACGCCCAATCGATCGCGGACTGGGCCGACCGACTGCTGAGCGATCCGTCACTCCGGGATACGAAGGCAGCAGCAGGCCGGCGCGTCGCCGCACGTGCATCCGACCTGGCGCCGGTATTGGCGCGCCGTCTGCTGAGCCTGATGGACCAGGGTGAGGCATGATGAGGCCACCCGCTTTCTGGCAGGATCCCGATGCTCGCCTGGCGCCGCTGCTGCTGTCGCCGCTTGGCCGCATCACAGCGCTGGCCACTGCCCGTAGGCTGAAGCGTCCCGGCTGGCGCGCACCCGTGCCGGTGATCTGCTGCGGCAACCTGGGTGTGGGTGGCGCCGGCAAGACCACGCTGACACTCGACCTGCTGCAGCGGCTGAACGCGCGCGGCATCGGGGTGCATGCCCTGACACGCGGCTACGGCGGTGCCGCCAGAGGCGTGCTGCGCGTCGACCCATCCGTCCATGATGCGTCCCTAGTCGGCGACGAGGCGCTTCTGCTGGCCGCACGTGCGCCCACGTGGGTCTCGGCCGACCGCGCTGCTTCGGCGCGTGCAGCGATCGCACACGGTGCGGAATATCTGGTGATGGATGACGGCATGCAGAACCCCGGGCTGGTCCAGGACTGCACCTTGCTGGTGATCGACGGCGAGAGCGGCTTCGGCAACGGTCGTCTACTGCCTGCCGGCCCTTTACGCGAGGAGGTAGGCCGTGGTGCCGCACGCGCCCACGCCGCTGTCCTGATTGGAAAAGACCGGTACGGCGTCGTGGACAGCCTGCCGGACGGCCTACTGGTGCTGCGAGCAACCCTGGTCATGGCGCCGGACGCTCACGCGCTACGCGACCGGAGGATCGCGGCATTCGCCGGCATTGGTCGACCCGACAAGTTCTTCCGGGCGCTCGAAGCGCTCGGTCTCGAAATCGTTCAGCGCACCGGCTTCCCTGACCATCATGGATACAGCCTGGCGCAACTCAATCGCCTTGTCGCACGTGCCCATGCACGACACGCCGTTCTGGTGACGACCCCGAAAGATGCCATGCGTCTTCCGGCAGCATTCCGGACGCAGGTGATCGCATTGGATGTCGGCCTGCGATGGGACGATGCTACGATGATCGAGCATCTCCTGGATCTGGGAAGTTCGTCAGTATAAGCGGAAATGCACGCTCGTGCCGTATCCGCGAACCATATCCCATGGCCTGAGCCAATTTTCCTGGTACGAGGCACTTTCGTAATGGAGCATTGCAATTTAGCCACAGGACTCACGTGTTGGCGAGCGACTTTTGGAGTCCCCCCAGAATCCCATTGGCAGCCTCCCTAGCACCCGCCTACGGTCTGCTCACAAAATTGCGAGGGGACAAGAGATGCTCGGGTCTGAAGCAATCATGGAATTCCACAAGAGCCCCAACGTCATATCCCTGCGCCTCTGCTTTTTGCCAAGGCATCACGAGCATCTGATGCGCTGGCTGCAGGCCGGTGCGTCGATGGGACTTTGCGACGCAGACGTATCGCCCAGGGCGGTCGGGCAGGACGATGGCGTGATGCTCGAGCATGTGCTGGTCTGGGTGCGTGAGAATGCTGATCCCGCCTATATGATCCGCCCCGAAGGCATGCGTTGGCTGGTCATCGATCATGTCCGTAATCACAAGCTCGGCAGCTTTTCCAGCTTCGAAGCGGCGTTGCACTGCATACGCCCGGTGCTGTCGGTCGGAGCTACCGCGGCCGCCTGACTTACCCTCGCTTCAGCTGGTTGGTTCGCCCAGCGTCCTGGGCACCGGTTGCACGATCCTGGCGCCACCGCCCGGCTGGATCTGGAAGACCGCCAGGCCTCGGCGGACATGACCATCGGGCATCAAGGTGAAAACCCCGTCGACACCTGCGAAGCCGTCGGCACGAGTCAGGGCATCTGTACTGTATCTGCCCGAAGCTGCCAGGCTGCGCGCTAACGCAGCCGCGTCATACGGTATATCGGCCAGCGGCCTGGGCGGTTGCCCGAATTTGGCTTGATAAGCCTGCACGAAACCGACCCGATCCTGCGCGTCAGGTGCGGCGAACCAAGCTCCTTCGAGTGGGCCCAGCTTGGCAGCGAAGGCGCCCCACAGTCCAGGCCCCATGATCCGGACCTGGGCTGGCGAGACATCATAGTAATTCAAGACCGAGATCACTTCCTGCAGCTCCAGGCCGGTATCGGCCAGAAGCAGTGCATCGAACGGCGGCGGCGGGATCGGCGTCTGTGCGAGGCTGGCCGCCTGCGCACGAATGGCCGGATCCTCGCTGGCCTTGGCATCCTTGACCTTCTGCTCGATCGCGCCGCGGCGGTCGGCGAACGCCGCGAGCGAACGCATGGTGCTGTTGATGCTCGCCATCTCGGCCGAATGCCGCGCCAGGCTGGGCGGCGGCAGCCCCGCATCATTGCACGCCTTGTTCAGGCCATCGGCCATCGCGTTGCCAAGCGCGTTATCCGGCAGCAAGGCCGCGATCCGGGTGCGGCCATCTGCCTTGGCCGCCAGCACCAGCCGCCGGACCTGTTGCTCCGGCGTCACCCCCATCACCCAGACGCCCGGCTGGGCCTGGGCCAGGTCGCTGGTGAAGGCCAGCATCGGCACGTTGGCAGCCTGTGCGATCGGGCCCGCCTCCGCCGTGTTCGGCGAGGTCAGCGGACCGAGCAGGATACCGTCGCCAGCGTTGATCGCGGCTTGAGCGGCGCGCGCGGCGCCACCGGTAGCCTCGCCCGTGTCCTGCGGATCCAGTCTCGGCGCACCGGGTGCGTCCAATGCCAGCTGCGCGGACCTCAACATCGCCTGGCCAAGCGGTGCATTGCCGCCGCTGAGCGGCAGCAGGATGCCGATCTGGTTGCTTACGGGTGCCATCGCACTGGGCGGAGCACCAGGCAATGCCGGACCAGGCGGGGCGTTGCCGTTACTGCTCAACCCAAGAACCGCGAACGGTCCAGTGGTGCAGGCGCCCAGCAGGATCATCGGCAGCATCTTACCTGACGCCCTCAGCCAGCTGAACGGGGCTGGACGGACCGCATCCGCAGGCGCCAGGAACATCCATGTCCGACCAAGCATCCGCGTCATCTTCCGTCCCCTCATCCAACTCCGAGCTCGGTTCGGATACGCTCACCCGTACCGTGCTGCCCGGCCCTTTGCCCGCAGGTCTTGTGCTCGTCTCCACGCCGATCGGCAACTTGGCCGATCTGACGCCGCGCGCCGCTGCCTGCCTATCGCAAGCCGATCTCGTGCTGTGCGAGGATACGCGCGTGACTGCCCGGCTGTTCGCGGCCTGGAATATTTCGTCACGCATGGAAGCCCTGCACGAGCACAACGAACGCCAGCGGATCACGAGCCTGCTTGACCTCCTGCGGCAAGGAAAGCGAATTGCCCTGGTTTCGGATGCCGGCACGCCGCTGTTGTCGGACCCTGGTTTCCGGCTGGTCCGCGCCGTCATCGGCGAGGGTCTTCCGATCAGCGCGGCGCCAGGCGCCAACGCTGCGATCACCGCCCTGACCCTGTCCGGCCTGCCGCCGCATCC
>JAABUQ010002843.1_pt1 | contig 33161 bp, 39 predicted proteins | sample 5560001 | NCBI WGS metagenome assembly JAABUQ01 (sample SAMN10711888, study PRJNA513371) | rock metagenome | isolation source: Antarctica rocks | place: Antarctica: Victoria Land, Finger Mt nord | collected 2015-12-18
ATGAGAGGGTAGAAGTCTTTCGGGAGGAGTTAGTGGGTTAGTCGTTCGTAGTGAGGTAGTTAGGTGAGAGGTGCTGTGGGGAGGTGGGAGGTGGGAGGTGGGAGGTGCTGAGTAGGTAGGTAGGGTGGGTTGGGGGAGCTGGGCCTAGTGTTGAAGTGAGGCTTGATTTGATGCTGGAGGAGGGGGGAGCTAGAAGGGTGGAGTGGTTTGGGTAGGTTGGTTGGGGGGATGGTGCTGCGCTGTAAGGTTTTGAGGGGGGGCTTGGAGGTTGATTTGGGGGGGGTAGTCGGTGAGTTTTGGGTGTTAGCAGGTTCTCTGGCTGATCAATGTGGACTGTTCTTCGCCATGGAAAGACAATGGAGATGGCAGGGTGAATCTCCGGTACGTTTGACCCACTGCATGCCATCAACGGGAAATACAATGCGAAGGTCTTTGTATGGTTCCAGCATTCGATACGACCCACCCAAAAAAGATCAGGAGCACAGAGCACTTTTCTATAGTACAGACAAGTTGCCGAATTTTTCCTAACGCATCGATTAGCATGGAAGTCCCAACATGCCAATGAAGTGAGCTTTTCTTTCGACAACGTACCTGGTACCCCTTCGGCATCCATTGACCTCTTGCCACCATCCTCTCCACACTCTTATCGATCTCGGGTGCAGCGACACGGATGTCATCCTAGAAGAGACACAAGCAGAATCAGCAAACACGTCCACTCCAAACGCACCCAAGTAAATGAGTCAATTCCAACACCCAATGCTCCCGCAATCTCCCCAGCCCCCATCACCCAAAACAAAACCACCAAGATGCGAAACTCACAAGCGTAATCTCCTCCCACCCCCTCGCCTCCTCAATATCCCTCACCGTCCTCCCCAACCGCTCCAACTCCACATCCACCTTCCCCTTGGTCTCCTGCGCGCTCTTCACCGCCTGCGCCTCAAACGCCTCAATCGCCTTGATCTGCCTCCCAACATCATACGTCTGCACCTTCGCACTCTTCACCCTCGATTCAATCTCATCCACGATCGCGGTGTTTTGCAGGGTGGAGCGATAGGCGGAGAAGTCGACAGTGGTGGGGAGGGCGGAGAGGGCGTTGAGCTTGCGGCGGGCGTCGTCGTTGCGTTTTTTGAACGCGGAGAGGGAGGCGGCGGTTTGGCCTTTGAGGCCGAGGGAGGTGGTGATGCGGTTCCAGTCGATTTTGAAGGCTGCGGAGGAGCGCTGTTTTTGGGGGTTGGGTTAGTGAGGGTTGGCCTGCGCGCAGGATGGTGGGAGAGATGAGGGGGAGGTATACCGTTGCAGCCATGTTTGCGGTGCGAATGGACGATTGAACGTGAATGGTGATGAATTGAAGATGGAAGGGAGTTGGAGTGAGTTTGAGGGAGCAATGCTAGCGCCTCACGTGATATTCCTTGGCAAGAACTTTTCGGGAACGGGCACCAGAAAATGGAAGCTAGCCAAAATCGGTTCGGGTGCCCATTCCCGAAAAACCGGCCTGAGAAAGGTAGGTTCCTTCGCTTATTTTCTAAGTATCAAGCAAGCTGCATCATCATGTCTACAGAAGGAGTCTGGACCAGCGAGACGAGCAATAGCCTGGAGAACCAATTTGGACTGTATTCAGAGGTCAAGGCTTGCATGTCGTATAATCCCAGTAGGAAATTCGGGTTCCAGTTTATCGAAAAGGCACAGATCCTTCATACGTGCCAATTGCTTGCATTTTAGATGGGCGACTATCCTGATAGCTCTCCTCTCACGGAGCCATATTCACATCCTATTCTTCTTCTTCCTCTTTCTCTCCTTCACCTCTAGTACTTCGTCTCACAAGCTTCTCTCATATACTCAGCGCCATAATCGAATTGACAATATCATTGTCATTCTCCTTCAACGCCTTGACCGCCTTCTTCCTCGACACGCTCGCCTGCGCCATCACCAATTCAATGTCCTTAGCCTCCAACCCCGTATCGTCCACCTCTTCTCCATCGTCCTCGTCCTCCTCTTTCTTGGAGTCTGCGCCTTCAATGGCTTTGCCTTTGCCTTCTGAAGCGTGGTTGTGGCCGGCGTGGGGGTCGCCGCCGGCGCTGTCGGTTGGAGCCATGTTTTTGAGGGCGCTGTCGCTGATTTGGGAGCTGAGATCTTCGATTTTGGCCTCGCCGAAGATGCTGTTTTATGGTATTAGAGTGGGATAGTTTAGGGTGGAGTGGAGAAGGAACGTACATCCATGTGTTGCTTGATGGAGATTTGTAGACATCGGGCTGGTTGATGACGAAGAGGATCTGTAAAGAACCCGTTAGCTCCTTGAGATTGGGTATTGAGACAACATTTATGCCCGTGGTCCCCTTCATGCCACACGTTACTGGCAATATCCAAAAGTATCACATACGTTCTTTGGTCTCCTCAGAGTCACCCTCGTAATACCCGGCACATGCTTCAGGCCCAACTTCGCAATTGACTTCCTCGCCTTCTTTTCATTGCGAGAGTGTACGGTGACCGAGGATCCTGCTGGAATGCCAGACTCGGCGTCTCCCCCTGCGGCTTCATGCTCCTCAGACTCGTCGCTGCTCGAGGCATCATCGACCTCTGCGCCTTTCTTGCTGGGTGGGTCGTCAGGGAGCTCCTCGATGCGTGGGTTTGACATTCTGATAAGGCGCTGCGTAGTTATGAGAATCAGCGCTTGAGGTGGTGGTTTGGTATTGAACTGTGGGAGCGAGATTCGAAGCGAATGGACTTCGTAACAGGGGAGTGGATGAGCAAGGCAAGCAACTGGAGACAGTGGGGTGTAAGGGGAAGACCTTACTTACAGGTGAAAAGTTAGAAAAGCAGCTGTTGTGTCTAGGGCGATCGTTGACGGAGAAAGATTTGCTAGGTACTACCAGGTGCCGAAGTCGTGTGTGGGATCACCAGGCGGAGACTAGAGTCACAAATTGGATCCCTCGGACGTACAAAATCACAAATCTATAGGATATTTTTGATCATTGTTAGAGTGATTGGTAAATTTTAAGAGAATGGGCAGAGCAGAGAGTCAATCTCTACACCAGGTACCACAGGAATTTCGTGGATTTATGCAGAATGGACAGGGCACTTGACAACGTCGCTCGCCCCGTGCCGTTCAGTTGACTGCGTCAGACCGAGCCCGTCGGGAATGTATGGAAGAAAATCACTGCATTCAGCAAGACTTCAAAGGCATCATTGCATGACAGAGCTGATATTTCGCTGGGATCCTAGCATACACCATGCGGCCCACAGACCACCCTAACCATTTCCCCTCGTTCTCTCCCATAAAACCCTTCCATCACGATGCCTTCGCCGAAGCTCTGACCTTCGCATGCGCCTTACGAACCTCGGATCGTTCCTGAGGTAAAGTCCCTCGTCAGCCATCGTGCCCACACTCCATCTCCCCATTCCCCACCAATCAAGGCTCGACCTCCGACACCTGAGTAAATTAAACATACCTGCTTCTTCAACATCATAACCTTGAATCGCTCAAAATCCGTCAAGTTCCTCCGTTTCTCCCTCTGCGCTCTCCTCTTCGCCCAAGCACTCTCCTCCCACTTCTTCTCCACCTCGGCTTTCTCCCACGCTCTCGCCACGGCCCCTCTCCCGGCGGCTCTAGGCAGTTTTGAAATCACGATGGGTGTGACGATGAGGTTGTTGAGGGCGACGGATTGGCGGGGGACGTTGGCGTGCTCTTCTTTTGAGGGGCCATCGACGAGGGCCTAAGGTGGGCGGTTTAGTGGATTTGATAGTGGTGGAGGAGAAGAATTGGGGGAGGATGGGAAGAGAACGTACGCGCTTATGATCTATGATCTCAACAATGACTGCGAGACGGTCTTTGTATATGCCGTGGGTGAAGAGGACGACGCGGCCGACTTCGACTAAGCGCCATTGAGAGACGTGGATCTCGATTTCTGCCATCCTGGCGGTGGATCTGTGAAGATAGTTGTTAGTCATTGTGGCAAGCCTATCATGCCACACGGATGGGCAGAACGTACAAGGGGTTCCTGGTTGCAATGGTGTTGCTGCTCGAGATGCATCAATGTTCAGATGGCGGAACCATTTGGTGTGGAAGATCTCGGCTAACTTAGCCCGTCACTAGCGCCGAATCTTTGCCGAACCAAAATCTCGACGTCGAATGCCTTCACTTGTGCTTTCACTTTTTTTCACAACGCAGACCAAACTTGTGGGGTGAAGACTCATGATACGTCTTCCGTGCAGGACTATCCTATGCCAAGGACAAGGAGATATATGCAAGATACCTATCCCCTATTGCACAAACGTGAGATAATCCTCCAAGCACATCCTGGTGATCGAATCAGTCAGCAATTCAACAGGTATGCCACAGCCCCTCCCCTGCACCCTTATCCCTTCTAAATCCAATGATGCTATAATTTGCGATTGACGCTCCCACTCGGAATCTCACGCCTGAGTTTCGAAACGAGGGGAGCTGGATGATATTCAATCTTACATATTCTGATCCGATTTCCTTTATCCAATATCGATGTTCCTACCAATATCTTTAGCATTAGCTAATCTAACGTCTTCACAGAGACATTGATGCAGACAGAAGAATGCTGAAATTAGAGTAGCTTGCAGGCTGATTTAAATTTCTAGTCGGCAATCCCATATCAGCATAACGAGGTCCGTTTCCTATCCTTCCCCTTCTCTCCGCACTTCTTTGTAAGACTTGTGTCCTTTGCCCAATGATTACACAACACAAGCACTAGATAGTACGTGATCCCCGCGGGGAAATGATCATACTTTGTAACACCAAGATCACTGAGGGCGTTTCATCTCTACTTTCATCCATATTCCCATCTTTTGTTGGGGCGTAGACTAACTGTACTGTCTATCGAAAAGATTCAACGCCATGGAATTCAAAGAGCTCTGGCAGTACAGTCCAAACGACTTCTGGCAGAATAGGAAACGAGGAAATCTTAACAGATTACGCGTTTTCAATTGTCCAGAGTCAAGTTTCTGAGGGGGAGTCTTTGATATCCATCAGAAAGCTGATGGAGTCTCAAAACGTGACTGCAGAAGCCGCAGAAGCCATCCCCTGCAGAGAAACTAGTGTAGAAGTCAATAGCATGATGACAATAAGGCCATGAGAAAGTCGACCCTAGAAGAGGCAAACCGCTCTAGAAGAGATGGGTTGGCAAAATATGATTACTTGTAGACCTGTGGATTTTGCAATCATTTGACGCCAGTCCCTGAACGTTTCAAGGTTCAAGACGTCATTCATTCATCATTCCACAACCATCTCAAGGACTCACAACCTAGCCCTTCCCCCAATTAAATTCTTCCAATCGTCCTCCTCAAACCTCACATACCCCTCTACCCCCGGCTTCAACCAAAAAACCTGGTCTCCCCTCCCAGCTCCCACCCTTGACCCCCTCAACCCCGGATCCACCCCCTCCGTCCTCAGCGCCACCTTCTCCTGCTTATTATTGTGACTCGCCATGCCGCCCACCTCCGCTCCAACAACCCTAATGAACACCGGGACCGCATACCTCGGCAATTCCTTCCTCAAATACCCAGCCAGTGCCCGCCAATCGAAGTTCTCCCGTCGATCGGGTGCGATGGAGAGGGCGGCGCAGCCGGCTCGGCCTTCGTGGGTGGGGACTTCGACTCCGTAGACATTCGCTTCCTGGACGCCGGGGAAGTGGCCGACGGCTTGCGCCACTTCGGCCGTGCTGACGTTTTCGCTTTTCCAGCGGTAGGTGTCGCCGAGCCGATCCATGAAGAACCAGCGGCCGTCGGGGAGACGGCGCAACGCGTCGCCGGATCTGTAGTATAGATCACCCTTCTTGAAGACATCTCGAGCGAATTTCTTTTTCGTGGCTTGGGGATTATTGTGGTAGCCAGCGAAAGCTTCCTCGTTGGGGATGCGCACAATAATCTCACCGCCTTCTTCGTAGCTATTTCGTTTGGCGAAGCCGGTTTTGTGGTCTCGGATTATGTCGTTCGTTTCGGGGTCGATGGCGACGGGGATGTAGATGTTGTGAAGGTAGAGTCGGAGGAGAGCGCCGTGGTGGCCGACGCAATTCGTGGTGTAGGGTCCGCAGTTCCAGATGAACAGAGCAAAGATGCCTTCGGAGCTGTTGAAGAACTCGGCTACTTCGGGAATTGCAAAGCGTTCTCGGAATCGTAGCCATACGTCTGGTCTTAAGCCGTTGCCGTACATGCATCTGACTTTATGCTCTTTGTCCAGTGCGTGAGGAGGTGCGGCAAGAAGATATCTAGCAGTCTCCCCTACGTAGGCGATGAAAGTGGCCTCGGAGTCACGCACGTCTTTCCAAAAGGTGCGGACAGAGAAGCCTCTCCCAATGGCGAGGGTCACGCCAGCCATCAGATTGATCATTGCTGCTTGGCCGCCTGTACCGTGGTAATACGGCATACAATTATACCATCTGTCACCACCAGGGCCTCGCCGTTGGTAGGCCATTCTTGCGCGCATAGCAGCGCCCATGTGCATGCGACTAGTAGTGTATGCAGCCCCTTTCGGTAAGCCTGTTGTACCACTGTAAAGATGGTAAAATTAGAGAGACGTTTCTTTTGCAGACATTGGCAAAATGCGAACCACACACCTGGTGTAGAAGAGAGCTGCTGGGAAAGGACCAGTCACGCCTGCTCTGTAACTATCATCTGGTCTTTCTACGGCTCTGCCTCCGATTTCTGCTTTGAGTGCTTGGGACAACACAACAGCCTTGATCCCAAGCTCATTTTCAATCTGTAGACTGGACCCCCGAATTCTTTCCTGAAACTTTTCGTCATCATCGACGAGCATGAGCCTTGCACCCGAGACCTTCAGACAATGGACCAAAGCCGGCCCCGCGAGATTGAAATTGATCATGGCTGGTGCACACCCCTTTAGATTTGTCAGTGCGGCTCTCCCCGTCTGTTCCTATCAATGGCCTGTAAGACGTACAATCGCCCATAGTCCCAACCAAGCAAAGATGAACTCTGGCGAGTTCTGCAAGTAGAAAGCCACAAGCTCCCCAGGCCTGACTCCCTGCTCTAAGAAGCATGCTGCATATTGGCACGCTTTCTCGTGCGTCTCTTTGTCTGTATACGAGCCTTCTCGAGACCAGATTGCTGTGTGATCTGGGTTACTACTGACAGCCTCTTCGAAAAAGTAGAAGCAGGATTGTCGATTTATTCTTGCTAGTCTGACACTCAGTGATGGAGCCGATATCTCAAAGGCAGCGAAGAGTAGGAGAGAAGATTATACCGTTTCTTGCGTACTCTCGCTCGGAGCTAATCAGGGTGCGAAGGGCCATGATATCTTTTGTCAGGTGTAGCTTTGCGTCAAGGTAAGCTGCTGCTACCGTAGTTCCAGCGACGGCCGCTGCCGTGATAGCTGGACTCTCATATCAGTACTTGTCAACGGTAGAAAATAGACGACTACTAACCCAAGGCCATCTTGAGATCCACCAAGACAGTGTCACAGACCGTTTCAGGGAGAAGTGACCCTGTAGAGGACAAGCTTCCCTCGAGAGCAAAGACTGGAGGAGCGACATTGCTATGCGCTCCACACGATCAACCCCGACGCAAGCTTCTCTACATGGCAACCTGAATGTTGATCTGCGGACTTAAAAGCGTAGACCTCGGCGATTCTCCGCTCATTGCTGGACGCCACTTCGGGAAGGTGTTACTCGTATTGACCCCCCAACGGCCATGACCCCCCAACGGCCAGGCACTAAGCCTATTTAGGGAAGCTAATACCAGTATACCTCGTGTACTACGCCTGCACATCATGTTAAACATCTGAAGAGGGCAAATTATAGAACTCGTTAAGTATTCTTGTTCGATTATTTATTAACGTAAATCGGCCAATAAACGGTAGAAGAATATAAGGGTAGAATTTTATATATCTTAAAATATAAAACTAAGTACAATAATAGGAAGCGTATATAAACGTCAGGGTATCAAAATGTTTATCATCCTCGTTTATATAGTTTGTATACTCTATATAGGCTTTATACGGTAAGTATTGATAAAGATTAAACATAATATTAAGAAATATTGTATTGTTTAATAGGTAGAAATAGTAGAATTTACTAATAGCTAACTAAAATAGGCCTAATGCCTGGCCGTTGGGGGGTCACGGCCGTTGGGGGGTCAATACGAGTAACGAGGGTTACGAGGCATCTCGGAATGAACGTAGATTTATGTTATACTATAGATGAATTTCCCAACGACTTCTCACAGGTTTAAAAATACGATATCAATTATTCATATCTTCCATAAGGATAGAATTAATATCATGTTGCACAAGCAAAATATGACCCCATGCTTCTCTTGATATAACAACAGCTTTTCATTCAATACGTTCCTCGCCCTCCCGAGTTAACAATGAATAATGCCTACTCCATTTGACCTTCCTTGAAGAACTATGCCTATTCCATTTAATCTTCTTTAGATACAAGCATTTACTATAGATTAGGTCATAATCTAGGTCTTTGCTAGAAAAGAAGACTTGAGGCGGTGGCTAATCTCTCGCAACCCTCTCTCTCCCAGTCTCAAGCCCCATTCCCTTCTCGACGTCGAATTCAAATGGCTCACCCAGCGATGCCGCTGTAACCGCAGGAGGCGCTGTATCAAGTCGTTTGAAGGTACTGAACAGCTGCCACCACTTGAGACCGTTTACTTGGGAAGACGAATGGTTTTTGTTATTCGATGAAGACTTCCGACTCGTCGTGATCTTCTTTTGTAGGACAGAGATCATTTTAGATGGGTAGATCTTGAGGAGCCAGGGTCGCGAGACTATCAGACAGACGGTGATGATCGTGACATCTAGTTCGATGATGGTCCAAATTGTCGCAGGAATTAGATTATCTATTCCAATGGCAAAGCCGTGAGTTAGCTTAGCAGCTCGCAAGTGGAACAGAACATAGAAGATTCAAAGATCTTTCAATCATAGACAAGCGCCCCAGGTGTGTATGCTTACAGGTGACATCATCGGACTGGTAGAATAGCAGACTATAACGGAAGCAACTGGCAAACGTAGACCTAATAAATATTCGTCAGTTTTGTGTCTTGAGTCTGGCGAGAATCGAAGACACGTACAAACCACCTAATAAAAACAATCCCGCTAGCCCTACTCGCTGAAGGACTGGCAAGTGCAGTCTCCACACCATTGTCACTGGCATTAGCAGGACCACGAGGTCGGTGATGATCCACGGGATTGGGGGTATGATGGCGACGAGCTTTTGGTTGCCGCAGTGAGCTAGGATTGCTGAGTTCCAATTGTGTTCGATCGGTAGGCAGATTAAATTAATGGCAAGAAAGGTGCCTATCCACCACAATGCCATGATACCTCCGAGTACCTTGGTTGTAAGACGGAATGATGGGGTGACAAATATGCGATGAAAAAGAATCAATAAAGATGTCTTCATCATAAAGAGGGCGGTACATTGGAGAGAGCTGACTGTATACCAGAGCTTCAGGTAGAGTTTCCAATTAGCGACTTGATGCCAGTGTAAGACAACGAGTGCTGACCTTATTGAAGTTGACAAATTGTCCCTGATTGAGGGTCCAGAGATGTCGTCCAAGCCCATAATTTCGAATGCCTGAGAGCTTGCGTCAATCATATTCGTAAATGGCTGGGCCCTTTGTATACAAGACATACCGATGCAAATGTAAATTGTCTGAGCAAGAGAAATTATCTAAATATCAAACGATTTGTTAGCACCCGGATCATTGACAGCAACTATATCCGTGTCAAAAAAAAGAAAGGCCAATACCATTGCAAACAAGATCAATACATCATCAACACCGAATGCGACCTTTTTCATATGTCTTGAAGTGACCCGCATAGTAACAGCAAGTATTGCCAGGGCCGAGAAGACCGCTGCGCACGTATATACTTCGACATCGTGGTTTTCGTTCTGGAGTGCGAGGAGCTGTCCTGGTGTTAAGCCTGCTGTGAGGGTAGCTAAATTCGAAGACATTCTTAATCTGAGAGACTAAGAAGCAACGGATGTTGAACGTAAGAGCGAAAGCTAGAGACCAGGATGCAACAGATATTGAACGTGGATTTGAATGATACAGTGACTTGGACGAAGAGCGCTCGTGAATACAAATACCATGTTCCAAACATGGCAGAGCACGCGGTTTCACATTCATGTACGGTTCTGGCGTAGTCGTCTCACATGCCTGCAATGCATCACGGCACTTGCGCCTAACCAATGGTCTCCACGTTCTAAGGAAAGTCCACATGGAAGAGCTGCCTCATTTGGTGCTATTGTTTGGGAAAGAATTGCAGCAGTGCGGCGTGGTAAGGCATGTGCATGACTTTTAGGTGCGATAAAGAAACAAATCGGCCACTGATAATGAAACAAAACCCGGGTGACTGCCGCTGAGGCTGAGATTGCACTAGAGGATCTATGTGGCAGTTGACGTACCAATCTAGTTGATTCGCCAATCAACGTACGTTGGATTGGTAATCCAACTGACGATTAGCTATCCAACGTACTAATGTAGGTGGTTGGCCAATCACCTAGGTGAAAGCCCAATTGCCTGCAGTAGTACGTTGAATGGCTATTCACCTAGAGCCGCTTTTGCTCCCCTTAAACGGCTCCCCCTAAACGGCTCTTCCCAAACGGCTCCTCGAATTTTGCGACCGAGATTTTTTCTGTTTTTGCGATTACTTACCCCACGATCGTTTAGGGGGGGGTGTTTGGGGGGGGGTTGTTTGAAGGGAGCAGGGGAGCCGTTTGATAAGAGCCGTTTGATAAGAGCCGTTTAGGGGGAGCCGTTTGGGGGAAGCCTTTTGGGGGGTTGGGAGGAGCCGTTTAAGGGGAGCCGTTTAGGGAGGCACGTTAAGCCAGCGATATACTATTGTTTATATAGTTAGTAATTACTTCGTCAACTAGTCTTTTACCTATTTGAGCTAGCTATATATTTAGCCGTTAAATGATCAATTTAATCAGTTGTTTAGATTATATAATTGAATAAGTAATTCTAGGGTATAGTTACATTTTTAGATCTTATTCTTAACAAATTATAAGCCTGGTTAACGTCTACGCTTCTAATATTACAAAGTTGAATTATTATATATTTTTATATAAAAGTTTAAAAAGAGTTTAGCTTAAAAAAGGTTGTATATTCGATCCCGTTAATAAGCGAATATTTGGAATAGCAAGGCTAATAATCTAAATAATTACTTATTTAATTAAAGGAAAGTATTAGATTATATAATTAAATAAGTAATTCTAAAGTAAAATTATATTTTTAGATCTTATTCTTAATAAGTTATAAGCCCGATTAATATTCTGTATTTTTAATATTGCAAAGTTTATTATATATTTTCGTATAAAAACTTAAAAAGGGTTTAACTTAAAAAAAGGTTATATATTCGATCCTGTTGATAGGCGAATATTTAAAGTAATAAAGCTAATAATCCGAATAATTACTTATCTAATTAAGGGAAAGTATTGGATTATATAATTGAATAAGTAATTCTAAAGTGTAGTTATATTTTTAAATCTTATTTTCAACATCAGTTAATTGATAGTTCAGCAGCATTGGTGCGTTAACTGCCACATCTATCGTCATACACTAGCGCGTCAGAATTCTTTGCGATTTTCAAAACACTTACTTATTATTATTTATACTACTATATCTAGCTAGTCAAATATTTATAAGAAAGCTTTGTACTTTTGTATAATAATTAATAAGTAATAATATACATATTCCTTAAAAAAAATATGTATTTAATATTTCGTATATTACTTTTTTATATTTATAATTACGTTCATTTTCCTTTTTATACTTTTAATTAACAATTTTAATAATTTTTTAAAAAGTATTATTTGAATATATTTTAAAGCTTCCTTTATAACCTTCCATACTTCTTTATTATTTTTATATATTTTTTCGATACTGAATCGTATTTAATAAACAAATTTTTTAAACTTTTTTTAAAAGTATTCGACCGGATTGAAAATTTTAAAAAAAATGAACTATTTTAATATTTTAATATTGTATTTTCGAAACTACATTTATATTTTATATAAAAAAAAAGTTTAATTTGTAAATTATAAAAATTATATTTTTTTAAACGTTAATATAATTTTTAATTAAATAATTTATTTTATTTTTATATTTATATTTATATTTATATTTATATTTATATTTATATTTATATTTATATTTATATTTATATTTATATTTATATTTATATTTATATTTATATTTATAAAAATATGTTATCGTAAAATATGAAAACTTTTTTGAATTATTATTAATATATTTTTGCTTTTTAAAATAAAATATATTATTTCTTTTTTAAAACATTTATAAAATAAACATAAGTTTTAATTTTGTTTTTTATTTTATTTTATTTTACCGAATATTTACCAAATTAAATTATTTTAAATTATTATTTTTCGGGTTAAATTCTTTAATTTTTATATTAAGTTTGTCGTTTATATGTTATATTTTTTTAAAAATAATAATCTTTTTTAAATAAATCGATTAATAAAATTATACTTTTTAAAAATACGATAAATTATAAAATTCGAATATTTGAAATTATATTATTATATAAATTTTATATATTTAATAAAAAGTTCCTTTTAATCGCGCGTATTAAATATCGTTAATTTTAATCGAATAATATAAAAAAAAAATTAATATAAAAATTAAAATAATCGTTAAATTAAAATTAAATTTGTTTAAAAATAAATTTAATAATAAATTTTAAAAATTTATAATTTTCAACAATTCAAACAATTTTCTTATTTATCAATACCGTATTTTTAAAAATTAAAATTCTTTATTTAAATAAGAAATCGGGTTTACAAAGGCGATTATTAAATATCAGCTTTAACGGAGTACGTTATATAATATTAAAGGTAGTAAAATGGATAGTAGTGGAGGAGTACAAACGCGTAAAACGCGTTTTTTTTTGAAAATCGCGAATAATTATGACGCGCTAGTGTACCTCCGTATGGCAAAGCACTTTCGCAACGCAAGAGCTGATATTCCATCACATTGCGGAGCAGATGTGGCACAGTCTGCATGTAATGAGGGTTCAGCTCCTGCAGTGACGTTTCTGAAGGGAAGTTTAAAGGGAGTTTAGATCTATCCAATGCAGGGGCGCAAGGCCTACAGCACAAGACAAGAGGAGCTCTGCATGAGCACCTTCGCTTCGATCGCCCGAGTACATGAATCAAGTGGAGGATCCGTTGGTAGATCTACACTCTGCAATCGAGCAGGATGCAAAGAATTTGCTCTTGGATCTAAGGCTTTTGATTCATCATGTGTTGGAGGTATTAATCGAGGATTGAGATGATCGTAGCATCTCTATATGTCCAACCAGATTGTTCGTTGCATTCATCATCTAAGAATTTAACAATCATACATCATAGTGGTAGCCTTAGATCTATAGCATGATCTATAATGCTCCAAGTTTGATGGAACAATCGGTGTCGTTGAAGTAAGGTCCGTGAATTCAAGACCAGAATCAGGCGCCCAAAGATTAATTACCGGCCCATTGTGTAAATTACATATCGACAAACAAAACATGGTCGAGGGGGCCACGGCCTTCCAATTCATCATATGGCTATTCTTTTCGAGCTGCCATCGTGTGAGATCGATCGAAGACCATATGCATCTTTCAATTATGATGATACATGAATGTTACTGTAGCACACCTGATGCAACCTCGTGGCACCAAAACAGGTACTGTAGTATGTTTAGGTAAGTGCAAGCGCGGCGAAGAACTGACCCGATCCAATGACTTGTACACCACCATTATAAAGGATTCCACTTGCTCAACACCAATGCGAAGGATTCCAACCTAGTAGTCTTATCGGATAGCCGTAAATTGTACAGTGGCCTAACTCCCTGCAATACTTATCCTCATTCAAATCGAACAAGGCTGGTCAGAAGAGGCTGACGTGTTAATATATTGTTGGCTTAGGAGATTTCAATTGCTTTATCTACCTAGGAATACAGGCTCATTTATATACTCGGCTGATCAATCTAGGCCTTATAAATAATAAGGCATTTAGTAGAGTTAATATGCCCTAAGTATAGCCCTTGTTGTTCAGTATATAACTTAGCTAATAATAATCTTAAAATTACGATATATTAGACCTAATTTAGCTTAATATTATTAGAGAGACTGTTTTAGTTATTCTTCAATACCTCCTTTTAAACTTTATAATAGTTTTTAAAATATTATTAACAAATAATTTATTAAGCTTTATATTTTTTTTTTTGCTTTCCTAAGCTAGCCCTAATAGCTAAAATATATATTTTAAGTTTATTATTGTTATTGGCTTCGTTAGAAGATTTATTACTATTTTTTTGATAAAGATTTATTTATAATTATATCTTTATTTTATACTAACTCCTTTATTTTATAATACCGAAATCGTATATACTTTGTTTTAAAGTATATTATAAGGTTTTCGGCTAGGTTAATTATTAATTTGTTATTTAAATTAATTTTTATAATTTTTATATTTCCTTTATTATATTTAAGTTTATAAAATAAATTTTTAAAATATATAATTTTTTTATATATTTCTAATATAGCGATATATTTAGCTTCAATTAATAATATAATTATAATTAGCTCTTGCTTAAACCTTTAATTAACCGGTTTATTAATTAATTTAAAAAGATATTTTATTATAAATTTATTATTATTAATATTATTATATTAGGAAAAATTGGAATAGGCTTAAAGGGTCCCGTTATATATATAATTTAACTTAAATATTATTCCGATCTTAATCGTATTAGTTAAATATCTTATTACCCGTTCTGCTATTATATAATAATTATTTATTAGCTATATAAAATACTTATTTAAATAATATATTATAAAATTAATATCGAATCGGTTTATTCCGGTTACTTAATTTAAGGCCCTAATAATAAATACAAAGTTGTTTTTCAACTTTTTATTAATAACGTATTTAAGAAGTAGCTATTCCAGCTTTATATTCTTATTTATAATATTTTTAATAATATAATAATATTTTATTCTTAATTATTTAAATATTTAGGCGATATAGCCTTTCTGAATAATAGTTATTATATAATTATTATAATTATTTGAAATTTCTATTCTTAAATAGAAAGAAATAGTTCCTAAATATTTTAATTTGAATTCCTTATTAAATCAAGCTTTTAATTTATTTATTATTTTTTTTATATATAAAAATATTAATAAATCGTTTATATAAATAACTATAATTGTTCTTTTATTATTAATAAAAATAGAATTATCTTTTTAAAGTTGCTTAAAGCTAAAATTCTTTAGCTTTATTATTAATATTTCTCCCTATTCCTTAAATAATTATTTGAAGTTATATAAGGCTTTTTCTAAATAATATATATTATTTATATTATTAATATATTTATAAAGCTATTTTATTTATATTTCTTTTTTAAGAATTGCTTTTAAAAAGGCAATATCGATATCGGAATATTTTATTTTTATATTATATTTTATTCTTAAAGCTAGGAGTATTTTTTAACTTAAAGTTTTTATAATTAATAAAAAAATAATATTATAATTTATTCCTTTTATTTATTCGAAGTTTTTAATAATTTATTAAGCTTTATATTTAACGATTTCGCCCTTAATATTTAGTTTAATTAATAATACTTATTTTCCTAAAAATACTTTACGTCTTAATAGTAGTTTCCTGACTTTTTATACCCCTTTAAATTTTATTATATTTAATTCTATTTAGAATATTATTTTTTATTATTCTTTATTTAATTTTAAAAGTACTTTTTATTAATTTTTAAAAAGGATAATATTTTTATTTTCGATTATTTAAGAAATTTATATAAAAGGAAATCCTCCTTCTCTTACTCCTTTTTGAAAATTATAATAGTTTATTAATAGGTAAGGTCTTGTAGACCGTTTCGGTTAATATTCTAATAATATTAATAACTTTTAATAAGTTTAAAAAGGTATTTATTATATTCCTAATACCTTTTATTTATTATATAAAGATAATATATTATTAATATAAATTATAATTTCTTTATTTAATTTTATATTTAATATTTGTTTAATATTTTGCTTATTAAAGTTAAAATTAATTATTTTATTAAATTTAATATTTTAAATATTAACTTCCTTAAATCCGTTTTGTATATTAAGGCTAAGGCTAATTTCCTTATTAATATTAATATTTTAAATATTTACTTCTATATTCGCGGATTGTTTATTTATTAATATATTATTTATTTTATTAAAAATATTAGGAATAATTTTTTATTACTTTTTATTTTAAATAAATACGTCTTTATTAATATTATTTTATTAAAGACGATATAAGCTAAAAGCTTTAATCCTTTAGCCTTTTTATTCTATATTCGATATTAATTAGAATTATCGTTAAATCTTAAGAATTTATATTTAATACTCCGGAATTTAAATTTCTATTTATAAATATTTTTATTATATATTTAACAAATATATTCGAATAATTTTATATAATTAATATTTAATTTCTTTCCAATTTATCTTTTATATAATATTTTTCTATTAAATATTATTATAAAAAGCCTCTCTTTAATATATATTATAAAATTTAAAGCTTCCTTTTAAAAATCTTTATTCAATTTTAAATAAAACAATATTATTTTAATTTATTCGAATAATATTTTATTGCTTCGCTTAGTAATACCGTTTTGGTAAGGGTTATATAATAATATCGACTCCTATTGAATATTAGCTTAACTAAGAGTTGTTTATATTTACGAATTAATAAATTCTTTTATATTATTTCTATATAAATAATTAATAATATATCCTTTAGTATTATTCTTCTTAATATAATTCTTAATATAATTATTAATAGGGCCTATTTTTTATAAGGGAAGAAAATAAGTAATTATTATATTAATATATTTATTAATAAATATTAAAATATATTTTGTATTACTTTTTATAAGAATAATCTTTTTATTTTTAATAATATTTATAAATTATCGCTTATTTAAAAATATTGCTTATTTATTCTTTATTAATTTATAATTAAAAATATAAGATTATTTTCTTATAATACAGGTTTTATATTATTATTTTAATAATAATATATTTTTAAATTTATTGTTTTATTCAATATTTATTCCGGTAATTATTTTTATTATGTTTTTTATTAAAGTTATTTTAATATATCCAAAATATATATATTAAAACCTTTATAAAGCTAGAACGTCTTTTATTCTAATATTCTTAATATATTTTTGATATTTTAAGGGAAATTAAGGAATAAAATAATAATTATTTATTTTTTAATTTAAAAATAATATTTTCCCTATTTTATCTTTAATATTAAAAAATTTTCTTTTAAACGATATTATATATCTTTTGTTAATTAACTTTGTTATTAAAATAACGTTATATTGATTCTCTAAAATATAATATATATTTATTAATTTGACTTCTTTATTATTATTAATTATTATAATAATAAAACTTTTCCTTTTTATTATTATAATAGTATTATTAATTTTATTAATAAGGTAATTATATATATAATAAGAAATAAAACGTTACTGTTTAAAGTAAATATAAATCTTAATTCTTAAGTTTAAATAAATATTTAATTTTCTAAATATTTTACATATTAATTATATTATTAATATTTTTTTAAAATTAATAATCGTTTTAAGGCTATATACCTTTAAGACCTATTTCGTTTTCTCCTTATTATCTTTAAAGAGGAGTTTCTTATCTTTTAATTTCTATTAATTAGGACGGAGGTTGCTATTTAAATAATAATATTTTTCTTTTATATAAGATTTTTTATAATAGGAATATTTCGGTTTAATATTTTTATTATTTCCTTTTTTATTATTATTATTATTATTTTTTTTTTATTTTCCCTTACTTTTTAAAGTTCCTTATTTTTAAAGCTTTCAAAGAGCCTTTTTAGCTTCGTTATTTATTATAAATAAATATTACCTTAATAATCTCTTTAAAAGTAATATCCTTATTAATATTATTTATAATTTAAATAATTTAAATTTAATATAATTTTATCTTATCCGGGAGACTTTTCAAAAATAAATAAATTAATATTATTTTATTTATTACTTATATTATTATTATTAAATAATTATTTTAATAATATAAATAATTACTATACTCGTTAATATTCTTGAAAATAATAGAATTTATATTAATTAAATATTAAATAATTATATATATAATATAATTATTTTTCTTTTGGAATTTATTCTTTAAAAGCTTTTATATTTTTATAATATCCTTTTTGCTATTAAAAAGGTCTTTAATATATAATTTATATATTAAAATAATAATAATTTAAGCCTTCTTATTTATTAAAAGTAAATTATTATTAATAATATTGTTTTTATTTTTGTTAATAACTAACTAGGATCCTTTTTTGATAAAAATAATTTATATTTTAAAAGTTTAATTATAATAATTAGAGATCCTTTCTAGGATAATTACCTTCCTATATATTATTTCTATAACTTAATATAAAAATAGATAAAATAATAATATTTATAAATTGAAAATTTGAAAATTTTTCTCTTTATATAAATATACAAATATTAGCCAGGCTTATAATTTATTAACTTAAAAGATTTTAATTACTTTATTTACTTAAGAATATAGGCTTATTTATATACTCGGCTAATTAATCTAGGCCCTATAGATAATAAGGTATTTAATAGAGCTGATATACCCTAAGTATAGCCCTTGTTGTTCGGTATAGAGCCTGGCTAACAGTAATCCTAGGATTGCGATACGCTAGACCTGATTTGGCTTAGTGCTGCTGGAGAGACTGCACCAGCTATTCTCCAACATATATCCAATGTCTTCGTTGCGGTCGTTGCAATCCTGATGCTTCAGTGGTAACCTCCACGCATGATCATCACACAATATGCTTCAAAACACTTCTCTAGGCCAAGTCGCGCTTGCAATCTTTGTGACAGTCCTATTGGTATGCAATCAGCCTTGATGTTCCACCCTAGAGGCCACAGCCTTACCTCGTTGTAGTACATGATCCCGACAGCTGTCTACAATTTATACTTGCACCCCCTTGCTCGCTTCCCAGGACCTCGATTCTGGGCCGCATCACGCCTCCCCTTTGTATGGAATCTTGCCAAAGGTGACATTACCCAACGTACCAGGGAGCTGCACGAGTACTATGGCCCCGTTGTGCGCCTGGCTCCCAACGAGCTTTCGTTCATCGACGGACAGGCTTGGCAGGATATTTACAACCACCATCAAGGCCGTTCCAATTTTCCGAAGAACCCATTATGGATGGCGCCCGGTGACAATGGCATCCACTCTATTCTCAGCGCCAATGATGCTGACCACAGCCGCTACCGACGACTTCTTTCCAATGCCTTTTCTGAACGGGCTTTGATTCAGCAGGAGTCCCTCCTTCTCTCTTACATAGAGCTCCTGATCAGTCGGCTACGCGAGTGCGCCTCGTCAAAGCATACAGCTGTTGTGGATATGGTTCAGTGGTTCAACTTCACCACCTTTGATATCGTGGGGGATCTGAGTTTAGGGGAATCCTTCCATTGCCTCGAGGAGTCCAGATACCATGGCTGGGTATCAATACTCTTCTCGCAATTCAAGGCTGCAGCAATCTTTATCTCATTGCGCTTCTTTGGCCTTGACAATGTCGTAAAGATGATCGTTCCAAAGAGTCTTCTCAAAAAGCGGATCGACCATGCCAACACAGCCAACGAACGTATCCATCGCCGTCTCAACCAGGGCAAGGTGGCTGACGCACAGAGAAATGACTTCATGACCTACATTCTACGCCACAACGACGAAAAGGGGATGAGCGTTCCGGAAATCGAGCAGACGTTGCGAGTTTTAGTTGTAGCTGGCAGCGAAACGACTACGACAGCCCTTTCCGGCATCGTAAGGAGTCTACTGCAGAACCCTGACGCCATGAGCAAGGTCACGGCAGAGATCCGCCAATCCTTTCGGCACGAGTCTGAGATAGTTTCTCAGCGTGTAACGACGCTGACATACCTTGGGGCTGTGATCGAGGAAGGACTGCGAATGTGCCCACCAATCGCTCTGGGCATGCCTCGTATAGTCCCCGTGGGTGGTGCGGAGGTCTCTGGGCACATGCTGCCCGCTGGCGTAAGCACCATGTCTCTACTGTATTCAACTACCAAGCATGCTGACGAACACCTAGACATTTGTCTCTGCTTCAGGCTACTCCTCAAATCGATCCTCGCTCAACTTCCCAGACGAGCCTAACTCCTTCAAACCTTCCCGCTGGCTTTCCCCACGACCATCGCGAGCAGATCCTACAGAGTCTAAAGTCCCGTCGGCGTTCAACCCTTTCTCCCTCGGTCCACGCAGCTGTCTTGGTCGGAATCTCGCATACTTGGAAATGCGACTCATTCTCGCCCACCTGCTCTGGCGATTTGATTTAGAAGCTCCTGATGGTGAGAAGTTAGGGTCGTGGGACGAGCAGAAGAGTTGGATTCTGTGGGAGAAGAAGCCTTTGCACGTGAGACTCAGAGTCAGGGGTGAAGCTGAGAGATAGGCGCTTCTTTATTCCAAGCTCACATTAGGGGAGCTGTTGCAATGCTGTTTACAGGACTAGAGAATTTTAGATCACCTAGACGTCATGTTGCAAACATTGAGCGTCTTACTCAGAAAGCAACGTGCTGGCATATAACTCCCTCCTCAAGATTTCCTGTGGAAATCGAAGCCTATTACTCCGTAAAGGGAGAACAACCATCACCTAGTTGACCGCCCAAACCGCTCGGCTGGAGGGCCATCCAACTCCGTAGAGCTGCTTTTGCCTTGGTATCGGCCAATATAATGTATTCCCTGAAGTTTGGGTATATCTGCAAATTTGGAGATGAAAACAGCGTTGACTAGCATCATTACCTACTAAGATATTGAGTTGCCGTGCTTGCTTGGCGTTTGAGTGGCAGAGGGTTAGGGCTAATCTAGTCAGCCGAATAGTGGTCCACCAGAATTTTTGCTTCGACCGTAACAGAGATCACCTCAGTAAAATGAATCATCCGTACCCATGGAAATTGTTCGGAGTTGAGCTGGCCTGGGCAGTCCATTTTGGTCCAGCTCTGTGAGGAATTTTTCACCATGGACTCTCCCATCATTTGGGCCACCATACAATCGATATTGATCGGATTTTGTTCATGTCTTGTCGCCCTCTTCTTGACCCCAGATTCTCCTCCACATATGGTGTCTCTTCTCTTATATTCCGCTCTCGCCACCCCTCCCAACTTCCTCTGGCAGCAAAATCTCGAACGCAATTTCCCAGGATTTACAGTGCAGAAAGTCAAGGTTGATGATGGAGGCCAAGGGGTGGAGGTGGAGAAGAAATTGAACGTCAAAAACACATGCATCAAAGTAGTGCTAGATCAGACGATTTGCGCGGTCCTCAATGTGTCGGCGTACATCGGAGTGACGAGGATGCTACGAGGTGTGCCGCTGGACCTGTGTTGGACTGCTGTGAAAGAGGTATGTTCGTCTCAGAAGAATAGAGTCATCAAGTGAACTGACTAATGTGCTTAGCAAACCTTGTCTATCATGCTGGCAGGCTATAAGCTGTGGCCTGCTGTCAACGTGATCCAGCATGTATTCATACCAGTAGAGAGGAAGACGGTGGTGGGAAGTTTGGTTGGACTTGGATGGGGAACATTTCTTGCCCTCAAAGCTGCTCGATAGGACAGAGTCAGTCTTCAGATGTTTTCACAAGCTTGAGTGTGCATATTTCTGGATCTCATACTCGGCATAGCATGCATGCGTGAAATAGAGAAACCAGGGATTGAAAAGGCAGGGTGACACCTTCCCAGCCAGGACTTCTGCATAGATATGGACTGCAGACAGTTACCCAAGGAGCAAAGTTTCTGATCTACCTTTTAAGCATATTGTGATCTCTGGCTGTCTATGAGACAAATTGTAACGGTCCGTTTAAGCCCTAACAATCGTCACGATCGGTCCATATCGTTCAAGATACCTTGGCCGACTAATCTTTTTCTCACAATTCTTAACAGCTTGCGACGCTTGAGAGACTTAGTTTCGTGCAATGGAAATACACAACAATTGAAAAATGCACGCGGCTGCAATCCGTCGCACCTGCCAGAGGACCGTCCGCTTTTCCGGGTCATTGAAGGAATATCCAGTGTTGATGTCGCTGAACTTTACGGGCTTCTTGGTCAAGGCATTCTTCACCACGTTCGACGGTTATTGCTGAGAGTGCATCTGGGTACAAGGCCAGACTGTGAACGAACTTGACCGCAGAATGTCTCAGCAACCACCCTTTCGGCAACGTCCAAACCTACACCTCGCATTAACGCAGCTGACTGGGTCACCTCGACATGCCAAACAGACAACACCCAGCAGCACACCGTCAGCTACGCCGATCCCCACCCCCAGCGGCACCCCATTCGCCAAAACGGCCTATTCTCCGTTCCGCTCAGCAGGCTTGAAACCTCCAACACCCTATGCGGGAGACCCTGGCTTCTCTTTCGGTCGCGCAGAGAAGCCAAACAGCAGCAGCTACAGACTGCTTCGAATCCGGCGAACCCTCAGTAGTAGGCCTATCTGGCTTCTGCTCATGGTAGTAGCTTTGACGCTCTGGTGGTTCAACGGTGGCAGTAGCGAGCTGGACATAGTGAAGCTGAGCGCAACAGGATTGGGAAATGAGTTCTTTCAGGAGAGGAGAATGCAAGATTACCAGTTCTACCCGGCGACGAATCCTAAGATCCATGTACGTTGATAAGAACGGTCCCTGATTGTGCGTGCTCCTGACTAGTAATAGTACATTGGCCGCTGGACGTCAACCCCGAATCGGCTTCGTAAAGATGGCGCTTTCCCAGGTACAACATTCAGTGTACGAATCGCCCGGTATTGTCACTGACCACAATTCTAGGAGTCTACTTTGATGTCACAGTCACAAACACTACTACACTATTCTTGGCTCTTCACAACGCATTGGAATATCCATCAAGCATATCAGGAATTGTTGCCGCAGAGACAGCCTCTCCAAAAGCGCCTGATCCAGGCCACTTCTCCTTTCGTCCGATGCCATTGGACCAGGAGCCGGCCCCTCCAGTATCATTGCTTGCCCAGATCGATGATGAGGAATACGTCCTCCTACCTAATTCGTCGTCTCTGGTATCAGTATGCTCGGGCGGCCTAAATCGAGACGAAGAGCATCGCATAAGAGTTATTGCTCCAATGACCGACGATGATGGCCGAGGTGTGGTAGAGCTCGAAGGTCTCTGGCTCAGCAAAGGGGGCAAATTCGTCAAAGTCGCGGGCTCCCAGCTGAGTGAAGAATACATTGATGAAGATTTGCTCGAAGCTGAGAACGATCTCGTTGGAGAAAGACATCGGACCGGCTTGAATCATATAGAGAACGATGGCAGCAGCAGGATGGACCGAAATTATTTGGAGGAAGATGGCGAAGATTCTCAGGTGGCCAATCTCGAACGCAAGAAAATACTCGAAGTCATTACGGACTCATCAGGTCCTTTCACAGGGAATGGAAGAGGCAGGCGTACGGGAGGTGCTGATGGTCTTCTGGCCGGTGTCATGGGTTGGGAATATTTACTCGGAGAAATGTTCAGCGCAGACCATGTTGGTATTGGCGTGGACGGTATGTGCCTGACACAGGACTGCATTGGCGGCACAGGATACCCTGCCGGTATGGGAGACGTGTTCTTTCGCAGGTACTGGCATCTGGCTCCAGCATTCGACGGCATACGCTGACGGCGATATAGTGGTCCTTACGGCTCTCCGTATTTTGAGCACTCATGGTTGTTCACAGGTTACGTGCCCGATATTCTGGTGGGTGCCAGATCGCGACATTCATGGGGCTTCAATAACAAGATACAGGTCCTCAACATCGGAGGCTCAGACGAAGTATCATTCAATGAGCATGCTTCGACATACAACAGAACTCTGTGGGATCTCTCCGAAAAGTTTGAGGCAACCTATGTATCTTTGATCAGGGGTATTCGAAGACTTGCGTATCCGAAACACCCTAGTATTCTCCAAAGCGAGCGACAAGGCACGCCTGGCGTCATTCCACCCGGAGTTCCTGCCTCAATCCCAATATTCATCATGCGACCACTACGTGGGCAGCTCGAGCAGGCAACCCAGAACGTAGTCGCTAAGCTCAGGGCTGACGGAGACAAGTCCGTGTTCTGGTTGGATACCTCTGGCTGGCTAGACTCAGACGCCGAACCCGATGAGAGCCAAGATTTCTTCCTCGACAAGAATGCAGATCCTGCAAGATGGCGGTTGACGGAGCAGGGCAATCAGCGCGTTGCAATATTTTTACATACGCACGTTTGCAGGTATCTGGCGGGAGCCGAGGAGAAGTGTGCATTCTTGCCGCAGGAGGTGTACAAGGGCAAGGTGTTCGATCCTGAGGAGGCCAAGCTGGACCGATTTCTTGAGAAAGAGAAGGAAAGAAAATTGAAGAAGCTCTTCTGGGAAAGCGAAGACGAAGACGAAGGGGAAGAATAAGAGAAAGCCAAGGTGGGAGAGCTCGAAGCATGATTGATGGAGGTTAAAATTCGAGGGAATTACCGCCAAAGGTATTTACAGCAGCAGTATTGTAGTCAGAGCTTTAGCATGTGTTCGGTAAATTTAAGTAGGTATGCACCATAAAGGCCATGGAACATACAGGTACCCCGAAGCCATTCAATCCTTGTCTATTAGGTGTATTGTATTAGATAGAAACTCCCCTTTGTGGGAAAGTGTATAAATTGGCGACCTAGCGTCTCCAGGCTTCTCCGATTGTTTTTTTGCCCGCCACCATGTATGGCTGACTACTTAAATTCACAACCATCATCTGACTCCAAAGCTCCAATGCGGGCGCCACCCTCATCATTGCCATCACTATCACCGTCGCACGGCTCCTCTCCCGCTTGCGATGGGCCGCCCGAACAACGGGATTGACAGGCGGAAATCTTCAACCATCCACTACCAAACCTTCCCTACCCCTCCCCCCAGATCCAAGGGACAGCCTCCCTCGGAGACCTCTTCCCAGGATGCCACGCATCATGTCCGCTCCGGCTCTGGAGGCGAGCACCATGATGCTTCACCTCTACCCCTCAAGCAGCTCTTCGTCTTGGCATTCATGTCACTCTCTGAGCAGACCGCGCTCAACTCCATCGGCCCATACCTCCCTCATATGGCGTCTACATTCCCAGACGTCAAGGCAGGACAGGTCGGTCTTTACGTTGGCACCATAGCCTCATCCTTCGCCTTGGCACAATTCGCCACAAGCTTCTTCTGGGGATGGCTCTCAGACCGCATAGGACGGAAGCCTGTAGTGCTCATGGGAACTCTGCTCACAGCTGCCTGCTTCGTTGCATTCGGCTTCTGCAAAAATATATGGCAAGCAATAGTGGTGCAGGTGTTGATGGGCTTGGTCAATGGGAACCAGGGGATCGTATCTACGTGCTTAGGGGAGATTACGGATCGAAGCAACCAGTCCAAGGCGTTTATATACTTGCCAGTCATATACGGGTTGGGCGGTATTACAGGGCCGGTCGTTGGTGGATTACTGGTCGCGAACGACGCGCATTTCTCGAAAGAGGATCCATACCCATACCTTCGACCTAATTTGGTCTCGGCGGCTGTCCTAATGTTCGATCTGACCGTGACCATGATATTCCTGGAAGAGAGCCTCGAAGAAGCGAAAGACCTGCCCCCGCTTGGCAAGAGGGTGGGCAATCTCTTCAGCTGGGCATGGCAGTTTGCAAGCTCGAGTCGGCCAAGCTACCTGAGGATCCCGGATATCACGCAGAAAAATCATCCACGTACAGGTGGCGACGCTACCATGGATGATGACGACGAAGATGATGACGATTCAGATTCTGCATCTCAAACGTCTCTACCGACTATGCTACCGCACCATTCAATGGACCTTACACACTCTCAAGTGTTCAGTCGGGATACTATACTCCTCATGGCGACATACTTGATCTTTCAGCTTTCCAACATATCGTACAACTCTCTTTACCCCATCTTTGGTCAGGCTGCTCCACCAAGAGGCCGGGATCTTTCGCCAGAGGAGATTGGATTCTCTCTCGCCTTTGCCGGCGTTGCCACCATTGTTTTCCAGCTTGGTATTTTTGGGAGGCTACGGGAAAAGATGGGCAATAAAGTCACATATAGGGTCTGCTTGGCGGGAATGGCACTCGCGTTCATATTGACACCATGGGTGGGCTACAAGGATATTAGGAACGGAGATGGTGGAATGTCCAGCGGAAAAGAATGGCTGTGGGTTGAGCTGGGGTTCATATTACTTGTGAAATCCTTGTCGGCTGTGGGCTGCTTGACTAGCTTTTTGCTGCTGGTATGAGTCTTCCACTCCATCAACAAACACTCTTTGGACTGCCTGGCATACTGATATTGTCATCAGATCACCAATTCCGCTCCCAACCATTCCGTGCTTGGATCGCTTAACGGCATCGCCCAGACACTGTCGGCAGCTGGACGCGCCATGGGACCACTCCTTGCAGGTGGTCTTTTCTCGCTGGCAACACATGTCGAACCGAAGGGCGAAGCATTAGCCTTTGGAGTTTTTGGCGGTATTACATTCGTCGGCTTTCTCATTTGCTTTAGCATACGAGGGCAAAATCTTGAAGGAGATGGCTTCGATGAAGAGATAGGAAGCGAAGAAAACGACGATGATGAGGATGAGGGGGATGGAGTACATGGACGATGATCATATGTATTGTGGGATAGAGGTCTGGCTTTTTTTCCTGGGAGGGTCTGGTCATAGCGAAGGTGCTGGAGGCGTTTTGTGGCATTGCTTCCTTTGAGATGTGCATCAAGATTGTGCTACGGGAGGTTATGTTGGCTACAGAAAAGACTGTGAATCTCAAGTTTACATTTGCATCTATAGAGCTCTTCATGGGGTGAGTAATCTGGGACTTCTAATTTAGGGAAGGGGGGGAATATCATGGCAACATCGTGGTGGTGATCGAGGCCGTTTATCACCAATTTGTCCATGAAACAACAACACCTTGAGCCTCTCAATATCATCAGCTTCATCATCGCCCTATGTGACAAACACAATTCTTCACAGATGCAAGATGATCTATCTACCACCTCTACGACGGTTCTTGCTCCCAGCTCTTGTTTTTGTGACTCTGATCATTGCATATCGTGCTCTGCCACTCTCCAATACATTGCCTTCATTTGTCTTTCATCCTCCACCAAATCTACCGCAAGGGATACATGTTCCTATAACCGCATTACAGAATCCACTACCCATTGAGAATTCCTCAAATAATCACCTGTCGCCACCAAATCACTACTTTTACACCTATGATGACGAGGTCAAGTCTACGAACAGAACAGCTTCGGCGTTGTGGCAACCAATTCTCGACCCACATCTAGCACCATTATTTCGATGCCCAAGGAAACCAAACAAGTACACAGGTCATATTCGCCTTCCAAACATCATCCAGAACATCTCAGAAATACCACCAGGCTCTTTGAAACACGAGTCTCGAGTTTTCTGGAATCCCACCATCATTGCTCTTCCGCATTGGTCCAGGAACCAATATCTACTTGTCAGTAGAATCGTCACGGGCGGCCATCACCAAGAAAACGTCCTCTGTGAAGCAAATGTGTGCTTCGTGGGGACAATCGAAAACGGACGACCAGGAGAAAAACCCTGCACTAAAGACGACCTACGGCATGTTGGTCCAGCTGGTGGCATTCGATGTGCCTCAACACCCATCACACTTAGTGTCCCTCCCACGCCTGCAGAAAAATGCGAAGGGAAATTCAACACCTACGTCGACATCCCTGGCTTTCATGACCCTCGCATTTTTTGGAGTGGTAAAGGGGAGCCTCTGATGATGGTCAACACGCAGTAATTTCCCCATCTCCATATCCGCTTCCGTCTCTGAGTCTCCCCCAGATCCCGCTACGCCTGCTTCGGCCTCTGGATGATAGACCTCCGCACACTGCACTCACCCCTAGACACCCTGCTTTCCAGCTCCCCTACCTCCCCCTCCCTCGGGCCCCTGAAATCCTACCCAACCCTCACAGAACTAACGCGCAACCCGCCCTCCACTCGCGCCTCCATCGAGAAGAATTGGCTACTCTTCTTTCCTCCTACTGGTGAATCCTACATCCATTACGACCTCCCCTCTGCCAGTAACGGGGAACGTGGGCGGACTTTCGCGAAATTGCTGGGGAATGGTCTTACAACTACTAATCTGACTTCTCCACTCGAAACCTCTTGCCTGAAAGCGTTGATGCAAAAGGATGAAGTGGGAATTCACGAGGCGAAGAACAGGGGCACATGGCACCAAGCATCCAACTCACTCCGCCTAATTCTCTGCAACCGCAGTGATATGAATTGTAAAGCCAAGCCCGAGAATACAGTTTTCATCGCTCTTATCCATCGAAAATTCCACAACTACCTTAGACTTCCCCTACGATACGAGCGATTCTTCATCGCCTGGGCGAGCACGCCACCGTTTGGGATGCTGGCTTTGTCCCATCACCCCATTCTATTGGCAAACGAGACTGCTCAAGGTTGGACAGCAAAGGAGAATTGGGATGATGACTTTTATCCAATGGACTTAGGGCTCTCTGCACAAGTTGGGAAAGTTAAGAGGGCTTCGTTATCGCATGAGAATACCTCGAGGATTACCCAATCCATCAACTCAAGCAGACCTTTCCCCGCCCCGGTCCCCTCTCAGGAAAGAAATGAGAAACCCTTCTGGGCATACTTCACCTACACCGTCAGCATCGCCTATGCGTGGGGACGGGGGGCCAGTCCGCATCCTTCGCATCCGGGTAGCCAGGGTGATGAAGCGGCAGATATGCACGTCGGATACTTGGATGATGAGATTATTTTAGGAATTGGGGTTGATGATGAAGGGCAGGGAATTGCGAGAGTCAACGCGGGAGAGCTGGTTGGGTGCATGAGGGCTTGTCCTGGGAGGGTTGAGAGGAGGGAAACGGGGAAGGGTAAGGGCAAGGGAGAACGGGAGTAAGTGTGAGAGAGCAGTCAGCGAAGGGGTCTGTTGAGTGTCCGTGTGAGAAGTAGCTGGTGCTGATTTGCTACCACCTTGAATCTTTGTGCAGTTAGCATTACGCGCTAGCACTAGCGTATGTTTATAAAACCAAGATATGGGCACGAGCGTCATTGCCCAATCAGTCCTATACATATCCACTCAGCAGGCACCTACCGCCGATTGCAGGGTCAATGTCCTTGTTGAGGGAAAACCTTATCCAGCTGCGACCAGTAAAAGATCTCCTGATCCTTCCGAAATCTATACCATGGCAGACTCACGCGACGTGCCTTCGACCATCACCGTCGATGACCTAGACAAGCTCCTGGAAAGAGACACAAAAGTCAAGGTGGCCGGCGTCGACATTGATGGCATCCTGCGTGGGAAGCTCATGTCCAAGAAGAAATTTCTCTCAATTGCAAAAGACGGATTTGGCTTCTGTTCTGTTATCTTTGGCTGGGACATGCATGACCAAACATACTTTAAAGAGCTCAAGATCAGCAATGCTGAGAATGGATATCGAGACATGATCGCCGTGCCGGACTTGAGCAGCTTCCGGAGGATACCTTGGGAGGACGATGTTCCCTTCTTTCTCGTCTGCTTTCTGGACCCAGACACGCGCGGCCCAATCAGCGCGTGCCCGAGAGGCTTGCTGAAGACGGTTGTGGATAAGATAGAAAAAGCAGATCTGGGGGCAATGGCAGGAGGTGAGCAAGCCTCGAGCATAGTATGAGAAACTGGTGTACAAATTCTCTCGAGTGCTCGATCGTCCTCCAGCTCTGACAATTGTCTTCAGCGGAGTACGAATTCTTCCAATTCAGAGCGCCTGGCAGCGGCGAAACGCCAACAGCAGAACGAAACTCGTCATCTACCGCGAGATTCCTACGCGACAACCCGGTCAATTCACTTCCACCCCTTACGGAAGGCATGTTTGGCTACAGCTTGACACGTCCTATTCACAATCAACATTACTACTATGGTGTATACGATGCTTGCGAAAAATTCAGATGTGGTATTGAAGGATGGCATACGGAAAGCGGGCCGGGCGTGTTTGAAGCGGTACAGCTGCCACTCGGTCCAGAAACACGAAGCCACTGGTTGATGAGATTGGATAGGCACTGGAGTTTGACGAGATCCAGCAGATGGCGGACAAAGCCGGTCTTTTTAAGTGGGTACAGGTCTACATATGAACACTGCGTCCATGACTTACCACTCGCCCAGGTACGTGGTCAAGTCTATGGGAAGCAAGTTTGGAATCACACCTTGCTTCATGGCCAAACCCCGTGAAGGTCTTCCAGGAAATTCGGGCCACATGCATGTGTCCCTCGTTGAAAAAGCTGGCAAAGGGAAGTATGGGAAGAATCTATTCTCCCGTGAAACCAGAGATTCAAAACCCCCATACGAGGATCTAGCCCACCTTTCAGACATGGGCCGTCATTTCCTCGCTGGCTTGCTTGACGGTTTGCCAGATGTGATGCCTATAGTTGCCCCGACAGTCAATTCTTACAAACGGCTCGTTGAGAATTTCTGGGCGCCGGTAACAGTATCTTGGGGCTTGGAACACCGAGCGGCTTCCATACGACTCATCGCGCCTCCAACAGCAAGCCCGAAAGCCACTCGATTCGAGATACGAGTTGCAGGCGCAGACGCAAACCCGTTCCTTGTCCTAGCAGCTATCCTCGCGTTGGGCTGGAGGGGGGTAGAGAAGAAGTTGGAGATTAACGTCCCGCCTTTGGGTAAGGGGGAAGGTGTGGGTGGGGCATCAGATAAGGGGGTCAGGTTAGCAAAGTCACTGAAGGAAGCCACAGCACAAATGATGCGAGAGGGGAGCTTGGCACGGGAAGTATTTGGAGATGATTTTGTGGAGCATTTTGGGGGTACGAGGGAGCACGAGGTCAGGTTGTGGGATGAGGCGGTGACTGATTGGTAAGAGGATGCTTTCTGAGTGAGTCTGATGGCGCTGACGCGAGGTGTAGGGAGGTCAAACGTTACATTGAAACAGTATAGTGGAGTCGTCGTTGTGATTTTGCGGGTGGAAGGACTTCGGTCAATTGCCTGTTATTGTATGTGCTATCTCATATACCTTAGTTTGAAGGATACTCAACAAGCAATTGGGCGAAATTCTTAGCCGGCCTGGAGAAGAAGCCATGCCATTAATTCCCATTAGGCTCTTCCTCGTCTATATTTGCCACGGACGAACTTCATTGTCTCAACTCCTATCTGCAGAACGAAAGACCCAATTGTTTTCACCCTTTTCCACTCCATTGTTATCATCATGGCTTCACTGTTAGTTGGCTGACTAAGATGCAAAGAGCTACTCTGGTGACTGGTGAGATCAAACAATGATGACGTTTGGTCCACTTTCCGGTCTAAATCCGAAATCCGGCCGAGGGGCGGTGGGGCATTCGCTCATCAACCTCACTTGCTCGCACATTCACGCTTCTCTGTCGCCATAGATATACAATACCTCTCTACTCTCTCACATAATCAACAAAAAAATCAATCGCATCCCAACATCACAGTCAGATTTATCGACAGCGATACAGATTCACAATGGCACAACACGGACAGAGCGAGGTGGGCCCTACCATATCAATAGAATTGACTGAGAAAGGGATTATACGACTGATACTTCCCAGGCCTGCTGCAGCGTCCCCCCTGTCGTCGCTGACGGCTACAAAGAAAAGGGCAAATACATCCAACTCGATGAAATGAAATGCTGTACGCCCCTCACCCAACCCCAACCCGATGACCCCAACCTCCACTAACAAACCCCCCTAAGACGCCACCGGCCCCTCCAGCGCCGAAAACGCCATCTTCATCGTCTACGACATCTTCGGCTTCTCCCCCCAAGGCCTCCAAGGCGCCGACATCCTTGCCCACGCCGATTCCTCCCACCAATACCGCGTCTACATGCCCGACTTCTGCAAGGGAAAGCCCCTCCCCATGTCATCCTACCCCCCGGACACCGACGAGAAGAAAAAAGAAGTCGGCGCATTCTTCCAAGGGCCCCTTGCGCCTGGGCCGACCGCAGAATTAGTCCCCAAGCTGATCGACCAGATCGCCAGCAAGGAGGGCAAGGTGGGCAAATGGGGCTCGGTGGGCATGTGCTGGGGCGGCAAAGTCGTCTCCCTGACTTCGCAAGCCGGCACCAAATTCTCCGCCGCCGCCGAAGTGCATCCAGCCATGGTCGACGCGAAAGACGCCAAGGGGATTAAAATCCCGCTGTGCATGCTTGCGTCTGGAGATGAGAAAGCAGAGGATGTGAAGGCGTTTGAGGAGGCGTTGACGGCGGAGAAGCATGTTGAGACGTTTGGCGATCAGGTCCATGGGTGGATGGCTGCGAGGGGGGATTTGAAGAATGAGAGGGTTAAGAAGGAGTATGAGCGGGGGTATCAGACTCTGCTTGATTTCTACCACAAGCATTTGTGAGGGATGGTCTCCGTGGTGCGGTAGCGGTGCAGGTTCGTACATACTTCCACACGCCCTTCAAGTCGCGGTATCAATTACAATCGTGGACTAATCTCCAGCTTCCAATCTTAGCAATAGCACTGCAGCCACAAAACGCAAAACCAAGTACCAGCCAACCTCGTCCTCTGGGCGAGTACAACCGTGAATATAATAAATCACCACTATTTCAATAATAGTAAAAGTCGTTCTTTAACTCAGCCCCCCTTCCCCCCCCCAAAAGCCTATCTCCCGTCTGTTCTAACTTAAGTCTGCTCCTTCCACCCTGTATCTAACCACCTAGTGCCGGCTCAATGCCCATCTCCCATCTTTTCCACCTTAGCTTTGCACTCTCCACCTTCTCTCTACGTCCCTAGTGCCGGGTCAAGTACTCTGCTAAATCCCTCGCCCATGGGTATCGCTCCTACACCCAAATGCCACAACTTACCTTATGGGGTTGATTGTCAAGCTGCCTGCCCCCTACCACCTCCACCTCCACCACCTCCTCCAGCGCCAGCTCACAGCGCACAGCTCCATCTTCGTGGTGAGCTAAGTGGCGAGCTGCGTGTGAACCGACCTCCTAAAACAACTCTCCAAATCACCCCTTCCCCTTCTATGCGCCGTGTACACCCGTTGGCCTCTCGCGCTGGAGCAACCCGGATCTCTGAATGGAATGGGTTTGTTGCTGTTCGCATCCA
>JAABUQ010002844.1_pt1 | contig 33147 bp, 27 predicted proteins | sample 5560001 | NCBI WGS metagenome assembly JAABUQ01 (sample SAMN10711888, study PRJNA513371) | rock metagenome | isolation source: Antarctica rocks | place: Antarctica: Victoria Land, Finger Mt nord | collected 2015-12-18
AGCGCCGCGCGTTGCCTTGCTGATTGGGATCGTCACCCATCGAGCGACCCAGCTTGGTTGCAAGAACGACGTCGTCGCGACGCCCCTTGAGTGCCTTCCCCACGATCTCTTCGGACTCGCCGTGAGAGTACACGTCAGCGGTGTCAATGACGTTGATCCCTGCATCCAGTGCTTTATGGATGATGCGAATCGCGTCGTCGTGGTCGGGGTTGCCGATGGCGCCGATGGCGCCGAACATCATGGCGCCGAGCGCATAGGGACTGACCTTGATGCCGGTCCGGCCGAGGGTGCGGTACTGCATGCCGTTTCTCCTGCAGGTGTGGTCGATGTGTGGTGAGCGCTCCTCCGATGCGGTATACTGAACCGAAGCGGAACGTTCTTCCGCAAGTATACGGAAGGACTCTCCGGAAAAGCAAGCGGAGGAGTGTCGTGACGGAGAACACGGCGCCGACCGGCGTCGACGCGACCGGCTCTGCGGGTCCGGGCGCACGCGACCGCGCGCCGCGTCGGCTGCGCGCCGACGCGCAACGCAACAGCGACTCCTTGCTTGAAGCGGCGAAGGCCGTCTTCGGCACGTCAGGCGTGGACGCGCCCGCGAAGGAGATTGCCGATCTGGCTGGCGTCGGTGTCGGAACGCTGTACCGGCACTTCCCGCGGCGCTCGGACCTGGTCAGGGCCGTGTTCCGGCGCGAGGTGGATGCCTGTGCTGACGCGGCCCCGGCGCTGACCGCGGCGCACGAGCCAGGAGTAGCACTCGCGCAGTGGCTCCACCGGTACACCGCGTTCCTCGCGACCAAACGAGGACTCGCTACAGCCCTGCACGCGGGCGATCCGGCGTTCGACGCCCTGCCCGGCTACTTCATGCAGCGACTCGGACCCGCCCTCGGGTCACTGCTCGAAGCCGCGACAGCGAGTGGCGAGATTCGTGCCGACATCAGCGCCAAGGACCTCCTGCACGCCGTCGCCAAACTGTGCCTGCCCGTCGCGGACGAGGGAGTCGCGTCCAGCCAACGCATGGTCGCGCTGCTCATCGACGGACTACGCTACGGCGCCGAGACGCGCCAGTCTCGCTCCTGACGTCGTGCACGGATCGGTCCATTCCTTCCCGAGGTATGGCCGGTCCGCCTCGATGAACGACAACGGCACTCCTGGGCCATCGTCCACGAGTGCCATGTAAGCGCGAAAAAGCCTCGTGGTCCTGGGCATGGGGATCATCGGCCAGGATGTCCCGGACGGCGGAGGGACTGCAGAAGCGCACGCGTGTTGACGTCTAGGCCCCGTCTCGACGATATACTGTCAGGGGGTCGCGCAATGCTCCCCTACGGGACATGTAGAGTAGAATGGGACAGCCACGCCTGCAATCCCGTTCTGCATGTCCCGGTTGATCGCGAAGCGCGAGACCCTGACACGCCTCTGCATCGGCTGATGCAAACATGCCGTGACGGGACGCAACGTGAGAGCTTTGCGCCCAAGTGTAACCCTTGGGCTCTTGCCGCACGAGCCTCGCCCCGTCGTGCTACCCTAACACCGTGCGCCGGTGTGTGCTTCGCCCGGTCCGACCGGCGGTCGAGCGGGTTATGGAGGGTGCGGTCACAGGTAGCGACGGGCCAGGCGCACGATGCGCGTGAAGACCCATAGGCCGCGCGGCGCCGTGCCTAAGACGAGCGTGGCGACGAACAAGGCGGCCGCCGAGAACATCCAGTCACATTGACGCGGCTTTCGGCGAACAGGCGGGGTCGTCACGGCGTGAGGCGTCTGACCGCGATGACGGTGTCGGCGACGGTGGCGGACTGCCCGTTCGGCTCAGTAGCCAGCCGTTCAGGAGCGCCCAGCCGTTCGATGCGCCACTGCCCAGGCGTCAGGTCGAGCACGGCGAGCGCCTCTTCCGGCGTGGGGAAGCGGGTGTCCGGGTCGGCCCACGACCAGGGCGGGACCGAGGCGTGGGCGACGACCAGCAGGAGGCCGCCAGGCGCGACGGCCTGTGCCGCCGCGTGCAGGACGCGGTCACGAGGGAACTCCACCGGCGACTGCAGGTACTGGGCGGAGACGAGGTCGAAAGCGCCGGCGGGGAAGGTCTGGGCGAGGTCGTGCTGCTGGACGTCGATGCGGGCCTCGACGCCGGCCGCGGCCGCGTGAGCCGCCACCCGATTGAGAGCGGTGGCGGACACGTCGACGGCGGTCACGCGCCAGCCGAGCCCGGCCAGCCAGATCGCATCGCCCCCTTCGCCGCAGCCGAGGTCCAGCGCCGTGCCTGGCGGCAGCGACCCGGCGACGTCGACCAGGACAGGGTTCGCCCTCCCGCTCCACACCTGTTCATGCGCGCGGTAGTGCCCCTCCCAGAACCGCTCGGCCTGGTTGTCGTCGCCCTCGCTGCGACGCTCACCGTTGATCATCGGTCCTCCTTTTCTTTCCCTGGCTCGTCCGCTGTGCGCGGCGGCCGTGAGCACCCGGCCCGGCACAGGGTGACGCGCCCCCTGTGCCGGGCCGGGTGCGAATGGTGTATTTTCGGCATAGATGAGGCCGCCCGGCTCGCCGTCGGCCATGTCCACGACCACGCCCGGCCCGTTTATACTCCGCGCTGAGCCCGTAGCACCGCGTCGTGGATGGTGACGGGACGGCCCGCGGGGTCGGTGGCGCCGCGCTCGCGGGCCGCGCTGACGACGATGTCCCATTCATGCGGGTCAAGTAAGGCGGCGATATCGGAAGCGGTGAAGAGCAGTTCGGGTGGGCGGCCGCGTAGGCCAGGAATCTGTAGGTCCGAGGGATGGTGGCCAACAATGAGCAAGGAGCCGCCTGGCGCCACCGCGGCGGCGAGGGCGCGAAAGATCGCTTCGCGCGGCTTCTTCGGCAGGTGCATGAATTGGGCGGACACCAGGTCGTAGGACGCCTCGGCGGGGACCCATGCGGCCAGGTCCTCGTGGCGCCAGTCGATGCGCCGCGCGACATCGGCCCCGCGCTCGGCGGCCTGGGCGGCGCCGCGCTCCAGAGCGACGGCGGAGATGTCGACCGCGGTGACACGCCAGCCGCGCTCGGCCAGCCAGATGGCGTCCGCGCCTTCGCCGCAGCCGACGTCGAGCGCCGTACCGGGGACGAGGTCGGCCGCTTCGGCGACGAGCTGCGGGTTGGGGTTGCCGCTCCACAGCGCATCGCGCGAGCGGTACCGCTCGTCCCAGAACGCCTCGCCCATGACGCTATTCCCTGGACCATCCCCCTGGTGGTCGTGGGCGTGAGGAGCGGGTTGGTCGGTCATAGCGTCACCGCCCCAGAGAGCGCGGGGTGCTGTGTGCTAGCGTCCCGCGCGGCCGGCTCCGCGGCGTTGGGGGAGGGGTTCCGCCGCGCGGCGACCGCGCGCTCGATGTCCTCCGCGATCAAGTTGGCGTTCACCGCCGCTCCGACCATCAGGCCCGCGGCAGCGGCGCCGATGACCTGGGCCATGAGGTCGGTGACGTTGCCGGCGACCCAGACCCCGGGGACCGCGGTGGCGCCGCTGGGGTCGGCGGCCACATACGTGCCGATGACCTGGCCGGCGACGCGCATCTCGGTCGTCGTGATCCCGAGGGAGACGAGCACGTCCGCGCGGGCGGCGACGCGCGGCCCGACCACGATGGCCTGACGCGGGACCACCTGTCCGCTGGCCAACCGGACGCCGGACAGGTGATCGTCGGTCACTTCCAGGGAGACCACCTCACCGCGCACGATGGTGATGCCGCGGGCGGCCAGTTGCTCGCACTCCTCCGCGGTCGGCTCGGGTTGGGTATGCAGGAACAGCGTCACGTCCGCGCTCCACTGCCGGAACAACTGGGCCTGATGCGCTGCCAGCGGTCCCGTGGCCAGGATGCCGAGGGCCTGGTCGCGCACCTCCCAGCCGTGGCAGTACGGGCAGTGCAGCACGTCGCGTCCCCACCGCTCGGCCATCCCGGGCACGTCGGGCAGTTCGTCGACCAGCCCGGTAGCCACCAGCAGCCGCCGCGCATGCACGACCGCGCCGTCGGTCAGCGTCACCTGGAAGCCGCCGCGGTCGTCCTGGCCGTCCAGGCGCGCGGCCGAGGCGACGCGACCGGAGATGATCCGGCCGCCGTAGCCGGTCACCTCGGCGCGGCCGGCGGCCAGCAGCTCCGAGGGCGCGGCGCCGTCACGCGACAGGTAGTTATGTACGTGCGCGGCCGGGGCGTTGCGGGGCTGCCCCCCATCCACCACTAGCACCGCGCGCCGCGCGCGGGCCAGCGCCACCGCCCCGCTCAACCCGGCGGCGCCCCCGCCGACCACCACTACGTCGTACCACTCGCCTCGGCCCGCAGCCAGCGTTTGGCCACTCGCGCCGTCCGCGCCACTGCCAGCGGTTACCGCATCGACCATCGTCCTACCCCATCCTTGTTACACTATCGACAGGGCGGCCGATCCGCCTCGCCTAGATCATATATCTGATTTTAGCGTAACATATAAGACCAGGGAGCGCAAGAGATGGAGGGTGATACGCCCGCGACGCCTGCAGCGCCCGCGACGTCCGAGGTGGAAGCGGCGGACGCGCGACGCCTGGGACGGCGCATTCGCGAGCTGCGTGTGCGGCGTGGCTGGACGCAGGACGTCCTGGCCGAGCGCGCGTGTGTGAGCAAAGCCATGCTCTCCAAGGTCGAGCGCGGCGAGAACAACCCCACCCTGGTCGTCGCCGCCAGGTTCGCCGCGGCGCTGGGGCTGACCATGTCGCAACTCATTGGGGCCGACGAGCGGCGGCGCGCGCTGCGGTTGCCCAAGGAGCAGCGCGTGACCTTCATCGACCCGGCCACGGGCATCGAGCGCCGCCTGTTCCCTGCTTTCGGCAGCAGCGCGGTCGATATCGTGCAGGTGGTCATGCCAGCCGGGTCCAGCTCGGGCGACCTCGCCCCGCACCTCACCCTCGTGGAGTACTACCTGCTGGTAGAGCGAGGCGTGGTGCGTGTCACGATGGGCGACGAGACGTACGACCTGGAAGAGGGCGACGCTCTGTACTTCGTGGCCGACGCGCCCCATCGCTTCGACAACATTGGCGCGGGCGAGGCGCGCTACATCGGCGTCGGGCACGGCCACAGATAACAGATAACGGCCACAGATAACAGATAAAGGAGTAGCGATGCGCTACGCGTTGTTTGGCCGGGGGACCGGCCTGACGGTTTCGGCCCTGATCCTTGGGACCGCGCTGCTGGGCAAAGCACGCGGCTACGGCGCTGATCCGGAGGATGTGCCCGCCATCCTGCGCGCCTACGCCGACGCGGGCGGAAACTTTATCGATACGTCGGACGCCTATCAGGAGGGCCAGTCCGAGGTCGCGGTCGGCGCCTTTGTCGCCGCCGACCGTGACGATTTTGTCATCGCCTCGAAATACGGCCGCACCGCCCGGCCACAGCCGGCGGTCGCCGCGCGGCGGCCATCGCAAGGCGATGGTCCAGTCGGTCGAGGCGAGCCTGAAGCGCCTCAAGACCGACCGCATCGACCTTTATCTCGTCCATCTGGACGACGGCGCGACGCCGGTCGAGGAGATCGCGCGCGGGTTCGACGACCTCGTGCGCGCGGGCAAGATCCTCTACGGCGGCTTCTCCAATATGCCGGCGTGGCGCGTCGCGACCGCCGCCGCCACGGCGGACCTGCGCGGCTGGACGCCGATCACCGCGTTGCAGGTCGAATACAGCCTGCTCGAGCGCGCCGCCGAGCGTGAGTTGTTGCCGATGGCGGAGGCGTTCGGCCTGGGCGTGATGGGCTATTCACCCCTGGCGGCGGGGCTGCTCACGGGCAAGTACCGCGCGGGCGAGACGGGCCGGGTGACGGACTTCACGGCGAGCGTCTCCCACGAGGACGCGGGACAGAGCGCCGCCGTCATCGACGCGGCGCTCGCCGTCGCCGACGAGGTCGGGGCCAGTCCTGGTCAGGCGGCCATCGCCTGGGCGATGGCCAAAGGTGTCTTCCCGGTCGTCGGGCCGCGCACCCCGGCGCAACTGCGGGACAATCTCGCCGCAGCCGCGCTCGAGCTGGACGCGGACCACGTCCGCCGCCTGGACGAGGTCAGCGCGGTGGCCGCAGGCTACCCGCACGATTTGCTGGCCGGCTACAGGGCGCGGATGGGGTGAGACAACGAAAGCCGGGTAGAGCAGTCATTGGCGAGCGCGACGCTCATGCGCTACGGTCCGCCAGCCGGCCGGCGTGGTCGACGGGCTGTCGAATGGGCGTATGGAGATCGCCCGACATGGCCCGCAAACGCTCGATATCGCGCAAGGGGGGCAAGCCAAACAGCCGGCGATACTCGCGACTGAACTGCGACGGGCTCTCATAGCCCACGCGCCGGCTCACCGCCGTCGCGTCGGTTGTCTCGGATAGGAGGATGCGCCGGGCTTCTTGCAGTCGGAGTTGCTTCTGGAACTGCAAGGGGCTCATGGCCGTCACCGCCTTGAACCAGGCGTGCATCGTCGACGGGCTCATGTGTACTTCGCGAGCGAGGTCGTCCATGCGGATCTGCTTGGTGGCGTTTTTCCTCAACCACTCCATACCGGCCGCGATGTGTCGCACCTGACCATTCTCGGCGGCCATGCGGCGCAGCAGCCCGTTCTGCTCACTCAGAAGCAGCTTGTAGAATATCTCCCGGCGCACCAGGGGCGCGAGGATCGGGATATGGGCGGGCGTCTTCAAGAGGCACACCAACCGGATCACGGCGTCCAGCAGGCCCTCATCCAGCGAGCTTACGGAGAGGCCGCGCTGGGGATAGGGGTCCAACCGCGCCGGCAGGCCAGCCTCGAGGATCAGCGAGCTGATCTCGGCGACGTCCAGGTCCATGCTCAGGCAGAGTAGGGGCTTCTCTGGGGTCGCCTCCACGATCTGCCCGACGAGCGGCAGGTCGAGGGAGATGATGAGGTACGTGCTGGCGCCGTACACGTACTGCTCGTCGTTCAGCAAGACGCTCTTGGCCCCCTGGGCGACGACACAAAAAACGGCGCTGTCGACCGTATTTCGCGGCACGGTCGTGGTGGAGAGTTTGGTGAGATACAGGCCCGGAATGGCGGTATCGTAGTAGCCATCGCGATCGCTCAATTCCGCGATCAACGCCGCCAGCTGGTCTATCCGCTCCACGCGTCCCCTCCCCTCTTCCCGTCGGCTATCCTCTCTACAGTATGCCATCTCTCCCGTCGGTCACAGCGCGCGGTCGTAGGATCAGGCAATGATTGCCAAGGATCGGTCAATCACGGCAAGCGGTCGTAGGATCAGGCAATGATTGCCGAGGATCGGTCATTTCCATGCCAGCCCCACGGCGATAACCTGAAGGTGTTCGGATAGAGAACCAGACTTCACGGGCGGCCATGACGCTCATCGCGCGGCCCGCTCGTCTGACATATCATCTGACGGCTGTGTGAAGAGTCGCTCCAGAGGAACGACGCCAATCAACGCGGGAGTACAGGATCTATGCGCTACAACAAATTGGGTTCGACCGGGCTTTTCGTGTCGGAGTTGTGCTTCGGCACGATGACCTTCGGGGGCAGCCCGAACTACAGCGCCGTTGGCACGGTGCAGCAAGCCGACGCGGACGCCCTGCTTGCCCGCGCGATCGAGGGCGGAATCAACTTTATCGACACCGCTGATACGTACTCAGAGGGCCTGTCGGAGCGGATCACCGGGCAGGCCCTGAAGAACCTGGGGGTCAAGCGCGACGAGGTCGTCATCGCCACGAAGGTCTTCGGGGATATGGGGTCGGGTCCAAACGGGCGCGGGTCGTCGCGCGGCCACATCCTGGACGCCGCCAGGGCCAGCCTTGAGCGGCTGCAACTGGAGTACATCGACCTGTATCAGCTCCACGGCTTCGATCCCGCTACGCCGATCGAGGAGACGCTGGACGCCCTCACCGATCTGGTCAGGCAGGGGCTGGTGCGCTACATCGGCGTCTCGAACTGGGCGGCCTGGCAGATCTCGCGGGCGCTCGGCATCGCCCGGCAGCGCGGGCTGGCGACGTTCGCGTCGCTCCAGGCGTACTACACCCTGGCGGCCCGGGACGTGGAGCGCGAGATCGTGCCGATGCTGAGCGGCGAAGGCCTCGGCCTGCTGGTCTGGAGCCCCCTGGCGGGGGGGCTGCTGAGCGGGAAATACGGCCGGGAACACAAGGATGTCGAAGGGAGCCGGCGCACGGCCATGGCCTTCCCGCCCGTGGAGATGGACCGCGCGTACAACGTCATCGACGTGTTGACGGAGCTGGCCGAGCGCAAACACGCCTCGGTGGCCCAACTCGCCATCGCCTGGCTCCTGCACCAGCCCCGCGTCACGAGCGTCCTCCTCGGTACGAAGCGGATCGAGCAGTTGGACGACAACCTCGGGGCCGTCGATATTGTTCTGTCCGAGGAGGAGTTGCGCTCGCTCGACGAGGTGAGCCGGCTCCCGGCCGAATACCCCGGGTGGATGCTGGGCTTCTGGAGCCAGGCGCGCGTCCAGCAGTTGGCGGACGCGCGCGCCTGAGCGCCGCGGGGACGATCATGGGTGTCTCTCGCAGCGGGACGGCTCGCCCACGACCGTCCGCCCAGCCCTACGCCCTTCTCTCCAGTGTCCTCGCCCTCGTCGTCGCCCACGCGGGAGGCGGCGGGGTCGAGGTCGAGGATGCCCGCGGCGTCGTTGCGGGCGTCGGGTTCAACTGGGCGTATAGCGGACCTGGAAAACGCAACACGAAAGAGAGTACTTTTTAGGTGGGAGACGGCGAGCTTGTTTGACCGCCGCGGCGCGACCGACTAACCCACTCAACGAACTAGAGAATAGCATGCGAGGAGGAGCCGATATGGATGACGCGATACGACAGGCGCTTGCCATCGACCGATCGTCGCCCGCCCGGGACCGAACGGTCGACATCACCACGATCGGCGCCCGGACTGGGAGGCCGCGGAGAATCGAGATCTGGTTTCATCGCACCGGCGGAAAGCTGTACTTGAGCGGCCTCCCAGGCAAGCGCGACTGGTACGCCAACCTGGTGGCCAACCCGCGCTTCACCTTCCACCTCAAGAACTCGGTCCGCGCCGACCTCCCCGCGACGGCGATACCCATCACTGACGAGGCGGAGCGACGCCGGATCTTCACGGAGTTCGTCGACGACCTCAATCAGCCTCACAACCCGGCCCGCATCGTCCAACCGACCAACGTCGAAGATTGGATGGCAGGCAGCCCGCTTGCCGAGATCATCTTCGACGAGTAACCCACCTCGATGGCCGGCGCGCCAACAGCTGCCTCGCCCTCGCCGTCGCGCACCAGGACGGCGAGATCGTGACGATCAACGGGCTCGTCCGAAGGGTCGTTCCGCCACTCGGCGTCCGCCGAGCGCGCCGAATCGATCAACAGTGTTCATTGTTCTAGTCAGAGGAGACAGTGCATGAGCCTCACCGCCTACCGCACCCTCGGCCGCTCCGGCTTGATCGTCAGCCCGCTCGCTCTGGGGACCATGACCTTCGGCGCAGCGGGCTGGGGCGCCCCCGACGCGGTCTCCAAGGCCATCTTTCACGCCTATGTCGACGCTGGCGGAAATTTCATCGACACCGCCGATGTCTACGGGGGCGGGCGTAGCGAGGAGTTGCTGGGCGGCTACATCGCCGACCGCGGCCTGCGCGACCGGCTGGCGCTCGCCACCAAGTTCGCCTTCCACGGCGGCGAGCCGGGCAATCCCAACGCGGGCGACAACGGCCGCAAGAACATCTATCGCGCTCTCGAGGGCTCGCTGCGCCGGCTGCGCACCGACTACGTCGACCTCTACTGGCTGCACGTCTGGGATAGCGTCACGCCCGTCGAGGAGGTGCTGCAGTCGCTCGGCGACCTGGTGCGCGCCGGAAAAATCCGCTACTTTGGCTTCTCGAACGTGCCCGCCTGGTACGTCGCCAGGGCGGCGACGCTGGCCGAGACGCACTCTATCCCCGGTCCGGTCGCCCTGCAGCTCGAGTACTCGCTCGTCGAGCGCGGCATCGAGCGCGAGCACCTGCCCGCCGCCCGCGAGTGCGGCCTCGGTGTCTGCCCCTGGAGCCCGCTCGTCGGCGGCTTCCTCGCCGGCAAGTACCGGCGCGAGGGCGAGGGTAAGGGCCCACGGGTCAGGGCCGGCTCAGCGGCGACAATCCTTTCGGGGACCGGAAGTTCACCGACTATACCTGGCGCGTGCTCGACGCCCTGCGTGAGGTCAGCGGCGAGGTCGGCCAGCCGCTGGCGCGGGTCGCCCTCGCCTGGGCCTCGGCGCAACCCGGCGTCACCGCGCCTATCTTGGGCGCCCGCACGCTCGAGCAACTGCGCGACAACCTGGCCTCGCTGGACATCGGCCTCACCGCCGCGCAACTCGGGACGCTGGACGAGCGCAGCAGGCTCGACCCGGGCCACCCCTACTATATCTTCACGGATGAGGTGAGCCGGGGCATCTTTGGCGGCGCGACCGTCCAGGGCTGGCGGTAGCCGCTTCCATCGACCAATCCATCGAGCCGTCTTGGTACAAGGACCGCGCGGTCTAGGGCACGAGCACGATCTTGCCGCGGGTATGCCGGCGTTCGAGTTGTTCGAAGGCGTCGGCGACCCGATCGAGGGGATAGGTCGCCGCGATTGGGATCTCGATGGCGCCTGACGCGACGAGGTTCGCCATCTCGGTGAGGACGTCCGTGGTTGACGCCGACGTACTGCCCTCGGACTTTGCGCCCACCTCCTGGGCCTTCTGGAAGGCGATGATGGTCTCGATGCGCTGGGGCGCGATCCCGAGGTCGACCGCGAGCTGGACGTAGTCCGGTCCGAAGCAGTCGATGAAGGCGTCGATGCCCCACGGCGCGGCCGCCTTCAGACGGTCGGCGAGTCCGTCTCCGTAGTGCACCGGCGTCGTGCCGTGCGCCGTCAGCCATGCATCGTTCGTTGGCGAGGCGATGCCGAGGACGTGCGCGCCGCGCACAGCCAGCAGTTGGACGACGACGGAGCCGACACCTCCAGCGGCGGCCGACACGGCGACGGTGTCACCCGGCGTGACGTTCACGGCGCGCACCGCGGCATAGGCGGTGCAGCCGACGACGTACAGGGACCCGGCCGCCTCCCACCCGAGCTGCGGCGGCTTGCGAATGAGCTGTGTCGTGGGGACGGCGACATGAGTGGCGTGGCTGGAGCGCTGCCACGAGAAGCCCAGGACCTCGTCGCCGACCGCGAACTCGTCGACACCCTCGCCGACGGCGGTGACAACTCCGGCGAGGTCGCTCCCCTCCCCAGAGGGGAACGTCGCCGGGAATCGCTCGTGGAGCGCCCCCGCCCGGATCGACGCCTCCCCGGGGTTGATGCCCGCCGCGCGGACCGCGACCACAACCTCGCCGGCCGTGGGGACCGGCATCGGTATCTCAGCAACGTAGAGAACGTCCCGTCCGCCGTAGCGGTCGAAGCGCACCGCGCGGGCGCGGTTGTCTGACATGGTGATCTCCTTTATCAGCGAGACGGCGCCGTGCGCCCGCGCCACGAGGGCCGCGTAGCGCGCGCCAACGTCGGCCGCATATCTTTGGGGACGCAGGCCTCGAACCGCGGAACGCGCGCCCCGAACGGTCCTGCGTCCCTCATGGTACCAGGCTCGGCCAAAATCGCGTTGACACATGTTTACATCGGGTGCATCCCACGATAGTGAGCGTCGCCTGACCATAAATGGTCACGGCAGAGTACGGACCCTGAAGGGTTTCTGCTAGCCCGTCACCTGGCGCGCACCTGGCATGCACGGGGCTCTCGCACCGACCTTTCAAGGTCCGTCTCCTGCCATGACCTTTCAAGGTCAGGCTGCCAGGCGCGCTATCACAATCTCGAGGCGCACACCTGCGTTCCGGTCCCATCGGTGACGGATAAAGCCAGCGTGGCGTCCGCACCGGTATAGCAACAGAGGACGTCATGCTTGCCGTGTCGCGCCCTCTCAGTCGACGAGCGGTACCCGTGGGGGCCTGCTGGCGTCGGCGAGCAGGGCGAGGGGGATCGCCACGCCGATGAGCAGGACGACCACCTGCGCGACGGCATCCCCGGGCGGGAAATGCATCAGATGGGTGCTGTGGTAGACGAGATGGGGGACCGCGTACACCAGGTACGCGACGAGGGCGGCCTGCGTGAGCCGCCGATCGAGCGAGACGGCCGCCCACGCGAGGAGGACGGTGAAGCCGAGGCTGAACTCGCCCACGTCGCGCACGAGGTGCTCGTTGTAGGGCGGCAGCAGGGCGACCCAGGAGTGGCCGGGGGCCGGGTAGGTCGCGAAGAAAGAAGCCGGGACGAAGAGCGCCCAAGCCCCTGTCGCGGCTAATACAAGGGCTACGAGAGCGAGGCCGGCCCGCCGTACGCCCCGTCCTTGCCCTGCGGATAGCTGTCGCATGACTTACATCCTATCTCTGTGCTACGCGTTGAAGTCCTGCGCTCGCGCGGAAATACCCGCGTCGAGATGCGCGTGGAGGAACTCTTCCCAGGTGATCGTGCCGTCGGCGTGGCCCGGCGCGAGTTGCGCGCCAGCGCGGAAGGCGCGCCCCACCGTGCCTGGAACGGGCACGCGCAGCAGCGGGCGACGCTGACCGGTCGCCGCCAGATAGGCCAGCGCCACGTCCTCGGCCGTGCGCGCCTCGGGGCCGCCCATGTCGGGCGCTCGCCCCGCCGGCCCGCCCAGCGCCAGGTCGACCAGGCGCGTCGCCACCTCGCCCGAGTCGATCGGCTGGAAGCGGAAGCCGCGCGGCACGAGCAAGGCGGGCAGGCGACCCTGCGCCCGCAGGACGCGCCAGAGCAGGCCGTGGAACTGCGTGGCGCGCAGGATCGTCCACGGGACGCGCCCCGCCGCCACGATCCCCTCCGCCTCCAGCTTCGCGCGGTAGTACGCGAACGGGTTGCGGTCCACGCCCACGATCGAGATGTAGGCGAGATGCGCGACCCCCGCCTCCGCCGCCGCGCCGACGAGCCGCCGCGTGCCCTCGACATCGCCGGAGCGGCGGCCGTTGCTCGCGCAATGCACGATGATCGCGACCCCCGCGACGGCCTCCGCCACCCCCGCCCCGCTCACCAGATCCCCCTGGACCACGTCCACGCCCGGCGGGACGTGCGGATGCTCCCGCCGGCTGAGCACCCGCACCTCTGCCTCCTCCGCCAACAGCCGCCCCACCACCGCGCGCCCCAGTTCGCCCGTGCCCCCCGTCACCAGCACCCGCGCCATATCCCCCATGTCCATCTCCCCTCTTGTGTCCCGACTGTGTCCCGACGTAGCGCGCCGCATAGCGCGCCATCGCGTTGTCGTGTCGTAAAGGAGACGAGGCAGGGGCGCGTTATGTGACAGTCACGCGCTGGCGCGCTGGGATGGGATAAATTGTCCCGTCAGACCTGCATCGTCTCCAGCCCCCGCAGCTTGTCGGGATTGACGACGAGGCGGATCGCCGCGACGCGCCCGTCCGCGACCTCCAGCGCGATGACCGCCACGATGTCTTCGCCGGCCACGACGACCAGGCCGGGCTGGCCATTGATCGCGCGCACGCGCGCCACGACATCCGCCGGCGCCTTCGCTACCACGCCCAGCAGGTAGCGCGCGACGTTCGTCGCCCCATGGATCGGCCGGCGCGGTGGGCGCCTTGCCGCCGCCGTCCGCCCACGCCGTCGCGTCGTCGGCGAGCAGCGTGAGCAGGCCGTCCAGGTCGCCGTCCGTGCAGGCCCGCACGAAGCGCCGCGTCAGATCCGCGTGCTCGGCCGGGGACGGCGCGAAGCGCGGCCGTCGCTCGCGCACGTGGCGGCGCGCCCGTCCCGCGATCTGACGGCAGGTGGCCGCGCTTTTGTCGACGATGCGCGCTACCTCGTCGAAGGGGTAGGCAAAGACATCGTGCAGCAGGAAGACGGCGCGCTCGACTGGCGTCAAGCTCTCGAGCAGCACCAGGAAGGCTAGCGAGAGTGACTCGGCCAACGCGGCCTGATCGTCGAGGCCGGCGACCGCGCCGTCGCCGTCGGTCGCGATCGGTTCGGGCAGCCAGGGGCCAACGTACTCCTCGCGCCGGGCACGGGCCGCCCGCAGGTGGTCGATGGCCAGGCGCGTGACGACGGTCGTCAGGTAGGCCTTGTGGTCCGTGACGGCGGCGCGATCGGCCCCCTGCCAGCGCAGGAAGGCCTCCTGCACGAGGTCCTCGGCGTCCAGCGCACTACCCGTCATGCGGTACGCGATAGAGAAGAGCAGCGGGCGGTAGCGGGCGATTGCGTCGCCCTCCGCCCCTAGCTCCGTGACCCCCAGTTCCGCGGCCCCCGCCGCCAGGTGTCCCCACCCCACCCGATCTCTATCTCTTCGGCGTCCCACCTCCTCCGCCATCATCCCCTCCCAGCGGTGGCTATCCGCGTTGGCGTGTCCCCTTACCCGACGTAGGTGGCGCGGCCATCACGCGGATTCTCCTGGGAGCATACTCAGCACAAATCAAGCCCTATCCCGCTCGATGTCACGCAACATATAGTGACCAACATCGAGTGCTCAATCATGGGCGAGAAGGCGACGGTGAGGAGTTACTTTCAAGCGCAACATGTGCGCATGGGGGCGGAGGGAGGAGAACATTTCATGATCGGAGGGAGGTATGACGATCAGATGGTGCGCACGCCCGACGGGTGGCGGATAGCCACTCGACAGGTGAGCGGGATGTGGAGTCAGGGCAATCCGCGGGTGTTGGGAAGCACGCTGAATCCCACACGGGGCGCTTGAGGTGATAGCTACGTAATACGGGCCGTGGTTGGCTATCCCGTCCTACGTGTCCCGATGGCCGATGAAGTAACACCCTGCCCAGGATGGCGAGGGACTTGCCGCGCGGCCGCGCCTCCCTTACTCACCGCCTGACCTTGAGAAGGAACCGCACGTTCAGGGCCAGGTTGGCGAGAAAAACAGCCGTGGCGGAACACAGGGACCAGATCATAAGCCTAAGAAGCCCGTGGGGACTATAGTCGTGTGAGGTCGCTATCACGGCCACGACGAAGAGGGCTACGATCGCGAGCATCGAGGCGAGCGCGATGGCGACGCGTCCCTCGGGGGTGAGCGCCCGCGAGGGACGCGCGGGAGGTAGCGCCGACCGGGGCTCGTGCCGCTGTTGCAGTTCGCGGACGACTTTCGCCCCGAGCCGGTCCATGAAGGAATCGACGAAGGCGTCGTCATACTCCGGCCCGAGGTCGTGGCGCGCCGCGAAGGTTGTTTTCAATTCGTCCTTAATCTCGTCGGACGTAGCCAGCCTTGTCGTGTCCATCTTCATCGTCACCCCGTTGTCGTTGCCATGTCGTATCACCTGAAAAGCTAACCCACATTACTCACGAGGAGAACGGCCTGGGAGCGCCGGCTTCCAGCCGGCAGACCCCTGTGGCAGACGCCAGCGCCACGAGGAAGTGCGAGTCAGGCGACCGAAGCTGGCTGGAAGCCGGCGCTCCCAGGGGGACGTGCGTCGTCACCGCACCCGTCATGAATAATCCAGGCTAAGTAGACACTGGTAAGTTCTTGCACGGCCGGCACGCCTGGATGTATCCCTCGCGCAGCCTGTATGAGTTGTACGAACTTAGCAACACCTACTTAGTGGTGGTCATCCATCTCGCCTCTCGCGCGTCCCCTCACCCGACGGAGGTGGCGCCGGTCATCATGCCGATGGCCAGCACCGTCAACGCGAGGCCGGCGAGGGACCAGCGGCGCGCCGCGCGCCCGTCCCCGCCCGCGGCCAGGCGCACCAGCGCGGGACGCAGCGCGCCGTCCCCGATGCCGAACAGCACGACCGCCGTCGCGGCGGACGCGAGCACGAGCGTGCCCCAGGCCGTGCCAAGGAGATGGTCGTAGCCATTGGTGCGCGCGATCAGCACGACGCCGAACCCGATCACGAGCGTGCCCGCATAGGTACCGACGCGCACGGTCGCGACGGCGAGGCGGCCGATGGCCTCGTTGGCGCCTCGCTCCATCAGCGGGACGATCACGAGGGCCAGCGCGGCATAGCCGCCGGTCCACACCGCCGCGCCCAGGACGTGCCCGTAGCGGACGAGCCAACTAGTCACCTCACTCATCGCCGCGCCCCCCGGCCCCAGACGCCCGCGCCATGTGGGGCGCCCCGCTCGGCGCCGCGCCTTCCCTCGCCGGGGTGAGGATCGCGCCTTGCCGCGCGATGACCCGTTCGCCGACAAAGGTCCCGATCGGACCGGCGGTGACGAGGATCAGCGCGGGGAACCACCATCCCCACAGGCCGTCGAGCGCGGCGGTCCCGGCGGTGACGAGCAAGATCAGGAAGTTGACGCCGTGCAGCGGACCCAGAATGTGGACAAGACTCTTCATCCCGGTGAGCGCGGAGAGCACGAGCGCGACCAGCAGGATGGCGTCCACCACGGCGAGGTAGCGCAGGACGCGCAAGCGACGGCGCACCCGCGCCCCGTGGTCGGACTCCGATGTCGGCATGAGGGGCGTCACGACGACACCGCGCCGGCCGCCCTATGGCCGGTGACTTTGGACGTGGGCAGCCTCCCGGCCTTCGACGTGCCAGCGAGGGTGTCGCCGTCGATGGTCACGTCGAAGGTGAGGTTCAACCGCATGGGCCTGGTGATCGACTGCGCCCAGGTGAGCCGGTTGCCGTCGAGGACCGGGTCGATCAGCGGCGTGTTCTCCGCGTCGCCCCTGGCGAGACCGGCGAGGCCGCCGTCAGTCTCGGTCAACTCGAGCACGACGGATTGTTTGCCGATTGGGGTTGCGATCGTGATGTTCCAGACACCTGCAACAGACATGGGAATCCTTTCAAGCATAGGCGGCGCTCGTCGAGGCGCTCGGGCGCGATGGATAGGTGTCATGCGTGGCGAGCAGTCGGGCTGCTACAGGGTGACGGCGTCGAGGCCCGCGTGGCGCCAGACAGTTCCACGCCGTTCATACGCGAAGAGTTCTTCCACGGAGCGGGCGATGCGGGGACCGAACTCGCGTTCGAGGAGGTACAGTCCGAGGTCCAGGCCGGAGGTGACACCGCCGGCGCTGATCAGATCGCCGTCGTCGACCACGCGCGCCTGGACCGGGATGGTGCCGGTGGCCCCGAGGACATCCATGCCCAGGTGATGCGTCACCGCGTGGCGGCCGTCGAGTAGGCCGGCCATCGCCAGGGCGAGGGAGCCGCCGCAGACGGTCGCGACGGTGACCGTGGGGCTGTCCAGGGCCTTCCGCATCAGCGCCGGCAGGTCCGTGTCCATCGTCCGCGCCAGCAGTATTGGGATGGTGTCGATCTCACGCCCGTCCTCGGGCGCGCTGATCGGTCCCGCCGCCCCTGGCACGATGATTAGATCGGTGGTGTCCGGGTCCAGCATGGCCGTCGCGCGCAGGACGAGGCCGCCCGGCGCGGGCGCGGGAGATCCACTCGTGACCTCGCGCGGTCCTTCCGCCGAGACCAGCTCCACGGTCAGCGCGCCGCCGGCTGCGGCGCCTCCCGCCGACAACACTTCATAGGGGGCGATAACATCGAGCGGGTCGAAGCCATCGAACAACACGATCTGGGCGTGCATCACCATGGGTCCTTTCATCTCACCGAGGCTGTTTCAAACGGGTTGGTTTGATCAACGCCGGGCCTGCGACTGCCCGGCTGGACCGGGACCGGCCGCAGCCGGTCGGGGGCCAGTCCGCATGTGTCGCATGGCAGCGCACGGACACCACGGTGTCGGACTGGGACGAGGGGCAGTGTGACGGCGGGCCACACCCGACCGCAGTCGGTCCGCGGTTTGCCATGCGACCGCAGTCGCAGGCCTGTTCGGCCCATTCCATTATTTGGAGGCGCACCCGACGCTGTCGGCGCGGTTGGCGAGAAGGCGGCGGACGAGTATGATAGTGCCATGCATACAATCGCTGTTCTTGCGCTGGATGGGGTATTGGCTTTCGATCTGTCCACTCCGATCGAGACGTTCGGGCGCGTCCGTCTGCCGGATGGGCGCGCCGCGTACCGGGTGCGCGTCTGCGCCCCCAGCGCCGAGATCGACGCGGGGGCGTTCATCCTGCGCGCGCCCTGGGGGCTGGACGCGCTGGCCGAGGCGGACACGATCATCCTGCCCGGTCTGGCCGACCCCACGGCGCCGATCCCCCAGGATGTGCTGAGCGCGCTGCGAACGGCGGCGGCGAATGGGACGCGGATCGCCTCGATTTGCGTCGGGGCGTTCACCCTGGCCGCGACCGGGTTGCTGGACGGCCTGCGCGCGACGACCCACTGGGCCACGGCTGGCGAACTGGCGCGCCGCTACCCTGCGGTGGAGGTCGACGCGGATGTGCTCTTCGTCGACAACGGGCAGATCCTGACCTCCGCCGGCGCCGCCGCGGGGCTCGACCTGTGCCTGCACATGATCCGCCGCGATCACGGGTCCGCCGTGGCGGCCGACGCCGCCCGCATCGCGGTGATGCCCCTGGAGCGCGACGGCGGGCAGGCGCAGTTCATCGTGCATGAGCCGCCCACCCCGGACGGGGCGACGCTCGAGCCCTTGTTGCGGTGGATGGACGACAACGCGCACCGCGACCTCACGCTCGCCGACATCGCGGCCCGCGCGATGATCAGTACCCGCACCCTGAACCGGCGCTTCCGCGAACAGACCGGGACCACTCCCTTGCACTGGCTGCACCGCGCCCGGCTGCGCCGGGCCCAATACCTGCTGGAAACCACCGACCACTCGGTCGAGAGGGTCGCCGGCCAGGTCGGATTCGGCTCACCCACGACCTTCCGCGAGCGGTTCAGGCGTCTCGTCGGCGCCAGCCCACAGGCGTACCGGCGCGCTTTCCGCGGGACAACCGCGCGCTGACACGAGCGCGCGGCATCGATGGCTACCTCTGTCACCTGACGCGTCGTTAGAAGGCAACCGGGAGGGCGGTCAATCCGCGCAACGTCACGTTTCCGCGCCACTGGATGCTGTCGCGCGGTGCGTTGAGACGCAGGTCGGGCATCCGGCGCAGCAAGGTCCGAAACGCAATGTCCCCTTCCAGGCGCGCCAACGGCGCGCCCAGGCAAAAGTGCACGCCCTGGCCGAACGCGATGTGGCGGTTCAAGGCGCGCGCGATCTCTAACGATTCGGGGTCCGTGAACGCGGCCTCGTCGTGATTGGCCGAGCCAAGAGAGACCAGCACGAGATCGCCGCGGCGGATCTGCTGGCCGCCCAGCTCCAGGTCCTCGCGCGCGAAGCGAGGCGCGGGCGTCAGTACCGGCCCGTTGACGCGCAGCAGTTCCTCGATCGCCCCCGGTATCAGGTCGGGATCGGCCCGCAGCCGGGCCAACACGTCCGGGTGATCGAGCAGCGTCAAGACGCCAATGCTGATCAGGTTGGCCGTCGTTTCATGCCCGGCGAAGATCAGCAGCCCGATCATGGCGCGGAGTTCCTCCTCATCCAGATGGTCGCCCGCCGCTTCCATGCGCACCAGTTGGCCGATCAGGTCATCCCCCGGATGGCGGCGTTTCTCGGCCACCAGGTCCGTGATGTACGCGGAGCCGTCGAGCAGGCGGTCGCGCTGGTCGTGGGGGACGCCCAGCATGTCGCAGATGACGGTGATCGGCAGCGGATAGCCGTACTCGTGGACCAGATCCATCGTGCCCCGTGCCTGGACCCGGTCGAGCAGGGCATCCGCGATGCGCTGAATCGCGGGGCGCAGCGTCTCGATATAGCGCGGGGTGAAGGCTTTGGAGACGAGGCCGCGCAAGCGGGTATGATCGACGCCATCGACGCTGATCATCGAGCGGCCGCCGAAAAAGCCGACGCTGGCCGACGCGCCCGCTCGTGGCCGCCCGCCGGCGCCAGCTGATTGGTGCGGGGCGTCCGCATCAACCGTGAAGCGCGCATCTTTCAAGACCTGCACCGCTTCGTCAAAGCGCGTGACCAACCACACGGCGCCCTGCCGGTACGCCGCAGGGATCGGGACCGGTACGACCGCGCCGTGGGCGCGCAGCTGGGCGAAGGCCGGGTAGGGGTTGGCGGGATCGAGCCCGAACAGCGACGGCCGCGGCGTCGGCTCGGCGGCGGTGGGCGATTGATTTATCATGACGGTGTGCTCCTTTTCTCTGTATTGGGGTGTATCGACGGACGCATGACGCGTCGCATCGTGCGCGCGGCCCCCGTGGGCCGGACAGGCGCGAGAAACCTTCCTCCTCCGACCATGCCCTCACCCGCTAGTGAGCAGCGCGTCGACCTCGGCGTCGTAGAGCAGCGCGGGGTCGAAGTCCATCCCCGCGAAGTGCCCTTCGATCTCCAGGCTGAGCAGGCCGTGCAGGCGGGTCCACCAGGTCATGCCGCGTCGCAGCACGGAGCCGGGGATCTGCTGGTCGGTCTCGCGCGCCCACGCCGCTAACTGCGCGTCCAGCGTGGACAGCCGCGGGTCGGCCGCGGTCGCCAGTGACGGAAGTGCCGCGAGCGCGTCGAGGATCGGGGCCAGGCCACGCCGCGCGAGCGGGACTGTGCCCGCGGGCGCGACGTAGCCCGGCACGGGTGTGCCATACAAGAGCAGGTAGCGGTGGGGTTGGGCTAGCGCCCATGTCCGCAATGCTGCTGAGAGCGCGCGCAGACGTTCGCGCGGCGCGGCCTCGTCGCCCTGCCGCGCGGCCACATCGGCGGCTTCCACGGTCGCGGCGAGGTCGCCGTACGCGTCGACGATGAGTTCGGTCAGCAGCGCGTCACGGCTTGCGAAGTAGCGATAGAGCGCCGGCCCGCTGACGCCCATCTCCTTGCCGATGGCGTTGAGCGAGACCGCGCCGGTCCCCCCCTCGGCGAGTTGGCGCAGAGCGATGTCCTTGGCTTCCTCGCGGGTCGCGGCGCGATACCGCGCGCGCCGGCTCGGCGGCTGTTCAATCATCACGTCTTTCCTCCATACGCGCCCTCCCTCCATGGGGGAGCACTGCCGGCGCGGCGCGCCGCCCTACTTAGACAGCATAACAGGAGCGATTTCCTATATCTATAGTGATAGCTATTGACAAAGCCCGCGGAGCGGAGTATAGTGATCTTGTTAGATGTTATAACAATAGAAACAGGTAATAACTCAAGGAGATGGGATGATGATAGCAACGGAGATCGTGTTACCGGCGGTGGGCGTGCCAGAGACGCTCGAGGTACGGCGGCGGGAGTTGCCGGTGCCGGGCGCGGGCGAGGCGGCAATCCGCGTCGAGGCGACAGGCGTGTCGTTCGCCGAGGGGTCGATGCGCCGCGGACGCTACCCCGGCCAGCCCAGGTTCCCCTTCGTGCCGGGCTATGATCTGGTCGGTGTCGTGACCGACCTCGGCCCTGGCGTCGCGGGGGTCGCGGGGGTCGCGCTCGGCCAACGGGTGGCGGCGGTCACCAAGATTGGCGGGTGGGCCGACCACGTCGTACTGCCCGCGGCCGACCTCGTTCCAGTGCCCGAGGGGGTGGACGCCGCGGCGGCGGAGACGGCGGTCGTCAACGGCGTGACCGCCTGGCAGATGCTGCACCGCCTGGCGCGGGTGCGCGCCGGGCAGACCGTCCTGGTGCATGGCGCGACGGGCGGCGTGGGCGGCCTGCTCGTGTAACTGGCCCGCCTGGCCGGCGCGCGCGTCATCGGGACCGCCTCCCCCGCCAAGCACGACGTGGTGCGCGCGCTCGGCGCCGAGCCCCTCGACTACCACGGCGACGACCTGGTGGCCCGCGTCCGCGCACTCGCGCCGGGCGGGGTCGACGCGGCCTTCGACCACGTTGGCGGCCGGAGCTTGCGCGACTCGTGGCGGCTGCTCGCCCCCGGCGGCACGGTGGTATCCTACGGCCTGGCGTCCAAACTTGACGACCAGGGCTCGATGATAGCGGCGTTTATCCCGTTCCTGGCTCGCATCTACCTCTGGAACGCGCTGCCGAACGACCGCCACGCGTACTTCTACAATCTGTGGGGCGGCAAGACGCTGCGGCCGCGCCGGTTCCGCCGGGAGCTGCGTGCGGCGCTGACGGAGGTGTTCGCCCTGCTCGCCCAGGGGCGCATCCAGGCGCAGATCGCTCGCCAGTTGCCGCTGGAGCAGGCAGCCGAGGCGATGCGCCTGGCGGAGTCCGGCACGATCTCTGGTAAGGTCGTGCTGGTCCCCGGCCTGGCCTGAGCGGACCGCGCAACGGTCGTCGCTCCCCATCGCACCCGCGCGCCATGTTCTCGTCATGGAGCGAAACCCTGCCTGTATCGAACGAGTTGACGACCACGGCTGAACTGACCCCCACGAACCAGGTGGCCGGGCGCAGCGCGGGTAGGGTCATGTAATGCGCCAGAGCATGCGCAGCGAACCGGTGCCTGCCGCGCGGCGAAGATCTGCGCCAGGTAGAGCCGCTTGGTTGCAGTCCCCGCGCATCCAGTGGGCAGTGCTATGAGTCATAGCACTGCCCACTGCCCACTGCCCACTGCCCACTGCCCACTGCCTACTGCCCACTGCCCACTGCCTACTGTGGCAGGCCCTCGGTGCTGCGCAGGGTGCTGTGGTCGGGAGCGAAGACCGTCTGCTCGGCCACGAAGCCGCGCCCGTCCGTCGACTCCACGGTCTCGCCCCGCGCCGCCGTCAGACCGTGGAAGGTCCGCCCCACCTCCAGGGTGTAGCGGTCGCGCGGCGTCAGCGTCACGGTCACGCGATGGGCGCGGCCGTCGGCACCGTAGACGGTGACGCGCACCGGCATGCTCTGTGTGCCGGGGTTGAACAGCAGCAGGAACTCGCTCTTGCCGCTGGTGTCCCCGCCCGCGAAGCTCCAGCGCGGGCTCGTCCCATCCAGCCCGAACACGTCGCTGCCGGGGATGCCCGCGCCGTTGGGCGACCCGAAGTACTCCGGCCGCTCCACCACGATCGGCCGGTCGCTGGTCACGATGCTGGCGATGCCCTCCTGGTTGGCCAGGAAGTCGTTCAGGCGCAGGGTGTCGCGCCGCCCCGCGCCCACGGCCAGGCCGCGGCCGCCCAACAACGCGCCGTTGCGCCCGTAGAAGCGCGCCGTCACATGCGCCGTCCCGGCGGTCGGGTTGAGCACCGTCAGGTAGGTCTCGAAGCGGTTGACGGTCGTGCCCTCGGCGAACAGCCACACGGTGGCTGCCCCCGTTGCGCCGATGCGCATGGTCATGCCGTAGCCGCCGCGCCCGAAGGTCAGAGTACGCTCGACCACGACGCGCCGGTCGCTCGTGGCCGCCACGCTCACGGCGCGGCCGGGCAGCAGGCGGTTAATGTCCACCGTCGCCTCGCGGCGCGCGCCCACCGGCACGACCACCGTACGCGCCGTTCGTCCGCTGGATAGCAGGCGCAACGTGACGCGCGCCCCCTGCGTCCCCGGATTCAGGATACTGACTGTCTCATGGAAGGTCAGGCCGGTGTAGCCCTCGGCCAGGTACCACTGGCGTCGCGGCGCGGCGGCGCCGGCCAGCACATCGTCGTCGCGGCCGGGGCGAGTGAGGGTGAGCCCCGCGGCGACCGTGCGGTCGGACGAGACCACGAGGCCGAAGGCGCCGCGGCGAGCGAGCACATCGGCGATGGGTACGGTACGATGTGTCATCGCGTTGACGCTCAAGGTCGCGCTCCGAACGGCGCCCGAGGCGTCGTAGAAGGTCACACCGACGCGCGCCCGTTGGCTCATCGGGTTGGTTAGGTTGAGGAAGGAGGGCTGGCTGGGCAAGTTGACGCCGCCGGCAAAGTAGAAGCGCGGCGTGAGCGCCAGTATGGCGGTCGCGGTTGGCGTCTGGCTCATCGTGGGCGGCGCGGACTGAGTTGACTGGGCCGTTCCAGTGGCCGTTGCCGCGCTCACGGTCCCTGTGGGCGTGGCGGTCGCGGCGGATGCCGTACTCGTCGCCGACGAGAGTCCTGTACTGGTGCTGGTGCTGGTGCTGGTGCTGGTGCTGGTGCTGGTGCTGGTCGGCGTGGATGTCGGGGTACCGGTCGGCGTGCCGGTGTTAGTCGCGGACGGCATCGGCACGGTTGGCGTGGATGTTGGCGCCGTGTTTGGCGTTGGCACGGTCGTCGCGGTGTTGGTCGCGGACGGCATGGTCGCGGTCGCCGTGTTGGCCGTCGTGCCGGTGTTGGTCGCGGTCGCTGCTGGCACGGTCGCTGAGGTACTGGTCGGCGTGCCGGTCGCGGTCGTGGAGGTAGCGGTCGTCGTGCCGGTCGCGGCGGGCGTCGTGGCGCTACCCGTCGCGGTGGTAGTGGGCGCGGTGGTCCCCGTTGCCGTGGCCGTAGAAACGGTACTGATGGCGCTGGGGTTGACGCTGGGCGTCCCCGAGACGGATGCGGCGACGCTGGGGCTGGGTGTCGCCGTCGCCGTTGCTCGTGTAGCGGTCGCCGTCGGAGTGTTGGCCGTCGCCGTCGCCGTCGCCGTCGCCGTGGTCACAGTCGCGGTCGAAGTATTGGCCGTCGTACCGGTGTTGGTCGCGGTCGGTGTGGTCGCGGTCGTCGAGGTACTGGTCGGCGTACTGGTCGAGGCAGCGGCCGTCGTGGCGCTACCCGTTGCCGTCGCCGTGGCGCTACCCGTTGCCGTCGCCGTCGCCATTGTAGCGGGCGCCGTTGTAGCAGGCGCCGTGGTCCCCGTCGCGGTGGCCGTGCCGGTCGTAGAGGCGGTACCGGTGGCGCTCGGGCCGGCGCTGGGCGTCCCCGAGAGGGATGCGGCGGCACTAGGGCTGGGTGTCATCGTCGCCGTCGTGACGGTCGCGGGCTCGTCAATGCGCAGGGCAAAGGCGTCCTCGTTGCCGTGGTTGGCCGTGCCCACCGTATCCGATACCGGGAAGGTGGTCGAGTCGGTGAAGCCGTCGACGTAGGCGCTCCTGGTCCCGCTAATAGCGATGGCATACGCGCCGTCGTCGCCGTTGCCGCCGAGGTAGGTGCTGTAGTCGAGCCCGGCAAAGCTGGGTAGGAACTTCGTCACAAACGCATCATAGGTGTCGACCGTCGGGGTCATGCCCGCGGTCGTGGACGCCGATCCCGTGCTGGAGACCGAGTTGGCGGCCTGGATCGGGTTCTGGGTCGGGAAGTCGGTCGAGGCGGTCTGCCCCGCGACGTAGACCTCGCCCAGACTGTCGACCGCGATGGCGTGCCCTTCCTCGTCGCTGCCGCCGCCCAGATAGCTGCTGTAGAGTAGCGACGACGCGCCGCTCAGCGCGGGATTGATCTCGGACACGAAGGCGTCGCTGGGGGTGATGGGGCCGGTGTTGCTCATCGTCCCGGTCTCACTCATGTTCAACGTGCGCTGGAAGGCGTTCGGCGTGGTCGGGAAGTCCGACGAATAGGTGAGGCCGGTCACATAGGCGTCGCCCGCCGCGTCGATGGCCACGGCGTCACCCTGGTCGTCGTCGCTGCCGCCGAGGTAGGTGCTGTAGACAAGGCGGCTGTCGTTGGGCGCGAGCTCCGTCAGGAAGGCGTCGCCGCCCTGCGTGCCGAGCCCGCCGCCGCCGAACTTGGTCTGGAACGCGCCGGCGGTGGTCGTGAAATCGGAGGAGCTGGTGAGGCCGGTCACGTAGGCGTCGCCCGCCGCGTCGACGGCGAGGCCGTTGGCCGTGTCCGAGCCGGTCCCGCCCAGGTAGGTACTGTAGCGCAGCGACGCCGCGCCGGAGAGCGTGGGGCTGATCTCGGCCACGAACGCGGTCCCGGCGCCGCCAGTCGTATTGTTCGCGGTCTGCAGCGCGTTTGTGATCGGGAAGTCGGCCGAGGCCGTCTGGCCCGCGACGTAGACGTTGCCCGCCCCATCACGCGCGATGCCCTGCCCAAAATCGTCGTTGCCGCCGCCGAGGTACGTGCTATAGATGAGGCCGCTGCCGGTGGGATTCAGCTCGGCGACGAACGCATCGTTCGTGCCGGCGCCGCCGCTAGCGCTGGTCCTTGAGAACGCGTTGGTGGTGGTCGGGAAATTCGCCGACGCGGTCGCCCCGGTCAGGTAGGCGTCGCCGGCGGCATCGACGGCGATCGCGTTGCCCGCATCGCCGCCGCCGCCCAGGTAGGTCTGGTAGACGACCGTGCCCGTGACGGACAATTCCGTCACAAAGGCGTTGTCTGTCCCCATCTCCACCGTTTGGGAGGCGCCCGTCGTGGCGGTGAAGTCCGCGGACCCGGTGACGCCGACGACGTAGGTGTTGCCCTGCCCGTCCACGGCGATGCCATTGGCATAGTCATCTTTGCCGCCACCCAGGTACGTCGCGTAGCCCAGCACGGGATCGACGATGAGCGGCCGGCGGTGGTCATAGGCGCCGATGCGCAGGCCGACGCGCCCATGGCCCAGCAGCGCGTAGCCGCCACTGACGGCGCGGCGCGCGGCGCCGGTCTGCTGATAGACGACAGGGCGCAGCAACCGCACCACGCCGCCGGGCGCCTGCACCACCAGGTTGCCGAAGCGGTCGAGCCCTATGTGCCGCGCACCGCCAATGCCCAGGCGGATGTGTTGCGGGTCGGCGCCAGGAGCGACGACGTAGTCGTACTCTAACTGGCCGCCGTTGCCGTAGTAGACGAGGTTGATGCCGGGATACACACCTTTATAGGCGACACGCCCGTAGGTGGCGATGCCGGTGTGCCAGCGCCGGCTGTCGCGGCCGATAAGATAGTTGGTGGCGCCGGGCAGGCGATCCAGCCCGACGCCGCGCGCGCGCGGCGTCGCCCCGACCAGTTGTAATCGCAGCACGGCCGTATCTGTCACGGCGCGAGGCCGCGCGTGGACAGCGCGCAAGAGTCGCGCCGCCACGTGAGGTCCCCGTTGCGACGTTTGGGCGGCGGACGCGGTCAGCGAGATGAGGGCGCCCGTCGCGGAGAGGAGCATGGTATAGCCGCGGCCACGGGCGACGAAGTCGACGTGGCCGCCTGCCGGGGCGCGGCCAGCCGGAACCTGCCCCCGGTTGGCCTCGAAGCTGAGTGGCAGCGCGTCCAGGGTATGGACGGCAAGGGCCGACGGTCCGGCGTGCGAGAGGGCAGGCATGGCCGCGGCGCCGAGCCCGGCTGCCGGTGCGGACCCGTCCGCGTGGGCGGCGGACGCGTGTGAGGCGGACGGGACAACGCCGAGCAGCCCGATGGCAACGCAACACAACGCCAGCGTCGCGCGGAAAGCCGGAAGCGGGACGCGCCCGCGTCCCAGGCCGGTCAAAGAGCGGATGGTCATGACTGCGTTTTCTCCTCTATCTGCTACCCTACCGGGCAAGTCCTTCGGTGCTCTGCAATGAACTATGGTCGGGCGCGAACACCGTCTGCTCGGCCACGAAGCCCTGGCCGTTCGCCGACTGCAGGACGGCGCCGTTGACGGTGCTGAGGCCCAGCGCCAGCCCATTCACATTGAGCGTGTAGCGCGCCCGAGCCGGGATGACGACCCGTCGGATGACCGAGTGGTCGTCGATGCCGTAGAAGGTGACGTTGACGGGGACCGCCGACGGCGACGGGTTGTAGAGCAGGAAGAACTCATCTTTCCCGCTCATGTCGCCGCCGGGGAAGCTCCACTTGACGCCGGTCCCGTTGCGGCCGAAGACATCGCTGCCGGGGACGGCCACGCCGTTGGGCGAGCCGAAGTATTCGGGCCGCTCCACCACCACCGGTTGGTCGCTCATCACCACGCTGGCCACGCCGCTAGCCTGGAGGACGCGGTTGACGGGCAGCGTGGCGCGGCTCAGCGGGGCAACCCGCAGCGTGCGGCCGGCCAGCAGGCGGCCGCTACGGCCAAAGAAGCTGACGCTGACGCGCGCCGCGCGGTCGCCCGGATTGAGCACGGTCAGGTAGGTCTCGAAACGATTGACCGTCGTGCCCTCGGCGAAAAGCCACGAGGTGGCCGCCACGGTGGTCCCGGCGCGCGTGGTCTCGCCATAACCGGTCGCTTGGTTGCGCGGCGCGTGGAGCCTGGCGCCGGGGCCAGATTGCACGCGCATGCGCGCGAAGGTCAGCGTGCGCTCCACGGCGACGGGCCGGTCGCTTGTGACCACCAGCCCAACCGCCCGGCCAGGCATGAGCCGGTTGATGTCGACGACCCCGTTGGTGTGCCTGGGTACCACCACGGTAACCGCTCGACCGGCCCGGCCGCCGCCGGGCAGCAGATGGAGGGTCACACGGGCGGCGTGGGTGAAGTCGGGGTTGAGGATGGAGACCGTCTCGTGGAAGGTGAGGCCGGTATAGCCCTCGGCCAGGTACCAGCGCGTGGCCAGACCGGCGTTGCCCAGCAGCAGACTGCCGTCGCGCCCGCGTCGGGTCACGTCGATCTGGGCCGCGATCGGGCGGTTGGCCTCGACCGTGACGCCCAACGTCCGCCTCGGACCGGTCACGCCGGGCTGTGGCACGGCGCGTCCCGCCAGTCCGGTCAGCGCAACCAGCCGCTCGCCGGTCGCGCCGACGGTGACGCTCTCGGTCTCGACGGCGCCGTTGGCGTAGTAGACGCCCAATTGCACCGCAGCAGGCTGCGGGTTGGGGTTGAGCAGGGCCAGCGTGGAATGCGTCCCGCTCGCGGCGTCCTCGGGCGCGCCGGCAAAGTAGTATTGCGGGCCGGCGGCGAGCACGCCGAGCAACGGGGCGGTGACGGACGCGTGGCTGCGCGCGCCGATGGCGCCGACCGTGTTGCCGCCCGCGAGGAGGCTGCTGGAGACAATGAACGTGGCGGAAAAGGCGCCGTGTCCGTCCGTCGTCACGACCGCGGGCGAGGTCAGGAGCGCGACGCCGTCGAGCGACAGCGTGACCCTCTCGTACCGCCCGAACCCAACACCGCTAACGGTGACGGGATTGCCGGGACTGACCATGCGCTGGCTCAGCGAGATGCGCGGCAAGGAGGGGGGTGGGAGCGAGGCAACCGGTGTTGCCGTCTCTGTCGGAGGCGCCACCGGCGGCGCGGCTGGAAGAGCGGTGTTGCTCCCGGTGGCCGTTACCGTGGCTGTGGCCGTAGGGCTTGCGGTAGGGCTATTCGTTACCGTGGGCGCGACTGTTGACGCCGTGGTGGGCGTGGCGTCGGGCAGAGTCGTCCCTGTCGGCGTCGGCGTCGGCGTCAGTGTCAACGTGGGCGTAGTAGTCGACGTGGGTGTAGCAGTCGGCGTCGAGGCGCCGACACCGGTATTGATAGGCGTGGCGGTCGCCGTCCCGGTGGACGTGGGCAGGGCGGTGTTCGAGCCGATTGGCGTGGCGGTTGCCGGCGTGCTCGGCGGCGTGCTCGGCATACCGGTCGCGGTCGTGGTGCTCGCGGTCTGGGTCGGCGTGGGCAGGGCGGTGTTCGAGCCGGTCGCGGTTCGGGTAGGCGTGGGCAGGGTGGTATTCGAGCCGGTCGGCGTGCTTGTCACGGCTGGCGTCGTGCCTGTCGCGGCTGGCGACGTGCTGGTCGCGGGGACGCTGGTGAGCGTGGGCTCAAGGGTCAGCGGGACGCTGGTTGTCGACATCGGCAGGATCGTGCCCGTCGCGCTGGCCGAGACCGACGGCGTGGTCAGCACCGTACCCGTGCCTGTCGCGGTCCCCGACACTGCTGTCGTGGTGGCGGTCATCATCGCTGCCGTCGTGCTCGGCGTCGCGGTTCCCGTCGTGCTCGGCGTCGCGGTTCCCGTCGTGCTCGGCGTCGCGGTTCCGGTCGCGGTCGCGGCGGTCGTGGCCGTCGACCCGACGCTGGTTAGCGTAGGTACGACTGTCGTCAGGATGGCGCCGGTCGGCGTGCTGGTTGGCGTGCCGGTTGGCGCCGTCGCTGTCGCCGAGGCCATGGCCATCGTGGTCATGGTCGCCGAGGTTGTGCCCGTCGCGGTCATGGTCGCCGTTGCCGCCGTTGCGGTGGTCGATGGCGAGGCGGCGGGGGTCGGCGTGGTGGCGCTCATGGCGCCCGTCGTCGTGAACAGGTCGGTCATCGGGTGCTCCAGGATCGAGCCGGCGTCGCCGATGTAGGAGCCGATGCCGAAGGAATCCTCGATCGTGCGCAGCAGAGAGTTGTGGTCGTAGGACGTGGTCGTCACCCGTCCCGGCTGGATGTAGGGCGAGAGCGCCAGGGCGCCGATCAGGCCGCCGCCGGGCGGGGTACCGTCGGCCGAGTCGCCGCCGGCGCAGCAGGCCGAGGCATCGGCCGTGGAGTGCGCGGCAGTATCCGACCTGATGTCCGACTCGTCCCAGACGATGAAGAGAGCGCCGCCCTGCTTGTACTCCGCGGAATTCAGGATGGGGGGCACGTTGGAACTGAGCCAGGAATCGGCGGCAATCAAGCCACCCTTGCCGGGCGCGCCGTTGAAGCAGGTGGGCACATCGTGGCCGTCGTGGCAGGTGTCGGGAGTGATAAACGAGTAGTCCGGCACGGTGTGGTGAGCGAGGTCCGTGGCGAAGCCGCTCACCGTGTCGGTGTAGGGGATCACGTGGGCCGCGCAGCGCGCCTGGTTATCCACGATCGGAGGGTAGTAGACAAAGGGATCGTGGCGGTCGGCGTAGTTGCCCAGGGGGGTGCCGCCCTGGTACGGGTCGCTCCCGGTTATGTCGGTAGAACTGGCATGGGTGCAGGGCGCGGGCATGGAATCCATGTAGGCCTTCCACGTAAAGCCCTTCGCCTCTAACTGGTCGGCGATGCTATAGCCGCCGTTAGGTCCACCTGGCACGGTCGAATTTGTCATAGGCACGGTCGCACCTGGCGATCGCTCGTAAGTAAGGCAACTCGCGTAGTTGGGGCAGTCGTCCTGCGTGGTCGGGTTAGGCGTCTGCCCGGCGGTCAGGGAGAGGTAGTTGTCGAACGAGAAGTGCCCATCGCCGTAGTAGTTGCGGATGAATCCGCCTTGCGGCACCAACGAGTTGAGGTAGGGATTGGGCGTGTTGTAGGCCGCCGCCGTGACGGGCATGGTCCCGCTCATCGTCTCCGTCGCCGTGAGGTAGCCGGGGTACCAGATCTCGTCCTGGCTCTTGTTCTCCAGGATGATGATCCAGACGTGCGAGAAGTGCGGGATGCCCTCCAGGCCCATGACAGGGGTCATCGGCGTCGTCCCGGCGCCTATCGCTGCCAGACTCCCGGCGGCTGTCCCCGTCCCAGCCACGATGGGGGCAACGGCCGCCGCGCGCGGCAGCGTCGCGGCCGGTTGCGCGGCGCTCGTACACGTTGGCTTAAATCGGTTTGCGTGCGGCGAGGGCCTTTGACCCAAGTCGCATGGCAAACGACGAACACTGACGTGTCTCGACGGCCCACGTGTACCGCCAAGATATTTGGGCCAGCGCGTAGTGGCGATATCGCCCGATGCCACGCGCGCGCCGCCAGCCGCGACACGCGGCGTCGCCGCGGCCACCTGGGGCAGCATCGTCATACCACACACCATGAGGAGCGCGAGCAGCAATGCACTGCGCGGCGAGAGGCGTCCGCTGCAACTGTGCCCGGCGTCCGGGCCTGTTGTCCGTCCTTTACGATCCCACATACCCTGTTGTCCTTGCTCGTTCCTTTAAGTGACCTACTGGTCTACAATCTATCCGGCTCACTGATCCGCCGCAAAGGCCTTATCGCTCCCGCGGATACCTGGCCACTAGCCACTAGCCACTAGCCACTAGCCATTAGCCACTAATCACTAATGCTCAGTCATCCCCGGCGCCGAGGCCGTGGCGCACGTTCCAGGCCCGTCGCTCCTGCACCAGTTGCGGCGGGATCGGGCCGTTGGGATGGGCCAGTTGCCAGGCGACGATCTCCAGCAGCGGTCCCGCGCGGTCGAGCCCCGAGAGGTTGAGCCGCCTCGACTCGGCCACTGGCACGTCGGCCGCGGCGCCCAGGGCGCTGATGACCTGAGCCGGCGTTTCGTCGATGAAGCCGGGGGCGGGCTGCACGGTATACGGCGCCAGGTCCTGCGCCGTCAGGGTGTAGGCGCCGGTCGCGTCGACCGTGCCATCTTTGTTCTGGAAGAGGTCGTAGAGCGGGCTGGCGTTCTGGTCGTAGGTGGAGAGCGCCGGCAGGCCCAGGATCAGCTCGATCGTCTTGAGCACGCTGACCTGACTGTAGTGCAGGTGGCCAACGTAGCCGGGCCGGCTGTCCGCGCCCACGTGCTTGGCATAGGGGCTAATCACGTAGAGCAGGTTGCGGTGGCCGTCAAGGTGGTCCAGGCCGTCCTGGCTGTCGTCCTCCATCACGAAGATGGCCGTCTGGGGCCAATACTTGGAGCGCGAGAGCGAGGCCACGATCATGCCCAGCGCGGCGTCGTTCTGGGCCACGCGCGAGCGCGGCGTGTTCTTGAACGAGAGGCCGCCAGTGTGGTCGGAGGCCAGCGTGATATAGCTGAAGTTGCGCAAGCGGTACGGCGAGTTGGGGATGGACCCGCTGATCGTCTGGCTGCCGTCAAGGTTGAGGCCGACATCGGTCAGGAACTCCGTCGCCACCGGGCGGTCGTCCTGGTCGAGCGTCTCGTCGCCGATCGCTTGCGGGTCGATGCCGCCGGGGTTAGCCGCGGTCGCGGCGCAGGCGTTGGCCGACCCGCCCGTAGCGCCGGGGATCGACGGATTGAAGATGCCGATCAGTTCGCCGTAGTTGCGATACATAAACGTCGGATCGGCGGCCTGCTTCAGCACCGCGGAGTTGAAGATGGTGCAGTTCTTGGGCGTGGATACCGGCGAGACGGGGTCGTAGAAGTGGTTGCGGCTGGAGTAGTAGTCGCGCCAGGACTTCTCGACGTAGTCGTCGACGTTGGCCGCGGCGGTCCACCAGTGGCCCTGCACGCTGGCCTCGCCGTCGGAGTAGAAGTTGTCTGAGGTGGCGTAGGCCACGGTCGGGCTGATAGCATCACCCACCAGCGCGTGCGCGTTCGGCGTCACGTCGCGCCCGAAGACCGTGTAGCCGGGCTCCGCGTCGACCGTGTCCAGGCCGGCGGGGTTGGCCGCGCTGGGCCGGGGGCGGCCCTGATCCTGCCCCACGTCGCCCAACTCCTGGTCGAAGGTGCGGTTCTCGCGCACGACCTCGATGATGTACTTGATAGGGCTGCCGGTCCCCAGGGTCTGCGAGAGCGCCGACGACGAGAGCAGCGTCGCGGGGATCGGGCTGTGCGCGCCGCGGCCCGACACGGCGTCGGCGTTGGTCGCGAACGCAATATCCTGGCGCACGGCGGCCAGGCCGGAGAGCAGCGCCGGCCCGCCCGGCGCCGGCACGACCTGTACGATGCCGGGCATGTTGTTGGCATCGTACTCGAAGCTGCTGCTGATGTCGCCGCGCCGCGAGGCGCCGGTCAGGGGGTCGATGTAGCGCGAGCCCAGGCCCTTGGCCGAGACGACGTAGACCTGCCGGCCGTCGGGGCTGGTGGCCACGCCGCTGGGGTACCAGCCGGTCGGGATCATCCCGCCGACCACGAGGCTGCCC
>JAABUQ010002845.1_pt1 | contig 33141 bp, 30 predicted proteins | sample 5560001 | NCBI WGS metagenome assembly JAABUQ01 (sample SAMN10711888, study PRJNA513371) | rock metagenome | isolation source: Antarctica rocks | place: Antarctica: Victoria Land, Finger Mt nord | collected 2015-12-18
TCGCTCAGGTCTCGCCAGTGCTCTTCGGGGTCCTTGTCCATTTCTGCCTCCTGTGTTTGCTCTTCCCATCCTATCCCTTTCCCTCTTGGTTGTCTACCCCCTCTGCAAAAAGATGACGGGCACCCGCACATTTGCATTTGGGTCTCCGTCCTTGCGGGTGGTGGTAGGGGCGCAATCCATTGCGCCCCTACCACCACCCGCAAGGATGGAGACCCGCACATTTGGAAATATCGTTTAACAGATATTAACGACAAGCTTATCCGTCAAGAATGGCTTGATTTACTGTAAAAAGAGCAACCTGAAATGCCTGGCGAATACGTCTCATAGTATAGACAGGAGAATGTTTGCATATGATTGATATTACTACGTTCTTTCAGCAGAATGACCGTGTACAAATATATCGCCCAGGACTCTGTGATGAGGAGGGGAAATGTGTTCTCTACTGGATGCAGCGGGCGCAACGTGGACAGGATAACCATGCGTTGAATGCCGTTATCGCTTTGGCAAACACGTTAAAGCTCCCTGTAGTCGTGCTTTTCGTCGTTGCGGATTATCCGGCGGCAAACTTACGCCACTATTCCTTTATGCTTGAGGGCATTGCGACTGCGGCAAAGCATCTACAAAAGCGGAGAACGCCTCTGATTATTCGGAGCGGTTTAGCGCCTGAAGAGGTGGTAAGCATGGCGAATGAGCTTCGGGCAGCCGCAGTTATCAGTGACGAAAGCGAATTGCGCACACCACGCTTGTGGCGGAGTGAGGTAAAAGAGCATCTTTCCGTTCCCTTCGCCTGTGTTGATGCCGATGTCGTTGTGCCTATGAAATATTTTCCGAAGGAAGAGTGGGCGGCTCGTACGATTCGTCCGAAGATACAACGACTCTTACCTACCTACCTTCAACCTATCATTGATCTGGAACCAGACCATGCCTTGAATGCTCCACCCTGTGATCCAGGGGCAATCGACGACCCGTTGAGCTATCTATCGAGCTTGAAGGTTGATCGCAGCGTCGAACCATCGAGCCAGTTCCATGGAGGCCAGGATGAGGGGAAACACAGATTGGGCGTCTTCATTAAGGAGCGTATCTCAGGATATGCAGAGCGTCGCAATCTGCCAGAGGTGTCAGAGACGAGCGAGCTTTCGGCCTATCTGCACTTCGGCCATATCTCTGTGCAACAGATGGCCTGGGATATCGAACAGTATGTGCCGGAAGCGACGGGAAGTTCACAGATTGATGCCGATGGAGGGTGTACCACCTACCTGGAAGAGTTGATCGTGCGTCGAGAGTTAGCCATCAACTTCGCCTTGCGCAACCCTCATTACGACTCGTTAGAGGGCTGCCCCGACTGGGCAAAAGAGACACTCAAGAAACACGCGCACGACCCGCGTCCCTGGACCTATACACGGGAGGAACTGGAGCAAGCCAAAACCCACGACGAGCTATGGAACGCCAGTCAGCGCGAGATGACTATCAGCGGTCGCATGCATGGCTATATGAGAATGTACTGGGCCAAAAAGATTCTCGAATGGACGGAATCACCAGAGCAAGCCTTCGATGATGCGGTCTACCTCAACGACAAGTACGAAATCGACGGGCGAGACGCGAACGGATACACAGGTATCGCCTGGGCGATTGGAGGGAAACACGACCGTCCGTGGGCACCAGAACGCCCCATCTTCGGCCTGGTGCGCTACATGGCACTAAGTGGCATGCAGCGCAAGATGAACACGAGAGCGTACATCTATAAGTGGTCAAAGAATTAAGGCATGAGTTTCACGCACAAACTGGATAGCAGCACTTTGTGCTGCTATCCAGTTTGTGCGTGAAACTCATTAAGAGATAAGAGTGTCAGGTAGCTCGCATCTCAACATCCATAGGAACTTCAACTTTTGTAGCTGGCTCTCGGATGTCGATCTCTAGCTTGCCATCGACCGCACTTACATGCACCTCACCATTTTCTGGTATGTCAGCAAGGAGAATACGCATACTGAGCGGCACAGTCAGCAGCCGCTCGATTACGCGGCGCAGGGGACGCGCACCCTGTGTCTCGCTAAAGCCTTCTTTGCAGAGCAGGTCTACAGTGCTCTCATCAGCATTCAGGATAAGTCCTTGCTCCAGGAGACGTGCTCCCAACTCGTTCATTTGAAGGTGAGTGATCGCATGGGCCTGAGCCTGCTCCAATGGGTGGAAAATGACCACCTCGTCAATACGGTTCAGGAACTCTGGACGGAACGTCTGGCGAAGTCGCTCCAGGAGGCGGTCGCGCTGCATCTCTTCGGCGTTACTCTTGATGCCAGCGCGGAAGCCGCTGGGCATAGAGCGCCCAAGCATATCAGTTCCCACGTTTGAGGTCATAATCCAGATGGCATGCTGCGCATCGACCGTGTGGCCTTGTGCATCTGTCAGGCGACCAGCATCGAACACCTGTAAGAAGAGGTCGAATACTTCGGGGTGGGCCTTCTCGACCTCATCCAGCAGAACAACGCAGTGTGGACGGCGGCGTAATTTACCCGTCAATTGGCCTTCCTGGTCATATCCAACGTATCCTGGCGGAGAGCCGATCATACGCGAAACGGCATGCTTCTCCATGTACTCCGACATATCAACGCGAATGAGATGTTCAGGGGAGCCAAAGACCTCTGCGGCCAGCGCGCGCGCCAGTTCGGTCTTACCCACACCTGTTGGTCCCAGGAAGAGGAAGACACCCGCAGGTCGATTACGCGGCTTGAGACCTGCACGCGCAACCTGAATGGCCTGAGTCACGCGCTTGACTGCCTCATCTTGCCCGATCACGCGCGTCCTGAGGCGATTTTCCAGGCTAAGCAAGCGATCTCGCTCTTCAGGTCCTGGCGCGCGGACAGGAATGCCAGTACGATAAGAGATCACCTCCGCAATCATAGGAGCGGTAATGGTGGGAGACATCAGTGCCTCTTCATCCTCGTCTTGCTCTACTGAGAAGACACGTGCCTGCGAGCATGCCTCGTCGAGTACGCTGCATGCTTTATCAGGAAGGCGCAGATTTGGCAGATATTGTACCGACAAATTTACAGCCGCATCCAGAGCATCATCGGTAATAGTAACATGATGATGCTCTTCATACACTTCGCGCATGCCGGTCAGGATTGCTAGCGCCTCTTCGGATGACGGCTCCTCGATCTGGATAGGACGCAGGCGACGTTCCATCGCAGCATCCTTCTCAATCGTGCGGTACTCCTGTGGTGTGGTAGCTCCAATACACCGCAAGCGACCACCCGCCAACGCAGGTTTGAGGATGCCAGCGGCATCAATGCTACCATCGGCGGCACGTCCTGTGCCGATCAGCAGGTGCATCTCGTCGATAAAGAGAATGATATTGCCATTGCCCTCTGCCTCCTCCAACACTTTAAGGAGTCGCTCCTCGAATTCGCCGCGATACTTGGTACCAGCAACCAGCGAACTTGCTGATAGCTCGATAATACGCTTACCGCGTAGTTCAGGCGGTACCTTTCCGTCAATGATGCGCTGCGCGAGACCTCCAACAATCGTTGTCTTACCCACGCCTGAATCACCGATGAGAATGGGATTGTTGCGATCCTTAAGCATCATCGTCTGCATGAGGAGACGAATTTCTTTATCGCGCCCGATGAGTGGCGTGAGTTGCTTATTACTGGCCTGTCTTGTCAGATCACGCCCAAGGCGCTCCAATACTGAATTGCCACTCTTGAGTCCGGCGTCAGGATTGAGCGCGCCAGACAGATCAGCGGATGCGGCATCTGGATAAGTGTTCGCGGCAGGAACAAGCTCCAGGAGCGCACGAGCATTGCTCGACAAGGTCAGATCGATCAACTGTGAAGGGTTGATACCAAGTTTGGTGAGCAGTTCATGTGTAACTCCATCACCCTCGCTCAGAACAGCCTGCGCTATAGCACGCTCGTCCACCGCGGGTGATCCAGCACTTGCGGCATTACGCTCCGCTGTGAGCAATATCTCCTTGCAACGACGAGTCGGAAGGATAGGTGTATCACTCGTGGCTTTGCCAGAACCAAGGGCGAGACGAATCACATCGCGCACCTGCTTGGAGGAGAAGCCAAGACTACGCAGCGCGTCCTGAGTGCAGCCGCCATCCAGTTTTGTGAGGGCAATAAAGAGGTGCGGAGTTCCAAGGTAATCCTTGTGCATGCGTCGCGCCTCACCCAGCGCAAGCTCTAATACGGCCCGCAGGAAGCGACGGTCAGGCGAATTGGCTGATGGAAAGAGCGGTGCCATGATGTGATTGTCGTCAAGCGAGTCCAAACGTGGCTCAACAGGTCGCTCTTTGTTCGCAAGAGACCCCACTACTAATCGCTGTGTAGGATCGCCATAGAGCACAAAGCTCATCCACGAAGTGTCGTCGGAATGATGTTGTATCATAGCGAAACGCGCTCGGCGCAGTGCCTCACCCAGAGTTACTCCATCAGCGATATCTTGATAGAAGAGAGAGGCAAAATCTCGTGTACGCTGCGTGTTCACGGGCCAACGCAGTGCGAGTACAGCACCTGCACCCGATGCCAGAAGGTTTCCCGCTACGCGCTCCATAGCTTCATCGCGTTCTTGCTGGCTATGACCAGTACTCCCGTTGCGGTTCAGGCGTTCGTCCTCGTGATAACTAAGAAATACAAGTGGACGCCTGGGCAGGGACTGGAAAAGTTGCTCAACCGCACTCCCATCTAGACGAGAATTTCCCGCTAATGCTAGCACAGGTTCCCCTGTTGCATTAGAGATCGGGAGGGGACCAGCATAGTGCAACACATGTGGAGAGTCGGCATTAAGGCGCATGCGCATTTCCAATTGATTAGCCTGCTGCCGATACAGGATGATGCGTGCTATCGATTCTGGCAAGGTGGTACAAAGTGTCGCAACCTCTTCTTCCGCACTGGGACGTTCGCTTGTAGGATTGACGAGGAAGAGAACAGAGAGTCCCTGTGGCTCGCGCCGTCCCATTTTTCGCGTTGGACGGTCAGGAAGAGAATTGCGATGCACCGAGTCACGCCCACTGTGTGACAATCGTCCAAGACTTATAGATTGAGCGAGATAACGGCCAGATTTTGTATGCGCATCAAACATGAGTTCCCACGGGATATCTGGCGTATTCGTGCTGAGAATGAGGGGGCTATCCAGGCGACGCAGTGGTTCCTGAAGAGATGCAGGAAGCAGTGTCTCAAAGAGGAAGCGTCCCAACGTGAGGAGAGCATCGCTGACTACGCCCAGTTTCACCGTCTGTCGTTTCGCCTCTGCCTGTGCCAATGTGTGCATAGATTGGGCAGCCGTCTGAAGGTTGCGGCGCAGGCGTTCGCGTATCTCATTGGTGAGATCGGTGTTATAGTCCTGGCTGGCGGGTGCAGGGCCTTCGGGAAGATCCAGACGGAAACGATATGCGGTATCAGTGCGTAAAATGCTCAATATAGCTGGTTGTTCCATAGATGCTTCTCTTCTACAATCTTCCCATGACATCATCTGCATACATAGCACAGACGATTCCTACAAAAACATACGGCTGTATATATAATGAGAGTACATAGCAAAAGCAGTATACGAGGCTAGCTATGTCAGTGTCAATAGTTGTGCTGCGTACTCTCATGAAAGAGCCAGAGCACCCGCAAGGGTATAGTAGGGGCGTACCCTTGTGGTCGCCCTGCCCTCCAATGATTATCATATTTACACTCCCGGCTGCACATAACAACTCTTTTTTGACCCCTCCTCGGTGTTGAGCAATTGCAGCGAGAAGGATTGATCTCGACTGAGCACAACATCAAAGTGCTTACCTGTTGTTTTCATTGACCCACAATTTCCAGGCGTTGGGAGAATAGTCAGGTCCATTTCGGGATACGTGCCGGATTGTCGTTGGACGAGCAGGTGGTAAGGGTCATGACCCATCGGCGGCACGTACCACGAAAGCGTAACCGTCATCGTGCAATTTTTAGGTACGACCACCCAACCGCCGTACATAGTGCGCCCCTGTTCATCGCTCACCATGTTTGTCGGTGGCCCTTCCATATTTAAAGGGTGATTGTGTTGAGCATATGGGTCATTGAGCAAAGGAGTTTCCACCATTGGCTCGTTTTGACCGACAGGACACATAAGATTCCCGTTGCCATAGGCATCGTAGGTTGGACAAGGCGCAAAGCCAGCATTGGCACCACAAAGAGGATGTCCAAGTTGCTCAAAGCCATTCCCCCAAAGAAACTTACTCGTTGGCGGTACATAGATGCGCACATAGTCGCGGTAGGTATCCGGTCCATAGGTCTCACCGAGTTTATGATACACGAGGCGCATTTGCAAAACGTGCGTTGCACCGCCCGAAGAATTCAACGTCACCACATCATGAAAAAGCGTTCGCACATACTGCGACCCTTTATTCGCATTGACATTCGCCTGCACCACGAAGAGGCCATCATGCGTAGTCGAGCGATCCATCAGTGCCGCAGCCCCATACTTGATAAGGAGATTTTCGATCTGCGGATTTGTGACGTATACCTGCAAATCTCGCGTTTTCAGGGCGTGCAGCATCTCATGCCCAATATTGATCAGGTCACCAGGTGAAGCATGGCTTACTTTATTCATCAAAAGTTTGGATACTCTGCCCGTGAAGAGTTTGCGCGCCTGCCCTGGGTCCTCAACGTGCTCGACAAGTTCCTCTTTACGAATACCTACATTGTCTAGTTGATAGAAGTGTAGGCGGTCTTCAAAATTAAGAGAGGTGATGGTTTCTTTGTACTCAGGAACATAAATAGGCCCAGTCGCGGCTAAGATACGCGATATTAAGAAGGGAGAAAAGACGATCACGCCATTGACCTGGTGTTTGAACTCGTACTTGTAGGTATCTATTGCAATCTTCGCCGATGTTGGGAAGTCGGCTGAGAGATTCGAGTCGCGCAGCCCCCAGTTATCGACAGGCCACCAGGAGCGATAGGCTGCCGGTGGTGTATTGGGCGTGATCGGATTATTGCCGTACTCGTAGAGCGCGATATTCTGCAATTTAAATGGCGGTGATATGCGCCCAGCCCGCAGTGACAGCTCACCGAACTGTCCTGTGAAGCCTCCCGTTGGGCGTAGTTCCGCTCGGTCCATCGTCTGTACGAGGAAGGTCCGTGGCTCGTTGACACCGAGTATCCATCCCATAGCGTCTGACAGATTCTGCACCTGCGTTAAGTCCGTCACAGCCAGTGGGATTGCTTGAATCGCCTGGGCTATCTGTTCGCGTTGCACCGCACTTATAGGCAGTATGTCAAGTGAGAGTTGCGGTGTTTGTGCTTGAATATCTCTCATACGCGGCAAGATATATTCAATGGACGCTCGTACCTTTCCCAGCATAGCCGATGTTACCAGGGGCTGTGATGTATTCGCAAGTAGCGCACCATGCAGCGCTGGCGCTAAGATTATTGCCATGCCAGTCAGTTCCTGCCCAATATCAGCGGCATCAGTTCCTATCTGACTTAAAGCGAGTGCCGAGGAGAGATACCCCGGAAAAGCACTTCCTAACGCGTTCGCATACACATTTTGATTGAGGTTCGTGTGGAGCTGCTGAAAGTCGCTATGGGCAGACTCAAACTCTGCCTGTGCCAGGTGCAATTTATTGCTATCAAGATTGGTCGGGTGCGCTTTGAGGTCTGTCAGAATGTCTCTCACGTGAAGCAAATGTTGAACCCCATCATGAGCGGAACTATAGAGTGAGTAAAGGCTTATACAATCAGCTATACCAGTAATAACTGGTATCAAAAACCCTACGAGCAGCAAAATAAGCAAAATTTTTGCTTGCGTAGAGTATTTTGTCGGTGTCGTCGGCGCGAGCGGCTTAAGAGGAGGTAAAGGTGCAGAAGGGCGCAAATTAGCAGAGACAGGCTCACGCCTGACAGAAAAGGCTTGTAATCTTTGTTGTTCAGGAAAGGATGGAGATTTGACCAGAGATTGAGCTTTGGCTGCAGCAATTTCTCTACGCAAACTGATTTGACTCCACTGCACGACATGCTGAACAGTGTCTATATTTGCCAGATCAAGGGTATCCTTTTTCATAAGTGGACCGGAGAGGAAGGGCGACTTGAACAATGCTTTGGTTGTGTTCTCTATAGGAACATCTCTTCCATACGATGCTTCAGGCGTACCAGGCGTGTTAGATGCTTCAGACATGCGGTTCCTCTAATATAGACAACAATAAATAGTAAACACAATCTCTTTTATTTTCGTATGTCTATTTGCTTGGCAGAATTTCATTACACTTATTCATAACGCGTTATAGAGCCTATTGTTTCTGTTTATCTTCCTCTTTCACCCATTTATCTTATTTTGTCCTTCCTGTTAGCTGCACAACCAGACATGGCTGAGAGTCCCTGGCTATCCGTTTCAGTTAGGTACCCAGGACTCTCAGCTATATTTCACTTACTATTTTGTCGCTTCTATAGCGAAGTGACACGAAAACTGCTCACTTGCACGATGGCGTTTCCACTTTCCAACCGAATAGGGCCATTGGAGAGCATATCCGTCTTTGTACTTACGGCGCGACTGATCGGAAAGTCATTGACAAAGAAAACCACCTGCTCCCCCTGGACTTCAATACGATAGGTCCGCCACTGGAAACCAGGTTCAAAGTCATGTATCTGAGCACTCCCTGGCTCCATGGAGTCTAGAGGATCGATGAGGACTTGTATTTGAGAATGGCTAAAGTCGGGGCGTGGCCTCGGCCCTTGAATATTGAGCACGCTTGCCTGGTATCCGTCTTTTCCTGGCACTTTGTCTGCTGCAATGAAAAAGCTCCCTCCATTCTGTGATACGCTCACAACCTTGAGACGAAACTCAACCGCATAGTTAGACACTGCTGGCATATATGGTGCCGTGATGGAGGCATTGTCGCTCAAATCGGTCTGGAGATATCCTTGAGTCGCCTTCCATCGAGTAGAGCCGCGCCAGCCCGCGAGTCCATGAGACCAATCTGCTTGATAGAGCAGTATCCCCTTTGGAAACGTTGTTGCTGTTTGCCTGGGCTGTAACGATGGGGTAACTAAGGGTTTTGACGGGGCAGAATTGGTTTGCGTTGGGGAAGTGCTAGATGAACAGGCCAGCAGCGAAAAAATAAGATACACAACAAGGAACACGCCCAATGCCTTGTCGAAGAGGAGAAAATTACTGCTGCAAAGCAGTTTACGAGTGAACAGCCTACGTAAGAGGTAACGAAATTTAGTTATAGCCATCTCTTCCTCCCTACAGTGGATCTTTTATGATGAAAGTAAAAGTCGTACTAGGCGCTGTTGCAGTGAAGACAAGTGCAGTAGTTTGCTGAAACTACGCCGCTTCCGGGCACGATATACAGATGATCAAAAAAGCCCCCAAGAAGAACACGCGAAATAGAACTGGGCACAGTAGTATTACACCCCTGGCTGAGAGTAACAGGTGTTTGTAACACTATGCGACAAATGCGCAGTGACGAGAGGAAACGATGCATCCTGCGTCAGAACGCTATCAAAGTGTAGACCACGCGTCTTCAGAGAACTACAATCACCAGGAGTAGGTAGTATAGTCAGGTCTAGTTCTGGAAAAGTTCCAGCTTGCCGCTGTACGAGCAGATCATAGGGGTTATGATCCATTGGCGGCACATACCAGGAGAGCGTTGCCGTCATCGCGCAGTTTTTAGGAATTACGACATAGCCGCCGAACATGGCCCGGCCCGGCTCATCACTTGTTTTATTGGTAGGCGGACCAATCTTGTCGAGCGGATGATTGATTCCGGCATAGTCATCGTTAAGCATGGGGGCAGCGGCTCCAGCGTCATATTGGCCTGCGGGACATACAAGCTCATCATGAGGATAAATGCCATCCTTCGGACATGCCCCAAGAGGTCCACCGCAGAGAGGTGTTCCTGTATCAAAGCCACTGCCCCAGAGCAACTGCGCGGATGGCGGCACATACACACGCACGTAGTCACGATAAGTGTCCAGACCGTAGACAGGCCCAAGTTGTTTGTAGTCAAGATGCAAGTGCATCACATGTGTTGCGCCACCAGTAGCATCTAGTGTCACGGTATCATGAATAGTAGTATGTACATATTGTGATGCCTTACTCGCGCTGACGTTGGCCTGCACCACGTACACACCATCATGAGTCGTCGAGCGATCTACCTGGGCCGCGTAGCCGTGTTGCGTGAGCAAGTCTTCAAGTTGTGAGTTAGCCATGTACACCTGCAGGTCTTTGGTTTTCATGTCGTAGAGCATCTGCCGCCCGATGGCAAGCAGTGTTGTTGGAGAGGCATGGCGTACCGTGTCCATCAGAGTATGGGCCACCAACGAGGTGAAGCGTTTGCGGTCAGAGGTCGATTTGTCACCTGCCGACAGGTGAAGTTGCTTGTCGATGCCAGCATTGTCTAACTGGTAATAATGGAGACGCTGTTCCAAGTTCTGGGAGGTAATCGTCTCGTTATAGCCAGGAATATAGATGGGTCCAGTGACCTGTAAGACCTGTTCGATTAGGAAGGGAGTGAAGAGTATGACGCCATCAACCTGGCGATGTACCTCTATCCTGTACTGATTGATAGCGATCTGCGCCGAGGTGGGAAAGTCTGCTGACAGGTTCGAGTCGCGCAAGCCCCAGTTGGCGAAGGGCCACCAGGAGCGGTAAGCCGAGGGTGAAAGGTGATCGGAGGTAGGACTGTTATCGGCATACTCAACGAGCGAAATGTCGCGCAACGAGAACGGGGCAACACGCCCGCCACCAATTTGCAGTTCACCATATTGCCCGGTAAATCCACCCGTTGGGCGCAGTTCCGCACGGTCCATCGTCTGCACCAGAAAAGTTCGTGGCTCATTAACCCCCATAAGCCAGCCAGCAGCGCCTAGTAAGGCATGTCCCTGCGCCAATGCCGTTTTGACCTGCGGCAACAGTTGGATGAGTTGCCTCATCAGGTCACGTTGATGCTCACTCACCGGAAGCGCATCTATGGATAGAGTACGCGTCTGCTGTTCCATATCATTGACGTATGGCAGGACGGTATCAAGAGTCTTACCCACGATATCAATATCTGTAGAGGTGATGAGTGGTGTCTGAGAGTTGTTCAGCAGTGGCCCACGAAACCTGGGTGCAAGCGTAAGAGCAGTATTGACAAGCTCCTGACCAATGTCCGTCACATCTATGCCGACCTGACTCGCCGCCCTTGCCGAGGTTATCTGAGAACGATATCGTGGCTCATACTGCTCGACGATATGGATGAGCGAAGTGTGGTCGATGAGCGATTGCATTTGCTCAAAATCACCATGTGCCGCGGCAAACTCTTTTTTCGCGCTTAACAGTTTGTTTGTATCGAGTAAACTCGATGTGGTGGAGGTACCAGAGGCAGGCGTCCTGGATCCAGTAAATAACGTCTTTACGTCGAGTAAATGTTGGACGCCGCTATACGCATGAGTACGCAGCAACGTATAGGTCGAGTATCCTTGTATGCCATAACCTATGCCTACGAATAATGGTGTTACTATACCTACTAGCAGTAAGACAAGTAAAGCAACAGGAACAAGCTTGTGTCGCGGCAAACGGAGGCGAAAGTGTGAGCGAGGGCCGACAGGAGCAACTGGTACGGTTAATACAGGATCAGTAGCAGGGACACGGTTAGAGAGTTTCTGCGTTGGTTCCCCCTCTGACGACGGCTGTTCCTCTAGAGTTTCTCGCTCAGATGTTTCGATGGCAGTGTCTTTTTCTACAGAGGTATCAGGTTCTAACGTTTGGACAGCATCACTTGCCACAGTATCTTGTTCTACTATGCTCGGGTCAGTAGAGGCCATAGCAGTAACCATATTTTTTTGACTGTACTCATCTGTTGTTTTATTAGCAGGAGAAGAAGGTACCAGTGTATCACTGTTAACTGATGTATCAGGCATCTTCTAAACGGGTGTGCGGCGACCCCTTGCTTCTAGCTCTGTCTTTTACCCACATTTTACAAATGGTTTTTGCGAAACGGCCTCTCAAGCCAAACAGTATGGCAGAGTGTTTCACAACCTCTGCACTATCGATCTGCTCTACAAGCGGCCCAAAAAAGATGTGGGTAAGAATCAGGCTTCTAGCTATGGGGTGGAGCTCACCCCTCCTTTCAAAAATTTACTAGACACTTCTGTATTTGCAATATCTTTGCATATATGCTCTACTTCTTGTATGGACAGAACGATACAGATACAACTTCATCCGACGCCCGCACAAGCGAAACTGCTTGCAGACACCGCCTCGCAATTTACGAGCGTGTTCAATGCAGTGTGTCGCTACGGGTGGGACGCCCACGAAAAGAACGGGGTCAAGCTGCATCATGCCACGTACCATCAGATGCGAGAACAGTATCCCGATCTTGGAAGCAATGTCATGATCCAGGCACGCATCAAAGCCACTGAAGCCCTCAAAAGTGCGTTTACCTGGCAAGACAAAAAGGAAAAAGCCTACCCGAAGAAAGTCGCAAAAGCACAAAAGCAGGGGAAGAAGATACCCGTCTTCAAGCCTGTACAATGCCCTTCTGCTGATTTCTGTCCTATCCGCTATAATGAGCGCACCTCTACCCTCAACTGGACGCATCAGACGGTCAACCTCTCGACGGTCAACGGGCGTACTCTTGTTTCCTTCACCGTGCCCGACTACTGCCGCAAGTACATCGGTTCTCCCAGGACGACAGCCGACCTCATCTTGCGCAAAGGGACGTGGTACTTGCATGTGGTCGTGTCGGTTCCTGAGCCTGTTGTGCCTCAAGATGAGACCGTGATCGGTGTTGACCTGGGACTCAATCGACCCGCCGTGACCTCGCAAAAACAGTTCTTGGGCAACAAGCGATGGAAAGAAGTTGACCGCCGCTCGTTCCGCCTCAAGCGCAGGCTGCAGTCCAACGGAAGTAAGTCGGCCAAGCGTCACCTCAAGCAATTGAGTCAACGTCAGTCGCGTTTCCATCGGGATTGCGATCATGTCCTCTCGAAGCAGATTGTCGCCAGTACCCCGCCTGGGGCAACGATTGTCCTGGAAAATCTCACTACCATCCGAGAGAGTTCCAAGATCGGACGCGGCAAAGCCAACAAGAACGTCGAGAACAAGCGCAAGTTGCATAGTTGGACGTTTGCCCAACTGTATGGCTTCATTGCCTATAAGGGGCAAGAGCGTGGTATCCGTGTCGAGAAGATCGACCCGCGCCATACGTCCCAAACGTGTAGCAAGTGCGGTCATCAGGCCCGTAACAATCGCCGTTCTCAATCCTTATTCCTTTGCCGTTCCTGTGGGTACTGCTTAAATGCAGACCTGAACGCGTCCTATAACATCAGAGACAAGTACATCGCTACTTCTCTTGCTCTCTTTGGTACATCCTTAGAGAGTGGGCTATCGTCAACGAGCCTCTCGTCTCAAGCTTCGGCTTAGGGACAAGCCCCTGCGTTCACGCATGGGGTAGTTGACTGGTTATCCTAGATAGATGTAAGCAGAGAATAAAGCCCTTTGCGAAGTAGTATATCACTAATATAACGAGCAGGGAGTGTTACTGGTTTCATGACTCGGCGAAAGAGCAGACGCAGCAAAAGAAAGAAGCCTGCCCGAATATGGGCGGGCTTCTTTCTTTATTGAGCCATTATCCTCCTAGTTTACGAGTCGCTCGACCACGAGTGCGAGCAGGAGGCGGATAGTACACGGGAGTGGTAGCGATGATGTCACCGATACGCAGTTGTACTTGAAGATAGCGGTTTGCTGGTCGGTGATAGTGCGCGAAGAGCATGAGGCTGTGCTGCGCGAGCAAGTCGGGATCGTCGCTATGATGCGCGAGCATCATCTGGCCTCCAATCGTCTCTTCAGCAGCCGTCACCGCTATCTCTTCACCCTCTTCCCCCATCATCAGCCTGCGTGTTTCACGGTGAACAACGTGATTGGGCCAGAGGATGAGGGAGATGGTCTGTCCCTTGAGCCGCTGCTCTCGCAGGCGTTCGCCAAGGTAATTGGCGAGTTTGCGAATGGCGGCACAGGTCTCGTCTGCATCAGTAGCGTGATGGAAGCGTACACGAGCATTCTGGCTCAATGGTGGAGCATCGGGTACGACGAGACTGCTATCCTCGCCACTGGCAACCTGATAGACCCAGGTTCCAAGACGACCTAGGCGACGCGTAATTCCCTCTTCGGTTAACGCCGCCACCTGCGCAAATGTCGAGATACCGAAGTCGCGCAGATGCGTCACCAGTTCTGCCACAGCCACAGAATCGACCTGTTCGCTTTTTCCTTCCACTTTTGGTGGACGCGAACCGCTCCCCTCCTGCTCATCAAGTTCGGGCAGCGTACCAGGTATACCCATACCGGCAGTACGTAACTGCATTAAGGCAGACAAGGGGAGCGTCTGTACAAAGGAAGCTTCGCGCCCTGGTGGAATATAGAGCACCCCCTGCCGACCGTCTTTACGGCTCATCAGGGCTGCCAGTTCCGCAATCGCTTTGCCGTTGGCGATGCCGATGAGAGCGGTCAATCCAATATTCTCGATATCCGCGATCTCCGCGCAGAGCCGTTCAGCCAGAGTCACAGGTGAGTCGAAGGGAAGTTCACATCCACGCAGGTCGATGAAGGCATCGGCGATAGGAATAGACTCAATGATACGCGAATAAACACGATACCGTTCACGCAATTGCTGAAGAATCGGTTGATAGCGGTCATAGGATGCGGGCATAAAGCGAGTACGTGAGGCAATGCGATGAGCGCGACGCAGCGGCATACCTGGACTGACACCCAGGCGCATAGCGGCTGGTGAAGCATCTATCACCCGTCCAGGCTCATTTGGGCGTCCCGTACCCGTTCCCACGACAAAGCTCTGTCCTCGTAGCGACGGGTCAAACGTCTCTTCTAACGTACAGTAAAAGTGGCGGATACGGACATGCATGATGCCCTGTCGTAGTCGAGCACGTTCAGCTGCACGCGCCGCCTCTTGCGTAGTAAGAAACGAATCGGACTGTTGATGATTCAAGCTGTTGGTACCTTGTGTGGGTTCTTGAGTAGAATGAGCAGTAGGAATGTTCGGTTGTTGCATTTTATAATCTTCTATTACTTGTTCTCAGCAATGTTGCAGTCATCATATTTGCATGCGTTTACTACAATCAACGAGTTGCGGACTCGTTGTTGCGTCTGACTATGACAGCATTGTTGCGTTTTGTTACCTCTATTGTCTTACTCTAGTGTAAGACTGTCAAGTGAGGACGAAAAGCGTAGTATTGAACAGAAACAAGGGTCTGTATCATAACGACGTCGTTATGATACAGACCCTTGTTTCTGTTCAATACTATACACATGTAGTATTCTATAACCTATAACATGAAGAAGCTTAGTGCTACCCATTGATATCACAAAGGGAAGACAACCGTGAGTGACAGGAATCGTTTTGATAAGTTTACTGAGCATGCCAGAAAGGTGTTAAGCCAAGCTCAAGAGGAGGCGCAACGCATTCAGCACAACTATATTGGCACAGAGCATCTTCTACTAGGGCTGTTGCATGAAGAGCAAAGCGTTGCTGTTACCGTCCTAGAAAACCTTGGCGCAGAGTCATCGAAAGTACGTAGTGCCGTCGAGCTTGCCATCGGACGTGGATATCGCAGCACCCTCGGGCAGATCGGACTCACACCACGCGCCAAGAAGGTGATCGAGTTTGCGGTTGATGAGGCACGTCGCCTCAATCACCACTACATTGGTACAGAACATATCTTGTTGGGACTGGTGCGAGAAGGTGAAGGCATCGCTGGTGGCGTGCTGGCAAGCCTGGGGGTCACGCTGGAGAGGGCACGAGCCGAGACTGTGCGCATTCTTAAACAGGCAGGTCAACCAATAGAGGAGAGTCAGGAAGAGGCTACACCAGCAGCTACAGATAATCCTCCAGAACAGGTGTTGTTGCAGATACGAAGCAACAAGCCCTTTGATGGACACCCCTTCACGGATCAGGCACATAGGATAATAGAACAGGCACATAAAGAGGCTGAACACTTTCAGCACAACTATATCGGGACGGAACATCTCTTGTTAGGGATGGTGCACGATGGTGAAGGTGTCGCGGGAGCCGTCTTGTGGAACCTCGGCGTCCAGCTCAGCAAAGTGCGTCGTGCTGTCGAGTTTATCATTGGGCGTGGAGACCGCATTGTACTTGGTGAGATAGGTTTGACCCCACGTGCTAAGAAAGTAATTGAGCTTGCAGTTGACGAGTCACGTCGTCTCAACAATAATTATGTAGGGACGGAGCATCTCTTGTTAGGGATGGTGCGAGAGGGCGAAGGGATTGCCGCAGGGGTACTTGAAAGCCTGGGAGTCACATTGGACAAGGTGCGCGCGCAGACAATGCGTGTTCTTGAACATGCTAAACCTGAGGAGCCGAACGAGGCATAGAAATCGTCATATCTTTACCTTTCGTCTACCTTTGTGCATTATGTCAGATTGGTACAATAAGAATAGGTTAATATGGGAAGATGATCTCTGTAGGGGTCTCATTGATTACACCCTGCGTTGCCACAGAACCAGGGTGAGATTATTGCCGAACACGGGTGTAATCAATGAGACCCCTACATTACATAGGGGAGAGAGGCACGTGAGGATGAAGAGTCAGAAAATAGATGACGATATTATACGTCGTGTGCAACAAATATCAGTTGCCAAGCAGGAAAACTATAACGCTGAGACACACGCGATTGGAAACGTTAGCGAGTGGCTAACAATGATACTTGAACGGATTTCCGCCTATTTTCGGGAGCGTGCCAATAAAGACGATATAGAGACTCTTATCTTCTGTCTACAGCACCTCTACTACTACGTCAATAACCTTTATGGGACTACATTACCAGCCTTGACGATTCCAACAACACAAGGCGTTTCGCCTGGCATACTCACTCGCCGCCATCGCACCTGGACACAGTTTCAGGAGATGCAGCATCTTCTCGGACGGATAGAGTCAATCTGTCATCTCCTTATTGAAGCTGCGACAAGTGTCCTCGCCGTACTCGATATCACGAGCGGCCCAGACGAGGATGAGCTGCCTTCGCTGGTCGGTACAGAACAATGGCAACAGGCGTATGAGATGCTCACGGTAACTCTCAACACATGGCAAGAGCACAATGGAGAGCGCCTCTCCTTTGAGGGCACATTTGCTGCAGCAAAAAGCACCCTTACAGGTTCGCTTCTGACACAGATGGACACCGCTCTTACACTTTTACTGGATAGCGCGAGCGCCATCTTTGGCGATATCATCCCGGATTTCCAGGTCGTCTCGCAAGGTGATGACGAGGTAGTGGCAACTCTACTTTTCGATCTCATACAACAAGCTGATCTTTCGCTCATGCAGACAGGCACTCTTACAAATCCGCTGCAGGAGCTTATTAAACAATATGCAATAGGTGAGTAGAAGGGTAACAATAAATACAACAAAATGGTGATCTTAACCATAACCTACAAGTTTTAACACAAACGCAACCACACTCACTCCTCTTTCCCGGTTGCTTTTGGATATCATATATACAGTGCACATACAACTATTCTGTATAAGGGGAGCCATGAGATGGGCAAGGAGGCTACTTCTCAATTCATACTTGAGTACGCCGAGCAGACACCAGCGTATGAGACAGTAAGTTCTATTGAGGCTATCGCCTCAGCTATGCAGTTCATTACCACAACGCAAAGCGAGCAAGTTGCACTGGTGACTATCGCGCTGCATTTCGAGCCAGAGGTGAGAAATGGAAGAGCTTTGACAAACCCTCTTGCTATTGAGCGCAGCACACTCCATTTTCTTGAAACCCTACGTCGCCTGGTACGCAAAACAGATATCGTGTATATGTTAGACTCCACTTTCTACTTCATCCTACGCGGCGCGAACATCGAGGGGGGAAACATTGTGCAGACCCGCCTCTGGGATGCCCTGCTCTGGCGAGTCCACAATACGCACGAAGGCGAGATAGTATGCCCTCGAATTATGACCGTTGGACATGCAGCTTATCCAAAACCGTTTGAGGATGCGCATGAATGTATTATCGTGGCGAGTGAGGTTCGCCAAAGCTTCGATACTTCCCCAGACAAGACAACGCGTAAGGCCGGGCATCGGCATACCAAGATTGCAACACAGAACACTTCTGTCCAGAAACAGTCATCTCAGCACCCCTCGCAAGAAGGAGAGCTAACCACGTTAGCACGCAAGCTGGGTATTCCATATCTTTCATTACTTCCACGCAAACGACCAGAGCAGATACAACGGCTTGTCACACTCAAGCTGGTTCAAGAGCTTCAATGCTACCCACTTGGTCGGGAACGTGGCACGCTTACCGTCGCGCTCTCCAATCCACAGGATGGAGCGGTTTTAGAGCGTCTGCGTCACGAGACCGGTCTGCATATCTTCCCGGTGCTCACCCATCCACAAGAATTACAAACCGCACTCAATCAACTGGTTTGAAGTCATATCACCCCTCTGCTATAATGACCTATAGGGAACATATTATAGTGGAAGGTGAGGTTGTATTTCTTCTTATGAAAATACTTATTACTGGTGGAGCCGGTTTTATCGGCTCGCATATCGTTGACCAATGCGTGGCCGCAGGCCACAAGGTCGCCATTGTGGACAATCTCTGGTCAGAAGGGGGCGGGAAAGAGTCTAATCTGAACCTACAAGCCAAATTTTATCGCGCCGATATCACAGATGAAACAGCGTTAACAAAGATATTTGACGAGGTCCGACCGGAAATCGTCAGCCATCAAGCCGCACAGCACAGCGTCGCGGTCTCGACGAAGAACCCACAACTCGATGCACGCGTCAACGTGCTCGGCCTGCTCAACGTCCTGACGAACTGCACACGCGTAGGCGTCCGCAAGATTACCTTTGCCTCCTCCGGTGCCACCTACGGTACTCCTGTCCGCCTACCGATTGACGAGGATGTGCTACAACGCCCTGAGTCACCTTACGGCATCACTAAGATGACGACCGAACATTACTTGCGCTACTGGCAAGAGGCCAATGGCTTGAACTATACGGCACTGCGGTATGGGAACGTGTACGGTCCGCGCCAGGACCCCAATGGTGAAGCGGGTGTCATTGCTATCTTTGCCAGGCGTTTCCTTGCCCACGAAGGCGTACGCATCGACTGGGATGGTGAGCAGCGCAAAGACTACGTCTATGTAGAGGATGTGGCTCGTGCCAACGTGCTGGCCCTCGAACATGGCAACAACGAGATATTTTGTATCGGTACAGGTAAACCTGTCTCCGTCAACGGGATTTACGACATCCTGGCACAGATCACCAACTACAATCCAGAGATCACCCGCGCTCCCAAGCGCCCCGGTGATATCTACCTGGCCTACTTCAACTCCAGCAAGGCAGAGCGCCTCTTAGGCTGGAAGCCAACTGTAAGCTTTGAAGAAGGTGTTAAAGCAACGGTAGATTACTTCAGGAAATAGCAATACGTGCATGAAGATACCCCTGTATCGACTCATGAGTTGGTACAGGGGCATCTTTATGCACGTATTGCTATCTGTAGCACAGGTTGTTACAATATAGTCGATCTTCATCAATCATTGAAGCAGCAATAGGCGAAGGTGGGTACGGCATATGTTAGAGTGGTTCTTATCAGCTTTACCAATCATAGCAGACAATGTTCTTGGATATACTCTGGACCAGAGCGGTCTTGGAGAGAAAATAAAGGAGAAGCTAAAGCGTAGTTCTATAAAAGAGGCATTAGAGCACGCTCTTACCGTAACCTTTGGGCCGATATACGCTACCCAGATGAACCTGAACGTCACACAAACAGCTTGAACACCCTCAAGCCCATCGCAAAAGACTTCTTTGACTTTCTCAATGATGCACTCAAAACTGAACCCACTCTGCAAGAGACATATAACAACATCGCATCCGAGCACACCGCCAGCAACACAGAGCGAACCGCAATAGGTGTCGAAGACATGGCGCATGATGTGAAAGCCATGCGTTCCCTTATGGAGGGCGACACGGACCTCTCGAAGGCGCGCCATGACTACCTGCACTGGCTCATAGAGCGCAACCTTTATCTTGATCTTCGTGGTATACCTCAAACTCAGCGACAGGTACAGGTCAAGCTAGAAGAGGTCTACGTCTCGCTTAGAGCACAGCGTGAAGAGAAGTTGAGCGCATCCTGATCATCGCATCTTTGAGAAAGAGATGAGCGAGCTAGATACACATCTTGTGACAGGTGTGGAAGAGCGAGAAGACCAGCGCGACCTCATCCTAATACGTTTCAAAAAGAGAGGCTTACTCGCTACAAGTGAGAGAGCAGGAGAGATACTCGACCTCTCGGCGGCTGTTGCTCGACATGATCGCCTTGCCATATTAGGTGATCCTGGCAGTGGTAAAACAACACTTCTGCGCTATCTCGCGCTCAAACATGCTCAGGCATTGCAAAACAACGCAACGGAGGCGAGTGCCGAACTTGGTTAGGTCTATTTGGGCAAAACGTTCACGTAATCTGTAATGCGTTAATTATAGCCCTTCAACAGGATGCTGATGCTCATGTACGGTCTAGTGCAGCAGAGAGCCTGGGATTATTGGGACAAACATCATCCAATATCCTCAATGCTCTGATTTCAGCACTTAAGCAAGATACCGAAGCAGAAGTGCGTTCTAGTGTGGTATGGAGTTTAGAACAACTAGGAGCAGCATCACCCGAAATCCTCAAAGCACTGATCTTAGCCATCGATCAGGAGACAGATATCGATGTTCGCTCGAAGCTTGCACTGAGTTTTGGACAGGTGGGAACAGCATCTCCAGAAATTCTCGAAGCCCTAACTTTAGTACTTCAGCAAGATGCTGATATTGATGTTCGCTCTAGCGCAGCATGGAGTCTAGGGCGACTAAAAGGCTTTTCTACTGAGATAGTAGCAACGCTCCTGGAAGGTTTACTAGGAGCCAAGGATTGGACTGTACGTAGTGACTGTGCCCATCTTTTAGGTGAGATTAGTCAAGGAAATGAAGCAGTAATTCAGGCTCTCCTTGCTGGATTATTAGATACCGAAAGAGATGCACGTATAGTCTGTGTCCAAGCCCTTGAACAGTTGGGGCAACGCTTTCCTAGTATCATTCAAATAATTGAAGGGAAGTTAGTACAAGCTATTGTATCTCCAGAATTTGAGAAGCTTGACAGTGGAGTGTTCGAGGAACCTGATATAGCAAAACGTCCAGCTTATTTCAAAGCACCGACGACGAAGACATGGCATTGCGTCTGTTAGAGTACAATGTTCTTGCAACTCGTGAACACAAACGGCGCGTCCTTTCATGTGTGATCTATTTACGGAAGGATAGTAATATTGTGGAGTCACCTCTAATTTGGATGACTCCTGACGGACGAGAAACATTACGCTTTCACTTTGAGGTTATCAAACTGTGGGAGATGACAGCAGAAAGTGTGATGCAAATGAGGTTGGTTGGATTGCTACCTTTGTTGCCTTTGACGAAAGATGGCAAGCGACACGAGTAGTAGAAGAAATGGTGACAGAGATTGTCGAGGCGAAACAATTTGCATTACTCAGATATGCTCAAATGTTTTCTTCTCTTGTATTCAAAGATAAAGATGACCGAGCTTGGCTCGAAAGGAGATTCGCCGTGTATAAGGATATATTAGAGGAATCTTGGGTCTATCAAGAGACAAAAGAAAAGGGACGCGAGGAGGGGCGACAACAAGAACGTCAGCGCCAGCGTCGGTCAATCGAGACAATTGTGCAAACGAAATTTCCTGAAATGCTAGACCTGACGAAAAAACAAATCGAAAATGTGTCAGATCCAGAGGTACTGCAAGATTTGATCGTCAAGATAAGTCTTGCACAGACCCTCAGTGAGGCTTTACTGGCTCTTGGCAGTTTAAGCAATAAAGATAAGATAAGATGAGAAACTTTTGCAGTCCGCTAATCGTGGTTATGAATATGAGTGACATTTCTCTATGAGCCACTCAAGGATGAGTAGTAACAATAGGAGGATAATTATGACACAAAGCAGTAACACAAGCGTTAGCAACCAAAATTATAATCTTGTAAGCGTGCTCTATCATGCATTGGAAGGTGCCCAGACATACTCGCATTACATCCAGGACGCCCAAGGCGATCAGGAGCTGGTGAAGTTCTTCCAGCAGGTTCAGCAGCAGGATAACGAGCGTGCTCAAAAAGCATTGCAGTTACTTGCAAGCCGAGCATCACGCTAAAAAACGCATAAACAACAGGCTGGCCTGTTGTTTATGGATATTTCAATTTTTCCCCGCTAACTCTAACGTTTGCGCATATGAGCGCACTATCTCGCGCATGTGTCGTGTTATTATATGCGTCAGAATCATGTGGGCATCTTCTTCCTGCTCGATGTTCTGACCAGGGGCAAGCACGTAGGCATCTACTATATCTTTGATTTTGCCACCGTTTGCGCCCAGGAGTCCGACGGTGGAGGCGCGGAACTGCTTCGCGAGGTTCAGGGCATTGATGACGTTGAGAGAGTTGCCACTGGCGCTGATACCGATCACGACATCGCCTGGCTCAATGAGGTTGGCAAGCTGTTCGGCGAAGATGTGTTCATAGGCGGTATCGTTGCTCCATGCTGTAATGAGGGGCACATGGTCGGTTAGTGAGATGGCTTTGAGGCGCGGGGCTTTGGACATGATGGTGTTTTTAGCCAGGTCGAGGGCGAAGTGTGACGCGGTGGCAGCACTGCCACCATTGCCCATGACGAAGACACGGTGGCCGTTGTGGTAGCACTCTTCAAGCAATTGCAGGACACGTTGAAGGTGGGGTAGTGATATGCCACGCACCATCTGTTCTAATTCTGTAAAGTAGTTTTGAATTTCGTTCAAGTGTGTTCCCCTATTCCCCATGAGGTACGATGCATCGCGCCCGTCTTTGCATCTTCGATTTATCGCGCACTCAGATCGGCAGTTTCGTTTATGAGTTTTTTATCGTCGTAGGGCGCGATCCAGTGAGGACTGAAGCTGGCGACATTCAATATGACCGTCGCTCCCTGGTGATCGAAGTGGAAGTTCATCCGCTTCAGGCCGCGCTCTTCCAACGCGTTAGTCACGGCCTCCTGCGCGTTTTCGTGACAGTAGATGAGCATGAAGCCTCCGCCACCCGCGCCAGTGATCTTCCCGGCAGAGGCACCATGGCGCAGCGCAAGTTCGTAGCACTCGTCGATGAAGCCCGTTGAAAGATTTGGAGCTAAGCGGCGCTTCTCCTGCCATGAGTAGTGCAGGAGGCGTGCGAACTCGTCGAGATCGCCACGCTCTAAGCATGCCTGCACGTCTACCGCGACCTGCTTAATATTATGTAAAGCTTGAAGAACCGATTCGTCGCGGTCTTGAGTTGATTTACGCTGGTGCTTGAGGATAGATGTTGATTCGCGTGAGCTACCCGTAAAGAAGAGCATGAGACGGCGCTCTAATGTCTTGCGTACATCAGGGTCTATTTTCAGAGGCTCGACGGTGACGCCTTCACTGGTGAAGGTAATTTTGTTGATGCCACCAAAGGCTGCTGCATATTGATCTTGTTTACCGATGGGCATGCCCATTTTGCTGATCTCAATAGAGGAAGCGAGTTCAGCTACCTGCTGCTTGGTCATGGGCTGCTCGACCAACGTTGAAAAGGCACGTACCATCGTAACAGCGGCAGCACTCGATGATCCCAGCCCTGTACCAGGAGGAACCTCGCTGGCAACAAAGAGATTGATACCGCGCCGAATGCCGAAGTGGTGCAGGATGGCTTTCGGCAGCGCGAGGTCGCCGTTCCAGAAGAGATCGTTATAGGGCGAGTGACGGAAGAGCGAACGGTAATCCGCCGAGATAACCTGGAGATCATCGGACTCATCGGTGGTAATCACCGCATAGAAGTATTTATTGATGGCGGTGCTTATGACTATGCCACTGTACTTGGCATAGTATGCTTCAAGATCGGTGCCACCACCACCAAAACTAATACGCATAGGCGCTCTGGCGATTAACATACTCTACTCTCCTCATACCAACGAACCACAATACTACAGAGCATTGGGTAGGGCGTCTGACAGGGCTAGCTCTGTCAGACGCCCTACCCATGTAAATGTTCTTTTTATTATTACGCTACGGGCTGGCGCATTGCTTCAATCAGGACTTTTGCCACTTCTGGGCGTGAGAATTCGCGAGGTGGAATCTCGCCAGCTTGCAGCATCTGGCGGACCCTGGTGCCGCTGAGCGTCACATGCTGCTCGTTTCCGTGTGGGCAGGTCTTGCTCGAAGCCATCGCATCACAAACGCGGCAGAAGAAGGCGTGGTCGAAGAACATCGGCGTAATGCCCAGCTTCGCCGCGTCGAACTCGGCAAAGATGTCGTGAGCATCGTAGGTGCCATAATAGTTCCCGACGCCTGCGTGATCGCGTCCGACGATGAAGTGTGAGCACCCATAGTTCTTCCGCATCAGGGCATGGAAGACGGCTTCACGTGGTCCGGCGTAGCGCATCGCGGCAGGTAGAACACCCAGGACGACACGGTTCGCCGGGTAGTAGTTCTCCAGCAGAACCTCGTAACAGCGCATGCGAACGTCGGCAGGAATGTCATCACCCTTGGTGTCACCCACTAATGGATGCAGAAAGAGACCATCAACCGTCTCCATTGCACACTTCTGGATGTATTCGTGTGCGCGGTGGACGGGATTGCGGGTCTGGAAGCCTACGACGCGCTTCCAACCGCGCTCCGCGAACTGTTGGCGGGACCGCGTGGGTGTGAGGCGATACTGTGGAAACGTCTGGTTCTGCAATGCAACAACACGCACAGGGCCGCCGAGCAGCACGTCGCCCTGCTGGTAGACAACCTTCACGCCGGGATGAGCCTCGTCACTTGTGCGATAGACCTTGTTGGCCTCAAGTTGCTTGTCATAGTCGAACTTCTCCTCGACGGTCATGATCGCCTGGAGGGTTCCCTGCTCGTTCATCAGAGCGACCTGTGAGCCAAGCTTCAAAGCATCGGTCTGGCTCGGCATGGCTGAAAGCGTTATCGGCACTGACCAGGGAAGACCGTTACTCAGGTGCATCTCCTTGACGACGCTCAGGTAGTCAGCGCGGTTCATGAAGCCGCTTAATGGGCTGTAAGCACCAATAGCGAGCATCTCAAGGTCTGCGAGTTGACGTGAACCAACAGGAATTTGTGGCAGGCTCTTCGCACGCTCTTGTAGTTCGGTACGCTCAGCCTCTTCTGCCATATTCAGTAGAAGTTTTCCTCCGTGTGGAAGGATCAATCCGTCTGTCATTGTGTATAAGTCTTTCATTTCTATTCACACCGATCCAGGGCGACCACTACATCACGTTTATAGTGAGACTATGTACAGTAGGGGCGATCCCTTGTGGTCGCCCTGCCCCACCATGATGTGTGTGATTAAGCTTACAGGTATCCAAGAGCGGCTAGACGCTCGGTCACGACCTTCGATTCGTCCTGGATGGTTTCTTCTGCTTCGAGGTAGCCTAGCTCTTCGAGCTTAGCAAAGATGCGGTCGACGCTCTCGTCAACGGTCTCTTTGTCCGTCTCGATGACGAGTTCTGGGTTAAGTGGCTCCTCGTAGGGATCGTCTACACCGGTGAAACCCTTTAGTTTTCCTTCGTCGGCAAGCTTGTAAAGGCCCTTTACGTCGCGCTGGCGACAGATTTCGATGGGGCACTTGACGTAGACCTCAACGAAGTTCCCGATCTCTTTGCGTGCCCACTCGCGTGCCTCAACGTAGGGAGCGATAGCAGCAGAAATACAGGCAACACCGTTGCGTGTAAGCAAATTACAGACGAAGGCGATGCGTTTGATGTTGGTATCGCGGTCCTCACGGCTGAAGCCGAGGCCCTTACTCAAATTTGTACGCACGATATCGCCATCGAGGACCTCGGCGTTGCGTCCACGTGCCTTGAGACGCTGCTCGATTACCTCAGAGAGGGTGCTTTTACCAGAACCGGAGAGTCCAGTGAACCAGAGAGTGAAGCCCTTATTTGACATGATCGTAAAAGTTCTCCTTATTTAAAACGCTTTGCCCTGCATATCGGCGGGAATGGGGACATCTAACTGCTCCAGGATGCTAGGAGCCATGTCCATCAATTGAAGTCCGGTGAGTTCGCGTCCACCCTTTCCCTCATGTACATCGGGGTCATGGCGGATGACGATACCGAACTGGGCATGGTTGCAGTCATCGGGGCCAGTATCGTTCTCAAAGGTATAGACGGAGCCATGCCCGACGGTGCCAACCGAACGCCAGAACAGATCGCCGAAGTAGACGACAAGATCAGGCGGAACTCCATTGCACTCTTCATAGATGTCCTGCGGCTTGAATACCGTTGTGCCGATATTTACACCATCAGGGTCCGTCAAAGCCTCGAACTTCGCTTTGAGTTCGTCGCGCAGGGCCTCTACCTCGTCGGGCTTCACAATGCCCTGCGGCTCTCGTCCCTCGATATTGAGGAAGATACGAGCGTAGTAGCCTCCATCCCCCCAAACCTTTGTCTTGCTCCAGTCGATCTCACACTTGTCGATAGCGGTCAACGTCGTTGGTTGTGACTTCAGCGTCAGGTATCCTTCGCGGATGAGCCATTCATTCACGCAGAGTCCGCCGTCCATCTTTTTTGCGCCGTGATCGGAAACGATGAAAACAGTTGTTTCATCATCTACCAAGTCTAATATCTGACCAATCTCGTTGTCAACATAGCGATAATAATCGCGGATGCTATTGTTATATGTTGGATTGACCTCATATTTACGGTGAGTAGGATCATGATATTTCCATAGCCCGTGATGGATACGGTCGGTCCCCATCTCGACGAACATAAAGAAGTCCCAATCTTTTTCTGCAATCCACTTTTTCACCAGTTTAAAGCGTTTTTCAGTCATTGCATAAATCTGGCGCAAGAGGTAGTCTTTATCATCTGTGCGGAAATTGGGAACGTCAACCAGGTATTCACCAACGGTTGCCTCAATCTCCTTCATCGTGGATACCGGATAGGTGTAAGGGCGGTCTGGATTCTTCGTCGATGGCGAGAGGAAGCAGCCAACCTGGATACCGTTCACAGGCTTAGGTGGATATGTTTGCGGTACACCAACGGTAATAACCTTCTTGCCCGCGCGTGACAGGATATCCCATACGCGGTCGGTTTTGACGGAGTTGGAGTTCGCCAACGTGTTCTTCTCATAGGAATGATCGCCACGGTTACGGAACCCGTAGAACCCGAGCGTACCGGGGTCTTTGCTCGACATCATCGAACTCCATGCGGGAACAGTGATAGCAGGAATGCAGCTTTCCAGCTTCCCCCACACACCGTCATCCATCACCCGTTTGAAGTTCGGTAATTCGTCGCGCCATTGGTCAAAGACAAGTTCTGGCGCAGCGCAGTCCAGTCCAATTACCAGGACTTTTTTTCGTCGACTCATGAATATACCTTTCAACATGTTTTTCAAAAAACGTGCTCACCAGGAACACTTGGACAACTTACATATACAAATGAGCGTAGACTCAACTACATACGCAAACGTATTTCTATCGGAGAGCACGCTATACATGTTCATATATCGGAGCAATTCAATATTAGTTCAAAAACGGAACCGCTTATCCTTATATAGGAAGCGATTATAGGACAGATAATACCATTCCACAGCAACCAATCATGTTGCCACACAGTGAAGATACGGTTGTAAACGCTTCGGCGCTGTTATATTTACTCAACCACATGGAGTGTACTCTCCTGACTATCACAACGAATATGTAACTATAGTTGCATTTCATAAGCATAATATAGCCTGAATAGGCTATGTTTGAAAGCTATGATACACAATGCATATTCCAACAAGCATCGATTTGACGTGCTCAATTTGCCAGATTATTTCGTGAAAGATCATCACAGTTCTCCCCACGTCTTTCAAGCAAACGGAGTAGTGGCAAGGTTGGGAATAGTGGAATGGCATTACTATGTTACACACATTAATTGTACCTATGGAGTAGGTACGCAAAAGGACAATATGAAAGAGAAAAAAGGGTATGACAAGTAATAAAGTTCGCGTCGCGGTGATCGGTGTTGGCAACTGCGCCAGTTCGCTGGTACAGGGTGTTCACTATTACAAAGACGCACAGCCAGAAGATTTTGTGCCAGGGCTGATGCATGTCAATCTAGGCGGCTATCACGTCAACGACATAGAGTTTTCCGCAGCCTTTGATATAGACATAAACAAGGTCGGGAAGGATATCAGCGAGGCGATCTATACAGCTCCCAATAACACCTATCGTTTTGCCGATGTGCCGAAGTTGAACGCGAAAGTCTATCGTGGCATGACCCACGATGGGCTTGGGAAGTACCTCTCGCAGATCATTACGAAGGCACCGGGACAGACCGACGACATTGTACGTATTCTCAAAGACACGGGGACTGATGTCGTAATAAACTACCTTCCGGTCGGCTCTGAGACGGCGACGAAATGGTATGTTGAGCAAATTCTTAGGGCCGGAGTCGGTTTTGTGAACTGTATTCCCGTCTTCATTGCTCGCGAGAATTACTGGCAGGAACGTTTCAAAGAGGCGGGCCTACCAATGATCGGCGACGATATCAAGAGTCAGGTGGGCGCAACAATTGTTCATCGTATGTTGACGCATCTCTTCCGCGAGCGGGGCGTCAAGTTGGAGCGCACAATGCAGTTGAATGTCGGCGGCAATACCGACTTCTACAACATGTTGGAGCGCGACCGTCTGGAGTCGAAAAAGATTAGCAAGACGAACGCGGTGACGAGTCAGCTTGACTACGATTTAGGGGCAGAGAACGTGCATATCGGCCCATCAGATTATGTCGAGTGGCTTTCGGACCGTAAGTGGGCCTATATCCGTCTTGAGGGTCGCACCTTTGGCGATGTACCACTAAACGTCGAGTTGAAATTAGAGGTATGGGACTCGCCTAACTCAGCAGGAGTGGTCATTGATGCAGTCCGTATGGTCAAGCTCGCCCTTGATCGCGGCATCAGTGGTACTCTTGAAGGGCCGAGCGCCTATCTGATGAAGTCTCCTCCAGTTCAACACGCCGACGATGTGGCACACGAGATGACAGCAGCGTTCATTCAGAACACACAAAGTACCATTGTAGAGCAGTCCAACGGACACAAAGTCGAAATGAAGATAGAGTAGTAAAAACAAGAAGTGGAGTACCACCCTTTGGCATACTAACGGGGGCGTACTCCACTCCTTGTTCTTACTATTTTACCTCTGTTGCACCGATGCGCCATTGTTTGCCGCGTCTGCCACAATGCGAAGCAACTCTTCACGCACAATCGTTACATCTGCGGGTGCACTAATTCCAATCTTTACACGTTCGCCTTCTACAGCTAACACCGATACATTGATTACGCCATCAAGTACGATACTTTCACCGACTTTTCTTCGCAATACAAGCATACATAGCCTCCTTTGTCAGAAGCGTGTCCTGAGCGTCCTTGCGCTGCGACAATGCCTGAGTAGACTTCTCTTGAAGGGCATGTACACGCTTTCAAGAAGATGTGGCAGCGAATAGAGTAACTTTCACATGTAGACGCAACGACAGCGCAGAGCGGGTACAACTTGTGTACCCTAACATAAAGTAAGTACCCAACACCCTGATTTTGAGTGGTTTCAGCTTATAAAGGTTTCCATGAAATGACTCTCGTTTGACAGGATACACTGTGCAAGGGTCATACTATCGACCTTATATGTCCCTGAACGCACCTGTGCCCGAAGTTCTTCTACACGAGTGATACGGCTCTGCTGAGCAGGTATCTGCATGACTCGTTTCCTTCGCTTTATCACAGATGGTCGTCCTATATCAGAAATCTGGTCCATTCGGGATGACGAGTAGAGCTCTTCATTCTTTGCATTCTTCCTTGACCGCGCTACATGCTTCGTGTGGACCACTTGAAGCTGAGCACCCATAGTACCTTTCACAAAAACCCCTCCCAATGCACACAATGGGCATTTAGATGATAGTATCCATCAGTCATCCCTACGTCCTTGCTACCTTACCTACTACTATCGGCATTTTGTGAAGATCTCATAGGGGCGATGGCATAAATATACAGATCCAAACGGATTACGAAGCGTCTCGTCCGAGGTGTCTACTACTGCTTACTGCAGCCTTCAACGTCTTTTTATGTGTCTCCTCCATACCCTGATTTGCCAATGTGGTACGCAGACGCATGATGGCCTGTGTATGCAGTTGACAAACGCGTGACTCGGATACCTCCATGACCTTGCTGATCTCCTTCATAGTCAATTCTTCCTGATAGTAGAGGGAGAGTAGTGTACGTTCACGCTGTGGCAGGTGCTCAATTGCAGAGCTTAGTATAGCGAGTAGCTCTCGTCTTTCCGCCTCATCTGCGGGTCCTATTGTCCCCTGATCTTCCAAAAGATCGCTCAGCGTCATGAGTTCGTCTTCCTGTCCAAACATAGATAGGGGTGCATCAAGCGATAGGACCGAGACACCGGCCTCGACCAACATATGACGATAGCGCTCAACCGAGACACCGACTTCTTGTGCGGCCTCTTCTTCTTTCGCAGGCCGACCAAGACGTTGTTCTATAGCGGCTAACGCCGCCTCGACATGGCGAACCCGTGAGACAGCCGAGCGCGGCAGCCAGTTGAGTGACCGTAACTGGTCGATGACGGCTCCACGAATGCGCGTCGTTGCGAATGCTTCAAAGCGTACACCACGAGCAGGATCAAAGCGGTCAACGGCGTTGATGAGCCCAATCATACCGTAACTCACAAGATCTTCAGCCTCTAGTATGCTTGTTGGCGGGATGCCTAATCTGCTGACGACAAACCGTACGAGTGGAGCATAATGAGTAACAAGCTCGTCTCGTAATGCAGTACGTCGTGTTATAACGAACTCTATCCAGATATCATTTATCGTAGTAATCGGTATTCCCATGCCATATTCCTTCTCTCTTGTATCATGCGTTCCCCCATTACCACCTCTCCCTTCCCTCCATGCTTCCAGTGTAGAGAGATTTCGGGCGTCCCGATATTGACACAAGTCCTTTGTTTAGCCAGCAGAGGTCCTTAGCAAGCAGGGGTATTTATAGAGAGGCTGTAAGCCGATAGAAAATGCTAGACGAGGCGGTACGGAGTCCTCTTCTTGATAGCTTTTGAGGAGACACAGTATGTGGAATAGACAGCATCCATCAAATGGTAACTTTTCAGAGCATAATGAGCATACGATTCAACAAGTTGGAGCAAATACGCCTCCGGTGAGTTCGCCTGAGGAGCAGAGGTTGCTCGATCATTTGCTGGAATCAGGCTTTACATGGGAGGAATCGCTTAAACTGCTTCATCAGCGCACACATCTGTATGAGAATACCGAGATGCAACAGCGCGTAGCAGATGATTGTCGTATCCACTTCGCACGCTGGCTATACGAGCAAGGCGAAATCAACGAGGAGTGATCTCATGCAAAAATAACGCTTGTCACATCTCATGAGATATGCTATACTCTCGGCGGAGAGATGTCTGAGTGGTCGAAAGTGCCGCTCTCGAAAAGCGGTAGGGTGCAAGCCCTCGTGGGTTCGAATCCCACTCTCTCCGCCCTACCTGGAGGAGTCTCATAGTGGCCTAGTGAGCACGACTGGAAATCGTGTAAGGTGAATAGCCTTCGTGGGTTCGAATCCCACCTCCTCCGCCCCAGGCCCCAAACGGCCTGTAGCCCCACTCGGCGAAAACCCACGGCCCGGTTGACAGCAAAACTGACAGCAAAAACGAATGCGGTCTGGTGACGCACTACAGTGACAGCAAAACGATTGATGTGTTCGATCCTCTACCCCTGCAGGGCAGTGTTGAGTTTGCCGATGGCCTCCTGCTGCATCGTCGGGAGCGTATGCGAGTAGATGTCCATCGTCATACCGATCTGCGAATGCCCCAGCATTTCTTGCACGACCTTTGGATGCACGCCCAGACCCAGCAGCATCGTCGCCGAAGAGTGTCTCAGGTCGTGAAACCTGATATCCGGTAGTCCCGCATCCTTGAGCAGCTTTTTAAACTGGTAGAAGATGTCCCGCGAGGAGTGCAGATGCCCTCCGACCGAACTGCAAAAGACGAGATCGTTGTCTTTCCACACCGAACCAGCCTTGAGCTTGGCCGCCACCTGCCGGACGCGATGTTCCTTGAGCTTCTCCAGCGCGAAGGGCGCAATGAGAATGCTCCGGCGACTCTTTTCCGTCTTCGGCCCTGCCTCGATGAAGCCTCCCTTTCCTGAGAGCTTGACGGGCACGTGTCTTCGCGCAACCTCAGTCATAAAATACGCATTCATTGCTGCTCATCAGAAAGAATTTCCTATTATCCGCATGTGTCAGGTGCTGGCGGTATCAGAAAGCGGCTATTACGCCTGGCGCAAACGAGAGCCAAGCCAGCGGAAGCAAAAAGATGAGCAGCTCGCAAAGCAGCTCGAAGATGCATAGTATGAAAACCGTCAGGTGGATGGAAGCCCACGTTTGCATGTAGAACTAAAAGAGCAGGGAGTGCATTGCTCGAAAAAACGCATAGCTCGGCTGATGCGTGAGTGTGGGATCAGCGCGAGATTGAAACGACGCAAGATGAAAACGACCGCTAGCCAGCACAACAATCCGATTGCTCCAAATTTGCTCAAACGCGATTTCACGGCAGATGCCCCAAATATGAAATGGGTGGCAGATATTACTGGAATTGAGACCGGGCAAGGATGGTTCTATTTAGCTGCCGTTGTCGATATCTATTCACGAATGGTAGTGGGCTGGGCTATGGGAAAAGAGCGAGACGAGCATTTAGCAACACAAGCAGTTTTGATGGCCCTTACTCGGCGGCATCCACCAACTGGTCTGCTGCATCATTCTGATAGAGGAAGTCAATACACGAGCCAGGGCTATCATACCGTGCTGAAAGAGGCTGAAATCCAAGCAAGTATGAGTAGAAAAGGTGATTGTTATGACAATGCATTAATGGAATCGTTCTTTGGGACGTTGAAGGAAGAGTGTGTTGAACGTCAAACGTTTACAACGCATGGCGAAGCAAGAGGCTCTCTCTTTGAATATATTGAAGTGTTTTACGTGCGATCCGTTCAGCCGAAACTCACATCAAACGAGGGGATGGCTGGCGAGGACATGAACCTTGACAACTCATGATCCGATGGGAGGCGCAAATCCTCTCCCACGCGGTGAACGTGGAACG
>JAABUQ010002846.1_pt1 | contig 33139 bp, 31 predicted proteins | sample 5560001 | NCBI WGS metagenome assembly JAABUQ01 (sample SAMN10711888, study PRJNA513371) | rock metagenome | isolation source: Antarctica rocks | place: Antarctica: Victoria Land, Finger Mt nord | collected 2015-12-18
GATCGCTCTACCTGTGCTACACTTGTCATATTCTTAACTCCCTCTGAAATGACTATCTTATTCTTCTTGATATCATCGCAGATGGAGTTCTTTTTTGCCTCATCCTTTCTTAAGTTGGTGCGTATGGAGGTAAAAATGTTGGGACCCCAAAGCAGCCAACCAATTCCCTTCGGATGAGGTTGATCCCGTCCGTTGTAAGGGAGAAAGACCTTCATGAAGCCCACGAGGAGCAATCCGGTGATTATGCCAAATAGCCAGCAGAGCGAGCATGCCAGCCGAAAGCGTGCGATGAACGGCCAAATGAGGCCGGACAATGCTCTGCCAATTTTCCACGGCACTACTAGCACGAACAGCTTGATCCCAGCTCGCCAGAAGGTGAGAGGCCTCTGCTCGCCAAGCCGCTGGAATGCTTTGCAGCAGTTCTTTGCTGGTCGGACCAAGCACGGCTCGTCGGACCCATGCCCACGCCAAGAGAGCCACCACCTCTGGTCCCAAGATGTGCGACGTGTGCTCTTGCGTCGCATCAAGCTGCCTGGCAAACAACAAGGTCTGGGGCAACGCCAAGCGGAGTTGTTTGGAGAGCATCTGGATTTGCCTCTGCAAGGCAGGTATGGCCGAAGGCACCAACTCATCCAACAGGTCCAACACGGCTTCGATCTCGCCTTGACGGTATTCACAGCTGAGAATGCGACCAGAACGGAGCACCACGATCTCCAACAAGCTGTGCAATTGCTGGCAGAGATAGCGAACGCCGTCGGCGACATATTCCATCTGAGCAATCAGGGCCTGCTGCTGGGGAAGCGTTGCCTTGGGATGCCTTCCTCGTGCTCGTTTTCCTGCCGCCTCGCGTTCTGCCTGTCGCTGGAGCACTGGCAAACGGTCGTGTTCGGCTTTCACCGCACGATCGAGGCGTCCCTGAACTTGAGCGGCAACATGGAAGAGATGCCAGACATCTCGTTGATGGTTCTCTTGCCCATGAACCTGACCCAAGGCTTCTTGGATGGCTCGACCTCCATCACTGACCGTGCTCAAACTGCTGATGCCTTGGTCGCGCAAATCCCACAACAGCACCGTCCAACTTTCGCCATCGACCTCCACAGGTGGCACCGTCGCCCAGACTTGCCCACTGTGCACATCAATCACATTGAGATAAGCTTTTCCACGCTGGCTGCTGTATTGTTCATCCAAGGCCAGAGTACGTGCTGTCCCAGCCTGTTGCTGATTCATCCATCGTTGGGCACGTTGCCCTGCTTCTTTGACAATGCCAGTGATCGTTCCCAAGCTGATCTCGATCCCATGCAGGCTTCTCAAGCTGGATTGAATGCCTCGATAACTGGCATGCGTTTCGATCAACAAGCTCAGGACCAGTGTGGGAACCGACGTGGTTCGCTTCGTGGGCAGGACATTGTTTCCCAACGCCTCTTCCAGTGCTTGGCGTCTGGTTGCCGACCAACGGTACAACGTCTGACGAGAGACCTGATGGGCACGGCTCAACTGACTGACCAACCCATGGGTGGGCTGAGCCAAGATCTGACTGATCATGCAGACTCGCTCCTCAATAGTGCTACAATGGTTCATGGTTCCTCCCTGAGAACGGTGATGTTTTTGACAGTTTCACCATATCTCTCAGGGATTCTTTTCGTCAAGTTTGTGCGTCAATTGTCACATTGGTTCTCGCTCATTTTGAACCATGCCTTAGAGTAGATCTCCAGCGACTGACGCATGGCGTGTCCAGAGTAGGGCTGATTGTATACTAGACAGATCAACGTATCCTTTCGTACTGTCGAAATAGAAGGGAGCCATGTACCTGGAAGGCTCTCTCCTCCCAGGTACATGGCTCCCTGAGTGCATGCAGTCCTGTGTGAGTAGCACGTTGAGATCGGCCTGTCTTCTCGGTAGGCAGCCGCGAGAATGCCTATCTAGGTTGACAGATCGACGAGGTACATGCAGGCCGCGTTAGGCACTGTCACTTCTCGTCGTCCGCTAGAACAGTTGCGTAGCGGCTCATCAGTTGAGCCGATGCCTCGGGCGTGAACTGCCCGCTTGCGATGAGGTCGCGCTGATCACGGAAGTACTGGACGTAGAGGTCTGGCGTGAGGGTACACAAGAGGATCACCGGCAGGTCTCCGGGATTCGCAAAGGTATGTGGTACGCCGGGCGAGACCATCACCAAGGTACCCGCAGGCGCATCATACGTCGTTGCGCCAACCGTGAACTGCGCCGTGCCCGAGACCACGTAGAACCCCTAGTCATGCTGAGTATGCCGGTGCTGGACTGGGCCAGCGAAATGTGGAGGGAGCGTGCTCTCAACTAGGCCAAAGCGGTGGTTCGTGGTGTGCCCATCTTCAAGGATGCGCATCTGAACAGGTCCCAGGTGGATGATCTCCCCTGCTGTCGGACCAACGACTGAAACTGATGCATCTGGTGTCATCTGACTTCTCCTTTTTACTGCTCGTCTTTCACTGCCCTTATTCTTATTATGAATATTTTACCTCTCCTGCACATCACGTGCGATTGACTCGCTTTCATGAAAGCCTCAAAGCTTTGAGGCTACTCGTTCAATCGTTCGTAAGCAACCAGACTGAGATAGTCAAGAGAGGCGTCGGCTTGTTGGTCGTCACTGCTCTTCGAGCTTGGCGAGTTCCTCGCGCATAACTAACAGCCCGTTCACGGCGCGTGGCTGACCAGCATAGACGCCGAGGACCGTCGCGAGTGCCTCAAGCTGCGAGCGCGTGCAGCCATGTTGGATTGCCCAGCGGGTATGGGCACGTAGCTGCGGCTCGTCATCACCCTGAGTGATCAGTGCTGCGACGACGACGACGAGGCTGCGATCACGAAGGCTCAGTTCGTCATCATCGACCCATATGTCGGCTACCGAGAGGATCGCTTCCTCGCTGAAGCGCTCGCCAACGTGTTCGGCGAACCACGAAGCGACCTCTTCGCGCGGCATCTGCAACTCGCTTGCGAAGACCTCCAATCCTCGTTGGTAACGTTGATCGGTCACCAGCGCATCGCCTGTGGACTGAGAGGAACTGTCATTCCGGCGTGAGTCGTGGTTGTCTGTCAGTCTGGGCTTGTTTGACTCCGATGGCAGACGATTTTCTTGGGTAGTGAGGGTATCGTGTGAACTCATCATGGCTCCTGTCAACTCTGCGTAGACGTTTCGGATTACACGTTGAGAGCTGGTAATTTCAGGGGTGTTCCTGTCAACTCTGCGTAGACGTTTCGGATTTCAAAAGGAATCCACAGGTCGTTCCCCCACTCTTGGTACCGTGCTTTGATGCTCCGGGCAGCTTCCTGGTCGATGATCTCAAGCGTCTGTCCCCCCTTGATACGTCGGTTCACTTCCTCCCGAACAAAGATCAGGTGGTCTCGAACCTCCTGCATCAGTGCGACTGTTCCTAGCCCTCCATGCCCTGGAACCACTGTTGCCGGAGAAAAATGCATCAGAGACGCAAGTTCCTCGATCCAGCGATTGGGACTCGCATCCTGATCAGAGAGAATTGGGAATGAGTGGTTCTCCACGAGGTCGCCTGTGAAAAGCACCTGCTCGTGTGGAAGAAAAATGATCTGGTCACCACGGGTATGACCACCCGTCAGTTCGTGGAGCACCACCTGCTTGCTACCCAGGTCGATGGTTTTTTCCCCGTGATAGGTTTCATCTGGCATCACCAATTCCACCCCTTCGAGTGCCTTGTGGGCATCGGGACCCAGACCACGAAACATGTTCAGGTAGGTGGCTCCTTTTTCCCGCAGTTCGTCTGCCTGCGTGGTATTGGTCAGGATGGTGGCGTGACCTTTGAAGGCTTGAGTGCCAAAGGCATGTTCGGGATGAAAGTGGGTCGTGGTAAGCAAGAGTGGCTTCGAGCCTGCTCTCTCCATCGCTTTGTGGAGCACCCGTTGGCCATTTTCTCTCCCCATGCCGCTCTCAACAACAAGCACGGCATCTGTGCCGATCACGATCCCAACATTGGGCACCAGGTTCATGTACTGGTCAGGAATCACCAGAACCCCCGGAGCAATTTCCTGGGCCAATTCTGGTTGAACTACGGGGGGACGGTTCGTATATTGAGACATCACTGCTTCTCCAATCGTCACTATGGGTGTACAACACTCCTCAATGAGACGAAAGCACCCTTGTCGGTCGAGTTCGCGCCTTGAAACCCTTCTTTCAGTCGCCTTTCTCTGACGAAGAAGAGCACTTCGTTTTCGGTCTGCTGGCGCAGGGAGCCGAGAAGGGTTGTCCAATAGCTCCCTGTTGGATACAATACTACTAGATGATCCCATTCAAACATTGGACAAAGAGGGGTTTTTGTTGGTTAGACGACACATGGAGCAAATTGTTGAAAACAGGCGAAGGAGCATATGGAACAGAGAAAGATTCATGAGAGAGAAGACCCACGCGTCCTACGTACCCAGCAACTTTTGCTGCAAGCCTTTTCTGACCTCTTCTCAGAAAAGGGCTTTCACGCGATGACGGTGCAGGATATTACGGAACGAGCGGGCGTCAATCGAGGCACCTTTTATAGCCATTTTGAGGACAAGTATGCGATCCTGGAATGGTGGCTCCGTGAGCAATTTCGGCAACGTGTCGCGAGTCCTGTGCTCATCTCAGAGCCTTGGAACCTCGGTACCTTCCGCGTGCTCATTCAGAGTGTCGTTGAATGGTTCACGCAGTTACACCCGTTGACCAGATCAGCTGATCGGTCGCTGATCCCTCTCGTGGTGACAACCCTGCAAGAAGCCCTCTTTGAACTGCTCTTGCAAGGTTTCAAGACAGTTGTCAGCTCTGGACAGGATCAGCAGGTGGATTTGGAAACCGTTGCCTTGGTCACAAGCTGGGCGATTTTTGGGACTGGCTTCCAATGTTTCCGTCAATGGGACGAGCAGATGATGGACTTGCCACCAGAAGAGTTGGCGAGCCAGGCGACACGCGTGCTGATGCGTGGCTTAGCCCAGACACTGCCTGCTTTCCCTCTCAGGTGAGTGGATCAGCGCGAAAGGCAGCTCTCAGCGATCGCGCATCTATCGAGGATACCCATGAGTCAACACTTCCTGCCTGGTGGACCAGAAGAGATGACCCCTGGATGGTTCACAGCGGTTTTCCTCGGGAACACTCTCCTCACCGCTGGAGCAGTGGTGGGCGTACAGATAGAGATCATTGGCCAAGATCGCGGCTTCACGGGAGTCATTGCTCGCGTGCGCCTCCAGTACACAGACGGTAAGGAGACCGCCCCTTCCTGCGTGGTCGTCAAGATTCCTACGGCCTTGCGCTCCACTCCATCAGCCTATCGTGCAGCGCAAGCGAAGGATGTGGCGGAAGCGCAACGCTACTTCGAGCGTTGCGCCAGAGAGGTAGCATTCTACCAGCAAATTGCCCCTCTGGGTTCTCTTTCCGTTCCTCGGCTGTATTACGGTGCGGCAGATGACGCGACCAGTCGCGTGATCCTGGTGCTGGAAGACCTTCACATGGCGCGTCTCGGCGATATACTTCATGGCTGTTCGACGCTCGATGCCACCCTCGTGATCGAGCAATTGGTGCATTTCCATGTGCAGTGGTGGAATCACCCATCTCTGGAGACGTTCCCCTGGCTCCCACTGTGGGGAGGAGAGCACACATTGCACAGAATCGCTACGTTCAATGCATCGACCCTTTTCTCCAGCGTTTTGGACCGCGTGTGCCACAAGGGATTCGGGAAGTCATTGATGCTCTTGCCATGAGCTATGGAGTCGTCTGGGAGCGACTGAAACAGTCACCAACAACCATGATCCACGCGGACCTCCACCTCGACAATGTGCTCTTCTCTCCTCTTGGGCACGAGCCTGGCGTGACACTGATCGACTGGCAAAGCGTGGCGCGTGGTCGCGGTGCTATCGATCTGGCTCTTTTCCTCTTCGGGTCACTCGAAACCACGACGCGCAGGGCTATCGAAGATGATCTTTTACGGCGATATCACAAGCTACTGATCGTGGGGGGAGTCACAGGATATGACTTTCCCCAGTTGATGGAAGACTGCCAACTGGTGCTGCTGTGGCTCTTGGGAACACAGGTAGTGTGGCTTGGCTCACTTGATATGGAGAGCCTGAGTGGGCGTGAACTGGCTCTCGTAGACGCCAGTTTAACGGAGGACAGTTTCACTGCCCTGCTCGATCACGATGCTGGTTCTCTACTGCCTCGATACAAAATATGCTTGTGATACCGCTCCCGCTCGCTACTCTGCCCCTGGTGAATGAAGTAGGCGGCCAGCGCGTTACCTTACGGCACGTTTCCAACCGCCTCTTCCCGAACCGGACAGGCCAATTTGGGGTCACCATATTTTTGATGCTGCTGGCGAATCTCCTCTACATAACATTAAGCCGCTTTTTGATGAGCAGGTGCGAGTCTTGCAAAGCGAGAAACACGCGTCTGGGCACGAGGCGTTTCCGTCAACCACGCCCCCATACGAACTAAATTGAGTGCAGAGGCGATGATCACATGCTGAAGTTTCGTCTTTTCAAGCCCAATGTACCGTGAGTGGCGCAAATCAAAGCCATGAACCCCTTGTGCAATCGTGGCTTCTATCCCAGCTCGTCGAGCGTATACCTGTTTAAAAGACTCCGTTTTTTGATGCTCTCGAGCCTGTTGTAACGCAAGAGAGCGTTGCTGATCAGGGTGCAAGGTCAGCATTCGTGCTCCTGATTTGGCCTTTGTACATTGTTCTCGGCTCGGACATGCCAAACAATCGGCGGGATTGAACTTGATATGAATGACATCCTTGCCGTGACGATTGTACGTCTTGATCCATAAACGACTGCTCTTTCCCACTGGACACCCCACTTGCTGTTGGGACCAATCAATGGTAAAGTTTGTAATCGCGAACCCTTGCTCTGCTTTAGCTTGCCAACTGGTATCAAGGAGCACTGGACCAACGAGAGTGACCGCGTGTTCCTGAAAACTACTCACCAAGATTTCTGCATCCAGATAGCCTGAGTCCACCACATGTTCCTCTGGGAGCAGTCCTTTTGCAGCCAAAGAGGCATGAATGGTTTCCATCACCGCACCATCATAAGTCGTCGCAGGCGTGGTTTCGACATGCGTGATCACATGCGGCGTTTCGTCATCACAGGTTTCTGTGAGATGAACCTTGTACCCGGCCCACAAAATATCCCGTTTGGTGCTAAAACGGGCGTCAACATCGTAGGGTGAATGGAGCAGCAAGGCACTCGGTGCCAAGTCTTCCTCAGCCCTCCAGTGAACAGGTCCTTCCCCCGCGTAATACTGTTGAACCCACATCTGTCGCAGCGTCTGAACCATTGGTACGTCCCAAAGCCAAGCTGGAGCTCTATCATTGTAGAGAGCTTGAAGCAGAAAGAAGCCGTCGGCACCAATCTGTTCGGCATACCGTTGTCGTTCTGCTTTTCCTTTTGGTAAACGGTATGCCTCACATCGTTTTTCATAGCGGTCAAACCAGTCGGGTGAAAGAACTTTGCAAAGCCACTCAGGAGCAACGGTCGCCAGGATATTGAGGGTGGCACGCATCGTTTCCGCAACGGTCTCTAAGCGATTGAGGGTGCGAATGGCTCCTAATACATGAGTCGAGTCGGTTCGTTGCTTTCCACGCTCCTTGAGCCATCCGTGCTTTTTGGCAACATCAAGAAGTGGTTGTAAAACCTGCTGCTCTGTGTTCCCTTCTATCAAACGGGCACGAAATTCACAGAGGACTGAGGCATCAAAGCCCGGATCGGTGAGTTCTAAGCTGAGCATATATTTCCAGTCGAGTCGTCCTCGCACCGCATCAGCAGCCTGTCGATCTGAAAGTCCTTCGGCAAATTGCATCACGCTGATGAGCAGCAAGCGCCAAGGAGCTTCTGCTGGCTGTCCGCATTTGGGAAAGAGCTGAGCAAACGAGTGGTCATCGTAGATTGCTCCCAGTTCATCTCGCACGCACATATACACGTTCCCTTTTGGATACGCCGCATGAGCGACGCGAATCGTTTCTTCAGGAATAGGGCAAAAAGCTTGAGGATGCAGCGACATTCCAATCTCTCCTTGACGTAGAAGGCTTTCTTTTCATCGTTTCTTCTATCGTAGCAGATGCCGACTCCACTTGTACATGCGTCTAGGGGATTCGCCAGCAGCATCATTTTTCCGGGTAAAACATACGCTAAGAACCCTGGCTCCAGAGTAGACACTTCCCAGGCTGCGTTAAGTTTTTTCCTGCTACAGTATCTTTGTCTACATAGGACAGAGTTGCCCTGTTGATGGAAACTCCTTCAGCTTCCACTAATACTCGCTGGTGTTGATTGAAGAAAAAAACGGATCTAACACAGCTTTGATGAATGATGAGTTTATCGGAGAGAAATCACTTTCTCTCTGAGCACAGAGCAGAATCCTTCCCTCATCTTACTGAAGAGCTTTCAATAAAGCTGTATCAGAGCCAAACGTATGAGCCAACCGACAATAAGCAGGTACAGCTTTGACCAATGCACTCGAATGATGTTCAAGCATCCTACAGTGTTCGATGGTTGTCTGTGGACCCCAACGACACCATTGGGCAAAGTGGATCAACGCTGCAAGCGGCCTACCCATTTTCCGTCATCAGATGAGTCCTGGGCGGGTGGAAGCCTTCGAGCGCGAGATCCTGCAGGACCGCGCGGAGTGCTGTAGCGAAGGCTTCGGTATCGTTTATGAACGCCAGATGGTTGCCAGGAAATTCGACATACTGGCAACCCAGGCGTTGCGCAAGAAGACGAGCGGTCCGTGCATAGTAGGCGTCCGCGCTGCGGCGGCCTGCCGCCGTGACGATAGCTACCTGATTCCGAGAGATGGCGTCGAGATTGGGCACGTAGGTGCCGATCGGGACATACTCCCTGGCCATGAAGAAGTCCATATTAGGTCCAGCACCAATTCCGCCACCCGGCCTCTGTGATGGAGCGTCGAAGCCGACGAGCGAACTTGCAAACAGGTTCATGGCAGCCTGGACCCCCTGAGTAACATAGGTTTCATGCACTTTCTGCACGAAGCCTTGCCATGTTTCAGCATCGGGGAGGATCGGTATGACTGGCGGCTCGTGTACGACCAATCCGGTGATCACTTCAGGAAGGTCTTCAGCAAGCTTGAGGCCGATGTTCGCGCCACCACTATTGCCGAAGACATAGGCCTTTTCGATACTCATTGCTCGGATCACGGCAACCGCGTCGCGTGCCGACTGCGCCATGTCCATATCGACTGAAGCATCACCAGTACTCCGGGAGTTGCCTCGCCGGTCATAGCTGACAACCGTATACGCATCGGCAAGCATGTGTGAGAGTGGGGCGTAGCGGCTCGCATCGCCACCCCCACCCGCGATGGTCAGCAGAAGCGGACCGTCACCCGCACAGTCATAGACGATGTTCGCGCCTTCGGTGTGGACGGTACCAGTCTTGGTCATCTGTGTTTCTCCTTCTGTGTTTCTTCTCTTTTGTGCGAAGAGAGCCTTTTGCACCGGCTACCTCTGTAAGCAGCTGTCTCCTTTTGTTCAAGAGACAGTGAATAAGCGATGATCGTCTTCCCATTGCATACAAGAGTATCCATCACCATGTCAGTTGGAACCAAAGCATGCTTATGCTTTCCCTCCCTGTTCAAGCAATTTCGTGACATGAGCGATGGTCTGTTGAATATGGTGGCGCACCGCAGTGGCAGCACGAACCGGGTCGTTCGCCTGGCAGGCAGCAAGAATCTCGCGGTGTTCTGTGTCGAGACGCTGTGCATCTTTGGGAACGTCGGCTGCTGCATAGAGATGGTTGTAGGCGATCGAGGCATTGCGCAATTCCCCAATCATCGTGAGCAGTCGTGAACGTCCCGCAAGGCGATACAAGCTCACGTGGAACTGGTGATTCCGCTCAACATAGCGAACTGGATCGCTGGTGGCATGCATCTCATCGAGGATGGTAACCAGTGGAGGAGCATCCTGGGCTTGAAAGTGTTCGGCGGCTTTCTCGACGGCTAGCATCTCCAGTACCATCCGAATTTCGTAGTGCTCGACCAGGTCCTGGATGGTGGGCAAGGACACCGTAACTCCTCGATGGGTGTCGATCTGCACCAAGCCCTCACTTTGAAGCAGTCCAAAGGCCTCACGAACTGGAGTCGTACTGACCCCAAAGCGTTGAGCGGTCTCAATCTGGGGCAACTTGGTCCCTGCTGGCAGTTGTCCTGTGATGATTTCGTGCCGAAGAGCAGCCGCAATTTGCTCCGCTATCGTGAGTTTTGTCAGTGTTGTAGTAGTGTTGCCCTTTCCCAATGGTGATGTCACGTTCATACGCTTCGTTCTCCCTCTTGACAAATGTCGTATGCATAATGTATAATATACAATATTCTAACCTGTTTTGTCTAGTTGACACAATGAAGAGTCACACCATGACACGAGTCTCTCAAGTATATAATTATATGAATAGCGGATAAGTGTTCGCATAAAGGACACTTTTGATCGCCAACGTCAACCGTTGAAAGTTATGTAGAGCAGTTTGGCTAATAAGACGCGGGCAAAGACAGCCAGTGACGAAAATAGAGAGAGTTGCGTGCAGCCTGCTTCGCGACCGATAGCTAAGACACAAAGAGGTGAGCATATGAGCCAGAACGCAGTAGCGAACGGTAATTCCTTTCCTTCAGGCCGTCCCGTAGTATTTCGTAACGCCACCGTGCTGACCATTGACCCCTCGCTTGGGATGATCGAGAGCGGCGACGTCCTCGTCGTCGATAAGCGCATCGCGGCTGTAGGACGACAACTCGTCGTGCCGGATGACGCGGTGGAAATCGACGCGACTGACTGATGGCATTCTCATGCCAGGCATGATTGACACGCACCGCCACATGTGGCAGACGGCACTCCGTGGGTTCGGTGCTGACTGGACTCTCACGAACTACTTCCAGTTCTACTACCTGAACTGGGGCAAGATATTCCGTCCTGAAGACATTTATGCCGGCAACCTTCTTGCTGCGATTGAGGCCGTAGATGCTGGCGTCACCACATCGGTTGACTGGTCTCATGGCTTGCAAACGGTCGAATACGCCGATGCGGCAGCCGATGCGCTTGAAGCAGTTCCGGGTCGGTTCGTCCTCGCTTACGGCAACCTCCTCGGTGCTCCCTGGGAGTGGACAAAGGCTCCTGAGTTTGCCGACTTCATTCGCCGTCGCATTGACGGACGTGGAGATAGGCTGCGCATGCAGATTGCCTTCGACGTTATCGGCGACCCAGCATTTCCCGAGAAGGCCGCATTCGAGGTTGCATGTGACTTCAACCTGCCGGTGACAACCCACGCTGGTGTTTGGGGCGCAACCAATGATAATGGCATCCGTTTGATGCACGAACATGGATTCATGACTCCCTCCACCATCTACGTGCATGTGGCAACATTATCCGAAGACTCGTATCATCGTATAGCGGCCACGGGTGGTCATACATCAGTGTCTGCTGAGAGCGAGGATAGTGCTGGTCAAGGCTACCCTCCCACATGGCAACTCCGCCGTCATAACATCCCGGTTTCTCTATCAATGGACACTAGCGTATGGTGGAGCGCAGACCTGTTCTCCGCGATGCGTGCGACACTCAACGCGGACCGTGCTCGTGAGCATTTGGAAGCGCATAAGCACAACGAAACCGTCATTCTCAATCATCTACGTGCTGAGCAGGTTGTCAACTGGGCGACGCTTGGTGGTGCTCAAGCGTTGGGGATGGACAGCTTCATTGGCAGCATCACCCACCCCCGGCAAAAAGGCCGATCTTGTCCTGATTAAGAACGACCAGTCGCCAGCAATGTTCCCGCTGCTCCATCCCTACGGACACGTCGTATTTCAAGCCGGACGCGGAGACGTGCATACGGTGATGGTGGATGGCAATGTCGTCAAGTACGACCACCATCTGCTGCAAGTTGACCTTGCCAAGGCAAAGCAGGTCGTTTTGAAGACGGTAGAGTACGCGAAGTCCAAAATAGGCGAACAAGCCTGGAACGAGGGCATGAATCCTGAGAAGGCAGAAGTTGAGTTGATTGACAACCCGTACACGTACTCCGACCGAGAACGTGACCAGGTGGCGCAGAAACAGGCAAGTCAGGAATCGTGAGCAATATTTCTTGCTGAGTAGAGAGTTAAGAAAGGGGAAATCCGTGACAAGTCACTCTGTCAGCATCGATGCTGGTACCATGAAGCTTTCAGGACGCTTTCTTCCAGCGACGAGTGGACCGCCTAGAGCACTACTCGTTGCTGTGCATGGTGGAACCTATACGAGTAAGTATTTCGATACTTCTCCGTCATTGTTACTCGAGTTTTGCGCTTCGTTAGGCTACTCGATACTTGCTCTTGACCGACCAGGATATGGGGCAGCTACTTCCGTTCCACTTGACCAACTCTCGTTCGATGGTCAAGTTCCGATCCTACGGCAGGCTCTTGAGGAGATTTGGGATGACTATGGCAAGCAATCTGCAGGGATGTTTTTGATTGGTCATTCGATTGGGGGGATGATTTCCTTGCTACTCGCAGCAGAAAACCCACATAAACGTCTTCTCGGCCTGAATATGACCGGTTCGGGCGCTATCTACCAGACTCAGACAAAGGCAGCATTTGCGACATTGGTGAATGACGCACCGGCAGTGGTTATGGATCAAGCTATTAAAGTCGCTGTCATGTACGGACCGCCATGGTCGTATCCAGAGGAACTGGCGAAACAGGACCCAGAACGGGACGTCCCCAGTCCCATGCCAGAGTTTGCAGATGCACAAACTTGGGGCGTACGTCTTCCTCAGGTGGCTGCGGACGTGCGAGTTCCCGTCCAGTTCCTTGTTCCTGAATATGATGGCATCTGGCGGGGTGATCGAGAGGCACTCAGCCATGTTGCCGAGATGTTCACTTCCGCACCATTTGTCGATGTGGGTATGCTACGCATGATGGGCCATTCGGCGGAGTTACATACGTTGGCTCGTGCGTTCTACATGAAGATACTCGCCTTTGTCGAGGAGTGCATCTTCTATCGCTTGAATCGGTCAAGTCTATAAATCATTTCATCAGCGTAGAAGGATTGGGAATCATATACCAACGGGATGGCGTGTGTTTGCCCATCTGAAAGCTGATAGGAAAGCATGCAAGAGACCAGTTTGTGCAAAAAGGACAGCCAGGAACAGATAGCATGCTCTCAATCTCCTACCACAGAGGGTAGGACATATCAAAGATGTCTGGTACTTTCTGACCGAACAGTACCAGAGAAAGGAATCCATCATGATCGAGCAAATCACTACGGCGGAGACTTCCACAGACGCGCGAGAACTCGTCGCGCGAGCCAAAGCACTGCGCCCGCTCTTACAGAAGAATGCAGCCTCGACGGAGGACGGGCGACGGGTCCCAGAGGAGAATATCCAGGCCATTGCCGAGGCTGGCCTCTTTCGGATCACCGTGCCCCGGTGCTATGGTGGCTACGAAGTGAATATTCGTACAAAACTTGAGGTCTCCGCAGCACTCGCCGAGGGATGTGGGTCCACAGCCTGGGTGGTGACACTGATCAATGTCTGTAACTGGTTCACGTCGCTCTATTCGCAGCAAGCGCAAGACGAGGTATTTGGGGCGAATCCTAACGCACGCGTGGCCGGCGTCTTCGCTCCTTCCGCCAAGACGCGAAGAGTGGATGGTGGCCTGATCATGACTGGGAAATGGTACTATTCTTCAGGCTCTCTGCACGCCACCTGGGGACTCGTTGGTGTACCCGTTGTCAACGAGGCAGGAGTACAGGTGGACCAGGGACTGGCACTTATTCCAATGGAGCAGCTCTCCATCGAAGATACGTGGTATGTGACAGGCATGAAGGGAACCGGCAGCAATGCGCTCGTCGCGAACGAGGTGTTTGTCCCCGATTACCGCATCCTGTCTCTTCCTCGCGCCATTGAGGGGGACTATCCAACCGAACTCAAACAAAAGGAAGCCCTGTATCGCGCTGCCTTTGTGCCAGTTGCTGTTCTCGTCCTTGTTGGCCCGCAGCTGGGCCTGGGACACGCGGCACTTCAGTATGTGATCGAGAAAGCACCGCAACGTTCAATCGCCTATACGTTGTTTCAGAAACAAACTGACTCGGTTGCCTTCCAACTCCAAGTCGCCGAGGCCGCTGTCAAGGTTGATACCGCAAACCTGCTCGCCTACCGCGCAGCAGACGATATTGACGAGGCGGCAGCGAATGGTGTCTATCCCGATTATATGAGACGTGCTCGCATCCGGGCCTATAGTGGTGCTGCGATACGCCACATCACGGATGCAATGACATCCTGCTTTCTGCTCATGGAGCTGGCAGCTTTGCCCTGTCCAGCCCGTTGCAGCGCATCTGGTGGGACTCGAATACGGCGGCACGTCACGCGGTCATTCTTCCCACGGTCTCGGACGAGGTCTATGGCAAAGCCCTCTTAGGCGTGGAAAACACGGTAACCCCGTTAGTCTAAGGCATCCAGTGCCACTCTGCCTGCAGAGGGAGAGCGAGCATCAGCAGAAACCTGCGAGGTGAAACATGGAAATGGTGAACCGTACAGAAATCCCAGTGGACAGCCACCTGGTTGAGCGAGAGGTATTCCGGGATGTGATCGGTCACTTCGCAAGCGGGGTGACTGTCATTACCACACGCGATGAGGAAGTCAACTATGGCCTGACGGCAAGTGCTGTCTCATCCCTCTCCCTCGACCCACCGATGGTGTTGGTGTGTATCAATAAGAAGACCGGCACTCCAAAGGTCATTTCAAAGGTCAAGGTCTTCGCCGTGAACATCTTGCGAGAAGACCAACAGGCGATTGCACGGCAATTTGCTACTCCTCACCCCGACAAGTTCCGGGAGATCCCCATCGTATTCGGAGAGCTTGGAGTTCCTCTCTTATCCAATATGCTCGCCACAATCGAGTGCCGTGTTGTCGGCGAGGTCACAGGTGGGACTCATGCTATCTTCCTTGCCGAAGTTCAGGCAGCCCGTGCGGAGGAAGGGATGCCGTTGGCGTACTATCGCGGACGTATGGGCAAGTTTGTCTTCTCTCCTGCTGAAAGCAAAGCACCGCTCTGGCGAGACGTCTTGCAATGGGAAGACTATTATTGATCAGACAGTATCTTAAATATGCAGAGAGGAACGTAGCCATGCAACTGATGAGTTATCGCACGCAAGGACACACGGATGAAAGTTGGCGTGCCGGTGTAGAACACGAGGGACTCGTGGCGGATGTCACAGCACTCTGGCACGATGGTGTCCATGAGGCGACTACAAGACACCTGCTCGCTGCTGGACCTGCAACCGTAGACAAGGTCTTCAAGCAGGCTCGCGAGACACTTGACGCTGGTCCCGATGCACCAGGAGTGTTCCAGACCGCGTCAGTCGAACTTGGACCGCCAGTGCCCGATCCCGATAAAATCATCTGCATCGGTCTCAATTATGCCGATCATGCCAGCGAGGCTGGGCTCGCACAGACAGAGGTGCCAGTCTTCTTCGCCAAGTTCCGCAATGCGCTTGTTGGTCCTTCCGCCCCGATCGTGCTTCCTCGCGTGAGCCGCGAGATTGACTACGAGGGCGAACTGGCAGTCGTGATTGGTCAACGCTGCAAAGATGTCTCGGTCTCCGTCGCGCTTGAGTACGTGGCAGGCTATACCATCATGAACGATGTCAGCGCACGTGACCTGCAAATGCAAACCAGTCAGTACATGGCTGGCAAAGCCCTGGATACCTTCGCACCGATGGGGCCAGGGATGGTACTGGCATCTGCGCTTCCCAATCCCCAGACGCTTCTGCTGACCACCAGGGTCAATGGGCAGGTGGTACAACGCGCCAGCACAGCCAGTATGATCTTTTCGGTGGCGGCCATCATCTCGTTTCTCAGTTCCCTCATGACGCTGGAGCCTGGGGACATCATTGCGACGGGCACGCCATCAGGGGTGGGATTCAAGCGTACTCCTCCCCTCTTTTTGCACGAAGGGGATATCACGGAAGTCGAGATCGAAGGTATTGGCCAGCTGCGCAATCCTGTGATGCGTGCTCAGACGTAAGCAGGAGTAGGTGTGAGCGTATCACGTTGGAGAAGCAGAACAATAAAAGAGGTGAGTCCATCCCACTGCAGAGACAAGTCTCATCGAAGCGAGGTCTCTCATCTGGGCAACATCAAAGGAGAAAAGGAATGTCACACGTATCTGAGGGCACGACCATCATTCGGCCTACGCTGCACCACATCAACCTGAAAACGATGCGCCTGCAAGAGATGATTGAGTGGTACACCACAGTGGTGGGCATGCAGTCAAACTTCCAGTTTCCAGGTGGGGCCTGGCTCACCAATGACGAGGCCAACCATCGCCTCGCGTTGCTTGTCTCATCACAGTTGAGCGAGGACCCCGACAAGCTGATGCACACGGGCTTCCATCATAGTGCCTTCGAGTACCCGTCGATGGGGAACCTGCTCGACACCTACTCGCGTCTGAAGACCCTGGGCATCGAGCCGCACGCCTGTCTCGATCACGGCATGACCATGTCATTCTACTACGAGGACCCCGACGGCAACAGCGTCGAACTACAATCCGACAACTTCGGTGACTGGGCGCAGTCGAAAGAGTGGATGCGCACCTCGCCACAATTCGCCGCCGAACCCATTGGGATGCCCGTCGATCCCGAGCAGATGGTGGCTGCACGCCAGGCTGGCGCCTCTTTCGCAGAACTGCATCAGCGGGCCTACAGCGGTGAGTTTCAGCCCTCTGGCCCTTTGGACTTGCATGTGCCACTGGGCGATCCACGCGCTCCGTTGTAGTTGTGGTGACGTAAGGTCGTTACCTGTTGATTTGGAGGCACTATGCGAATGTTTGTTCTGCTCTCTCGTTTCCAAAGGCCACTTGAGGAGGTCAACCGCTTTCTTGCGCCGCACAGCGAGTGGGTGCAACGGCACTATGAGTCTGGACGATTTCTCGTCTCAGGGCGGCGCGAACCCCCAATTGGGGGGATCATTGTGGCACGAGCATCGAGTGAACAGGAGCTTCGTGAGGTCCTGACCACAGACCCTCTCCAACAGATGGGTCTGGCTGAGTATGAGGTCTTGGACTTCGAGGCCACCGATTTTCCTAAGCGGAGTAGTGCATTTGAGTCCTTTGCTTCCAGGCCGTTGCGTGAACCGCCACCCATGTAGGAGACAGAAGATCCACTATCAAAAGGAACACATCTGTGATACGAACAGGAATTCGCTTGCTCCTCTCGGGTATCTTCATCAGTGGTGGATGGGGAGCATTTAGCAATCCAGGTGGACGCCCCAAGAAGGTTGCGGCAGCAGGTATCCCACAACCAGAGCGGGCGGTGGTGCTCAACGGTGCTGTCATGATACTTGCTGGCTTCCTCCTCAGCCTGGGTATCGCGCCCAAGCTAGCTGCGGCTCTTCTGCTCGCCAGCATGATCCCGACGACGATTGTGGGACATCCCTTTTGGAAAGAAGAGCCAGGGCCAGAGCGCGAGAATCATGTGATCCAGTTTCTCAAGAATCTTGGCTTGATGAGTGGGCTGCTAATGGTACTCACTGAAAAGAACGAAAAAAGTCAATGACAAGATGCGAAGGCAGTTGCCCGAACTTTGCCACTTGAGATCGGCGAGAGAGCTGCCTTGAGTGGTAGGAAAGAAGGAAGGGTCAAGAGAAAAGATGAAAATTATTACGCTTGAAGAGCATTTCCAGCTCGCTGAGATCAAGAAGGCTGTGGCGAAATTTCTCCCTGGCCTAAACGCATTTCACTTGACGGGCTACGATCCCTCCGATGCTCAATTGGAGGATCTGGGTGCAGATCGTTTGCACCATATGAATGCCATGGGCGTCGATGTCCAGGTCCTGTCCTACACTTCAGCAGGGTTACCGGCAATCCCCGCAGCGGAGGCGGTACCGCTGGCAAGAGAGATCAATGACCAGCTCGCGGCTGCTATTCAAGCACATCCCGACCGCTTTGCCGGGTTCGCAACGTTGCCGACGCCTGACCCGGAGGCCGCCGCCACCGAATTAGAACGTGCGGTACACACGCTTGGTCTCAGAGGCGCGATGATCAATGGACGGACCAATGGCCGTTTTCTGGACGATCCTCTGTTTCGTCCCATTCTGGAAGCAGCAGCCGCCCTGGACGTCCCCATTTATCTGCACCCTGCGTTCCCACCCAAAGCGGTGCAGGATGCCTATTATGCTGGCTTTGATCCTGCCGTCAGTATGAGCTTTGCAACTGCCGGGTGGGGATGGCACATGGAGACGGGTATCCACGCACTCCACATGATCCTGGCCGGGGTCTTCGATCGGTATCCGCGTTTACAACTCATTCTCGGTCACTGGGGAGAAATGATTCCCTTCTACCTGGCTCGCTTTGATGAGGCGTTAACCCCCGCAGCCAAACACCTGCAACGGCCTGTCGCGGACTACTTCTTACAACAGATGTATACGACTCCCAGCGGGATGTTTACCCTGCCACCGTTCTTGCTCACCATGCAGATTATGGGAGCGGATCGCATCATGTACGCCGTCGATTATCCCTATATTGCGACTGATCAAGCCAGAACGTTTCTGGAGAACGACCAATCAGTCCTGCCGATAAAGAAAAAATCGCGCATGGGAACGCCGAAAAGGTGCTCAAACTTGCGTCCATGTGAGCTGAGGGGAGCCATTTCAGGGAAACACGGGTTATAACAAGGATTCGTAACTTTGAGAGCCATCGACGCCCGTTCCGCATCTTTGTTTTTTGTATACCATAGAAAGAAAGGCGGCGTTGGAACATGATGGGGAGAGCAGACAGAGGTCAAGATGTTCCCCACGAGACGCAAGTCCTCATCATCGGGGGTGGTCCCGTCGGACTCAGTGCAGCCGTCGAACTGGGGCGACGAGGTGTGCAGTGTCTGATCGTCGAGCCAAGGCGGGTCGTCTCACGGCTCAGACCACGTGCCAAGACGACCAATGTGCGGACGATGGAACATTTTCGCAGATGGGGACTGGCCGAGCGTATTCGCGAGGTGGCACCGCTCAAGGTGGACTGGTCGCAGGACATCGTCTTCTGCACCACATTGCTCGGTCACGAGGTGATGCGCTTCACCAACTGCTTAGGGCTTTCACCACAGCGAACCGATATGTTCGTGGAGTCGGGACAGCAAATTGCTCAGCCACTGGTCGAGGAGGTGTTGCGGGAGGCGGTCACCGACCTGAAGTCGTGCCACCTCTGCCTGCTGGGCTGGTCGCTGCATTCCCTCCAACAGCACGACGACGGTGGACAGACGACCATCGTCAATGAGCGGGGCGAGCGTCGGCAGGTCGAGGCGTCCTACGTCCTAGGCTGCGACGGACCCCGTAGCGTCGTGCGGGCGGCCATCGGAGTACGCTACGAGGGAACCTCGGATCTGCGTCCCAACTTCGGCATCGTCTTTCGGGCACCTGGACTGGCCGAGCGGCAGCCCCATGGCCCAGCCGTGCAGTACTGGGTCCTCAACCCGGCCTGTCCCGGGCTCCTGGGCCGTATGGACCTGGCGGATCAGTGGTGGGTCATCGCCAACGGCGTGTCTGCCGAGACCGGCCAGGCCGACCCACATGCCCTGATCCGTGGCCTCGTCGGTATCACCATCGACGCCGAGGTCCTCGGAACGGATCCCTGGACGGCACGCATGCTGCTGGCGGACGGCTACCGCAACGGCCGGGTCTTCCTGGCTGGCGACGCCGCGCACCTGAATCCGCCGTGGGGCGGACACGGCTTTAACACCGGCATCGGCGATGCCGTGAACATCGGCTGGAAGCTGGCGGCGGTGCTTGACGGCTGGGGTGGAGATGGTCTGCTCGCAAGCTATGAGGCTGAGCGGCGACCGGTCGCCGAGCGAACAATCCGGGAGGCCACGGCGAATATGAGCGTACTTGCCCCTGAACTCGGCAATCAAGAGCTGGAAGCCTCAGGCCTCGTCGGCGAGCAAGCGCGGCGTGCGGCCGCTCAGGTGATCCGAGCCGTCAAAGACCGCGAGTTCCACAGCCTGGGCATCGTGCTGGGCTACCAGTACGATGCCTCGCCGGTGATCGTTGACGACGGCACGCCTCCTCTTCCCGAAGGCCAGGCGTATTCGCCGACGGCCCGACCGGGAGCGCGGCTGCCGCACCTGTGGCTGCCCGATGGAGCGTCACTTTATGATCGGCTGGGGAACGGATTGTCGCTGCTTCGGCTCCGCGATGACGCCGACGTGGTTCCTTTCATCGAGTCCGCTACAGCCCGTAGGGTGCCGCTGACCGTCGTCGAGCTACGCGGTCAGACACTCGAGGGGTTTTACGGTGCCCCGCTGCTCCTCGTGCGACCCGATCAGCACGTGGCCTGGCGCGGCACATCTGTGGATCGACCGGCGGCAGAGGCAGTCATCGATCAGGTTCGCGGGGTCTGAACACCCACCGGCGACGACTGCAGCTTCTACAGAGAGTCACAGACTGAATGCGCCCAATGGGGGTCCCGACATTTTTGCCCCCATCCGCACCAACTTAAGAATTGTAGGGTTTTCTCGTTGCACGTTTTGCACCAAATCTTCTGCCACCATTCACAAATCTCTCAGAGAAGCCTCTATTTGGAGGAATGAGGAAACATCCTAATGGTTCCAGAAAGGCAGAGAGAAAGCGCAGCAACAAGATATTAGCTCAGCTACTACTCGTTACGTATCCAATCTTTAAAAGCTCATGCATTCTTAAGTTGGTGCGTATGGGTCCCGACATTTTTGCCCCCCAAAATCCCCGCTAAGGGGGCGAGGTGATGCTGCCTGATTTTTTTCCCGCTAAGCCCTGTCTGTCGATTACGTGTTCACAAAGCAATGTGTTCTATTCGCTCCTCAGAAAGAAGCCCATCATACATTCTTTGATGGCCTTCTCATAATGGATGTTTTTCATATCGTGAATGGGACCCACTTGATACTGAAGAAGGGACCCGCCTTTCAAGACGGCAATCTCGTAGAGGGTTCCTACTGAAGATGATATCAGAACTCTACTTGTGTACGCGTAAGAATCTCATCCACCACTTGAACAAGTGGTCGTGTGGCGTCTATTGTCACGCCGCTGCTGGGTATGTCTTCTTTGGTTTTGTGCAGCCGCAGGATGAGTGCGCGTTGGCTCTTGCTTTTGCCCCATTCATCATCGGGGCGGCTGTCGAGCCGGGCATTGAGTGTCGCCTTGTCAACCTCTAAGAGAAAAACTCCATTAAAAAGGTCTAGAAAACGGTGAAAGTTCCGGGAGCCACCACAAAAGAATGTCGCCTCGTCATCCTTATTTGAAACCAGGGCCTTTACCTTCTCGACATCCCAAATATGATGCTCGTGGCCGAAGCCTTCCGTTTTCTCGCCCGTCTGAGGGTCGCCTTGGTAGGCTAATTCGTTGTCGCCATCAACGGCTGCGTAGCCGCGCCGACGAAGCTCTTGGCATACCGAGCTCTTGCCAGTGCCGGAAACGCCCTCGATAAGATAATTTCTTGTGCCCATAGGTCCATCCATTACTTGAGCTAGGCCCAGGATACACACAAAAGTTGAGAGTAAATCTAGAACCACATTCCCATCGTGTTCTCTTTGGAGGGGCACTTAGGGGTCGCACCCTTGAGAGAAAGAACCTGGAAACCCTTCGCTTAGGATTGCGTGTAAAAATCGATCACAAAGTAATTTGTTCTCTTTTTCTCTTGGTAGGTGCTCTTACAAGAGAGATTTGCCTGTCATTATGAGAGAGACGATGCCGTATCGGGCAGGCATTCTGGCTCAGTGGTCAGGAGAGGTGAGAACCTTTTCCCGCAGCCGTTGCACGCGCATGGGTGGGACGCGCGATCTGGCTTTTGTACTCTTCATCGTCTGCACTCCTTGTTGCGGAGGATCATCGTCTCAGTTGTTTTCCAGATTGTACAGAATCTCATCTTTCTTAGCAAGTATCTGGATATTGTTTGTCGAACGGTTTGTTGGACAGATCAGGCGGGGAGATTGTGCGGAGTTAGGTATGCGATATTGAAGAGTCCAGCAAGTGACCGTTTTCTGGACAGCCAGATGCATATCCTGATGGTCCTACAGCGGCGTGCCTTTCGTGGTTGATGAAGCAGCTTCTCCGTTAGAAGAGGCATATTCGCCCACCTCTATGGGTCAGCCTCATAGAAATTTGTGGTGGGCAGGAGATGCGGCTATGACGGCGATTGAACGAACCGCCTATCCTCGTTTTACTCGCGCCCCCTCCGTGAAAGAGCTACGCGAGATTTATACCCCAACGCCTGGTGATATTGCCTTTGTTGCCACACGCGCACGCGGACCCTCCCAAAAGTTTGCGCTGATGATTTTGCTCAAAGTCTATCAACGCCTGCATTACTTTCCTGATCCACAGACTATTCCAGGAGCCGTGATCAGCCATATCCGCGCCGTGATGAAGCTGCCAGCCGATCTCGTGCCTGATATTGCGCCAGCGACGCTCTACCGCTATTACATGGCCTTGCGGGAATATCTAGAAATCACCACCTACCAGGGCAAACAGGTGCGACATGTCGCTGCACGTGCGATGCACCAGGCCGCGCAAGTCATGAATAACCCGGCAGATATCATCAACGCAGCCATCGAAACCCTCTTGAATGAGCATTGCGAGCTGCCTGCCTTTAGCACTTTGGATCGTATGGCTCGGCGTATTCGTACGCTCGTGAATGGAGGCATCTATCAGCGCATCCTGGCACGCCTGTCTGAGAGTGAGCAGCAGGCCCTCTCAGCCCTCTTGCAGACGAACGCCGAAGCTTCATTCACTCCCTTCACCCGGATCAAGGAACCCCCGAAGAGTGCGACCCTGACGCACCTGGACGAGTGGCTCTCCCGCTTAAGCTTTCTGCAATCATTGGGAAACACGCACAAGTGGCTTTCTGGGATACGCTCCAATAAAATCATCCATGTAGCTGAGGAAGCACAGTCTTTACCTGCAACAGATGTGGCGGACTCCCTGCCCCCGAAGCGCTTTGCTCTGCTGGTCTGTCTCATTCACCAAGCGCAGATCTCGACCCGCGACCAGATCGTCGAGATGTTTATCAAACGCATGAGCAAACTGACCGCCAAAGCGAAAGAGGAGCTAGAACGCTTGCGAGAGGAAGACCGCACAACCACCGAGCGCCTGATCGAAGTCTTCACCGAGGTCTTGCAGACCAATACAGAAGCCGACTCTGCCGAGACGGCAGGCACGTCCATCCGCAAAGTCCTCGATGATGCCGGAGGGACAGCACGCCTCCTCGACCAATGCGAGCAAGTGAGCGCCCATCATGGGGATCGCTATCAACCACTTGTCTGGCGGTTTTACTCTTCGCACCGCAAAGCGCTCTTTCGGGTCATTAAAACCCTTGATCTTTCCTCAACCACCTCAGACCAGACGTTGATTGAGGCGATGAACTTCATTATTGCTCATGAGCATGACCCGAAAAAGTATCTGGAGGCGACGCTTGATCGCTCTTTTGCCAGCGTCAAATGGCAGCGCACGGTCATGGTCCGGCGCAAACGCAAGAGTTGGTACATCCGCCAACACCTGGAAACGTGCGTCTTTTCCTATGTCGCCGAAGAACTCAAAACCGGTGATCTGTGCGTGGCAGGCTCCGAGCAGTACGGCGACTACCGTGACCAACTCCTCTCCTGGCAGGAGTGCGAGCCGAAAGTAGCCGAATATTGCCAGCGCCTCAATTTTCCCATGACGGCGGAAGGGTTTGTCGAGCATTTGCACACCTGGTTAGCAGAAGTGGCAGCAGAGGTAGACCGCACCCGGCCCCAGAACCACGAACTGATCATCAATGAGAAGGGGGAGCCAGCCCTCAAGCGCCTACGAGCCAAAGCGACCCCTGCAAACCTTGCCCAACTAGAAGAGGCCCTTGCTGAAAGGATTCCTGAGCGGCACCTCCTGGATGTACTGGCTCGCATCGACCACATCACCAACTTCACGCGGCATTTTGGCCCGCTCTCCGGCAGTGAACCAAAAACGCCTCATGCCAGGGAACGTCATTTACTCACCATTTTTACCTATGGCACCCATTTTGGCCCGCACCAGATGGCACGCCATCTCAAAGGGCTTCTCACCGCAGACCAGATTATCCACCTCAATCACCGCCACTTCACTGTGACGAACCTGGATGCCGCCCAGCGCGATATTATTAATCGGTTCCACCGCTTTACCCTGCCAAGCTATTGGGGGGATGAAAAGCGGGCGGCTGCTGACGGCACGCAATACGAACTGGCCGAAGAGAATCTTCTGGCAGAGAAACATATTCGCTATGGGGGATTCGGCGGCATTGCCTATCATCACGTGAGCGATTTATATATTTTGCTCTTCAGCCACTTTATCGCGTGTGGAACGTGGGAAGCCATCTACATCCTGGATATCCTCATGCGCAACCAATCGACGATCAAGCCCACCACACTTCACGCGGACACCCAGGGGCAAAACCTCCCAGTTTTTGGTCTGTCTTATCTCCTGGGAATTGAATTGATGCCACGTATCCGCAACTGGAAGGGACTGAGGTTCTATCGCCCAGACAAAGACACCCACTACGACCATATCGACTCCCTCTTTGGGGACAGTGTGGTCGATTGGGACCTGATCGCGACCCATTGGCAGGACCTCTTGCGTGTGGTCATTTCGATCCAGGAAGGCAAGGTGCTGCCATCCATGCTCCTGCGCAAGCTGACCACCTACAGTCGGAAAAACCGTCTCTACCAGGCATTTCATGCACTGGGAACCGTCGTGCGGACGTGCTTTCTGCTCACGTTCATTTCTGATGAGAAACTGCGTGAGGTGATTCATCGCAGCACGAATAAGGTGGAACAGTACAACGCCTTCGAGGACTGGATCACCTTTGCCGGTGCCGGGACGATCTATGAACGAGCGTACATTGAACAAGAGAAACGAGTCAAATATACGGGCCTGATCGCCAATTGTGTCATGTTGGATAATACCCTTGAAATCAGCAATGCCCTCAATACCCTGGCAAAGGAGGGGTTGATCCCAACCATTGACGAATTAGCCGCGCTCTCGCCCTATCAAACCAAGCACATGAAGCGCTTTGGCAACTACGAACTGGATCTCTCTGCGGTGCCAACCTCCATCGCCGATGATCTGACCTTCGCCATTGAACCGCCAAAGGAGCCAGACGTGGTTGAAGCCGACCAGGAAGCGCTTTCGTAAGCATCCAACTTTTGTACTTCGCCCATCAAGTATGCTTGATGGGCTTCTCCCCTCTCTGCAATATAACAAATTGCTTTATGATAGATTTTTACACGTATCCTCAGCTTACCTCTTAGTGAACAAAGAAGAGGTTTTTCACCTACTGCTCACGGAAGCCATGAATGAGCAGCCTACTTCTTCCCTCTTGTTGTATACTGTACGCTACTTTTTATAGAGAAGCAAGAATGTACTATTTTGGTTCCTTCAGAAGCTTTGATGGTACTTCGTTGAAGCGAAAACGTCCACATAATGTAGTCGTTCTGCTGTAGAAGGATGGGTTGCAAACGGCGAACGGTACTTCAATTGATATCCAGTTTTAGTGTTTGCTCTTATCTTGCAATCGCTTGACTCGTGTAGGAAAGCAATATATTATTCTATGCGTTTCACTTTTTCTCTGGAAAGGGTAAGCCATGCTCGAACCTGGAGAGCGCTATCACTGCTATCGCTTCAAGCGTGGCGAGACTTGCCTCTCCTAGTATGTCTCCCTGAGAAAGATTACCCCGGGCCTCCGCTACTTGTGCCAGGCCATAGTCGAGCATGGCTTTCTGATAGCGAACACCTGGAGGAAGTGTTGAAAGAGCTTCCTGAAAAGCGACTTCCGCCTGCTCAATTTGCTGCTGCCGCATATAGAGATTTCCTAACACAAGCAGAGCATTGCATGTGCTTACAGGTTTCTCGATTTGATACGCTATGTCCAGTGCTTCCCGCACATAGACATCTGCTTTAACCAACTCTCCCTGAAATAGAGCCATCTCTCCCAGGTTAACAAGCAGACTACAGCACCATTCGCGATGTCCCATCTGACGTGCGAGCGTGAGACTCTCCTGATTATATTGCTCTGCTCGAAGTAGTTCTTCCGGAAGATGCTCTTTTGTGCCTCGGTTCGCGGCAACAACACCAAGGTTGAGCAGTAGAAGCACTGTCCATTCTCGATACCCCATCTGGTGCGAAATGCTCAACCCTTCCTGCAAATAGTCTTCTGCTTGTAAATACTTGCCCATATTATTGGCAACCATCCCAATATTGTTGAGCAAAGCACAAATAAGCTCGCGGTCTCCTATCCGGCGTGTGATCGCCAATCCCTCTTGCAGGTATGCCTCTGCTCGTGCATAGTGGCCCAGATGATCGGAGAGAAGTCCAAGCAGTCGTAAGAAGACACTCATTTGCCGCTTATCATCGTCTTGCTGTGCAAGGTGCAAACCTTCTTGCACATATACTTCGGCTTGCTCGTACATTCCTCGCTTCTCCATAAGCAAGCCCAAACTTGCTAGTAGAGTGCATTGTTGCTCGATATCGCTATTCTGCTGTGCAAGCGCCAAGCCATCCTGGTAATACTCCTGCGCTTGTGAAAAACTGCCTTGTTTCTGTTTGACTTCACCGAGATAGCGCAGGATGCATGTCAGGTTCTTGGAAGTGGCTTGTGTGTCCATCTCTAATGCTCGCTGTAGATGCCGCTCGGCAAGTGCATACAGTCCATGCGACAAGAGAAATGGCATACATGCAAGAACGCCTCGCACAAAATCTTTCTCGTATGCCAGGTTGTAAGCAGTCTCTAAAGCTGCCAGTAGGATATTACTTTCTCGTTCAAGGTCATTGGGATTATCGTTATACTGCTCCATATAGGCGATGCTATATGCAATAAACCGCTCATGTGGTTCTGCATCGGTAAGGTGTACGCGTGCATAATCTGCAATTGTTTGATGCAGCGTATAGCGTCCAGGGCCAGCACTCTCTAACAAGCCTACATCACAGAGAACATCGAGTGTCTCTACCGTTGCTCCGCTCACTACAAGCGCCATCTCTTCCGAGAAGCTGTTTGGTTTAGCCGGGAAGACTGATAGGGCACGTAGTGCAGTTTGAGCAAGTACCTCAAGCTGCTGATCGCTCACCGAGATAACGGCTTGTAAAGAGACAGGAGCATCTGGTAAAAGTTGTGCATGTGTTGGCGTGTGTTGTTGATGCGACAGACGTAGACGCTCCTGAGCATCATGAAGGCGTATCAGAGCTGCTCGCACACGACGTGGTGGACTATTATGGGCCTGTGTACGTAGGTAGTTGCCAATCAGGGAAAGGGCGAGAGGCAATCCACCAACTGCTCGCACCAACGCTCGTATCTGCACTGTCTCATGCTCAACAACCTCAGGTGCGAGCGTTTTGAGCAAAAGCAGACTTTTTTCCTCGTCTAGTTCCTCGATCACAGTGGTGCCATCAGCGGCAAAGGCGAGAGCAATTTGGGGAAAGCGTGTCGTAAGTACGTAGCCGCAATTGGGTCCTCCCACCTTACAGGCTAATGCCGCGTCAAGCTGCCATACATCATCAAGAATGAGCAAGAATTTACACTGCCCGATAGCTGCTCGCAACACTCGCGCCCATTCCTCAACATTCTTTACCTTTGCAGCCTCAGCCGCACTCACCCCTAGCAAACTTCCCCAGCGACTCAAGACTCCTTGTATGTTAGGCGTCGTACCTAGTGACGCCCATAAAATACCGTGCTTGAAATGCGCCTGTACTTCTTCCTTGTACGCCAGTTCGAGTGCCAGGGTGGTCTTACCTACTCCTGGGAGTCCGTTGATTGCTGAAAAGGCCACTGCTCTAGCTGAAAGGAGTCGTGTCTTGAGAATATCAACTTCCTGCTTGCGCCCAATCAAGAGCAACGGAAGCGATGGTAGTGGAATAGTAGGATCATAGATTGCTTGTGTCGGCGTTTCTACTGAAAGAGAGGGAGGCAGGAAAATGGCTTCGCCAGTTGTATCAACTGTTAGCCCTACTTCATCGGGCGCTACATCAAAGAGGGTACATAACCTCTGAACAGCGTCTGGCGGAGGGAGGGCATGGCCTTTTTCCCAATCTCTAATCTCAAAAGCTGTCGCATTTATTTGACGGCCTACGTACTCCAACGACCAGCATCGACGACGACGCTCGGCGCATAAACGATAGAGCATAGGTGTTCTATTTCGGCTCACAATCGACTCCTTAGCATGACACAGATAAAATTTCTCGCCTATTTGCTAAGAGACGAGAAGGATATACGCTCTATACACCTACTCAGAAAAAGCCTCCGCAACAAAATTGGCACAAGGAGGTACTGCTTATTCTCTCACGGGGGAGAGTATACCATAAGTTTTTGCTATTTTAACGTATACCTCTAGCACAATTGAAGGAACTTTTCGTCATGGAGGGACGCCGCACAACTACTTTCCCCATTGAAGGATGAATGATATACAGAATGATACACCAAATGATTAGGAATGATATTCTACTATGCTGTATTGGTCTAGCATCCATGCACGAACGTATGCAAGAATTAGGGGGCGAGGTCCGGATACAAAGCGTGCCAGGAAATGGAAGAAAAAGGAGCAGTGTTCATTTCATACATACAATACTCACCCTTATGATGCAGGATTTTGCACATTTTGATTTTGCTCTCGCAAACATTGCATATCTGAGCGAGAGAGAGTATGAATCAAAGTAACAGAAGCAAACGATTTGAGTAAATGAGAGGAAGGAAACGTTGAATGACAAGCAAGCAGTTTCGTGCACACCTCCTGGAAAGGCAAGTTGAGCGAGGCGAGTTCATCAGTAAACGATTCGTACACAAGCAACACTCTTTCTTTCGTCTCCAACTCTGGGCCATTGTCGGAGGATTTCTTGCCTCCCTTGTTACATTTCGTCTTTCATTAGTACTGATTTTTATGTGTGTAGGAGTTGCAGTTGTCGTATTTGTATACGGCTTGTGCAAGATACGTTCCCTGAAGGAGAGTTCGCTACGATGGAATATATGGGTTCAGCTAAAAAAAACGTCTCTTGCACGTCTACACGTAGACTGGGAACGTATCCCTCAGGTAGAACCAAGAAGTACAATAGCTCATCCCTTTGAGCACGATCTCGATATTAGTGGACATCGCTCATTGCACCAACTTGTCAACACAGGGTTTTCAGATGGTGGTCGACAACGTCTTCTTCAGTGGCTGCTTGCTCCAATGCCTGATCGGGAAATGCTTTCTACCAGACAACAGGTCGTTCGTGAACTCCTCTTACGAACAAGTTTTCGTGATAAATTGCAAATAGCCTCCTATCGAACGCTCCTGAGTGTCGAACAGCACAAAGATCAAGAAATGATTTTACACTGGTTGTCAGTTCCATGGAGAATAAAACCTCCTGTGCTCCTCCTTGTTTTTTCCGTACTCTTCTCTCTTCTTTTTGACGTGGTACTTGTTCTTTACTTCTACGCACATCTCTCCGTATTCATTCTTGGTGCTGTTTTTGTAGGAATGATACTCTGGTTATTGCTTACAGCGAGATACCGAGTGAGACTCTTTGAAGACGCCTCGATGATGCATACAGCCTTTAAACAGTTGCACGCGGTTTTTACCTTTCTTGAGAAGTATCCGTATGGAAATTCTCACCATTTGAAAGATATATGCGCTCCTCTGCTTCATGCCTCGCAAAAGCCCTCGCATTTGTTTAAGCGACTCAAAAGCATTTCACAATGGACTCAAATCACTCAGGGAGCACAGACAAAAACAAGTGCATCACAAAGTCCTCTTACGATGCAAGCAATGGAAAACCAAGCGTGGAGTTTTTTTATCAACACACTTTTCCCGCTCGATATGCTTCTGGCGTATCAGCTTGCTCAATGGAAAGAGGAAGCAAATACTTTGGTTCCGCAATGGCTTGAGATATGGTATGAACTAGAAGCATTGTGCTCTTTAGCTACCTATGCATATCTCAATCCTGATTGTACATTCCCAGAAATACTTGAGGATGAGCCACAGGATAAAGCTATCCTGTTCAAGGCTATAGGGTTGGGACATCCACTACTCCCAGACACATTGAAGGTTGTCAACGACGTTACGTTTGACCGGTGTGACACACTTCTCCTCATTACCGGTTCAAATATGGCCGGGAAGAGTACATTTCTGCGCACGCTTGGCATCAATCTCTGTTTAGCCTATGCAGGTGGTCCGGTGAACGCAACTTTGTTTCAAACACCTCTCTTTGAGTTACATTGTTGCATTCGCGTCAGTGACTCACTTGCTGATGGATATTCCTACTTCTATGCCGAGGTTCAACGGCTCAAAGAGATTATGGATCGTCTGCGGGAACCACATCCGTATCCGTTGTTTGTGCTCATTGACGAAATTTTTAAAGGAACGAATACTCGTGAACGACTTATTGGCAGTACAGCGTACATCTATGCACTGACAGAATGTGGAACGTGTACTGGAGCGATCTCTACACACGATCTCGAACTGGTGAAATTAACGGATGAGCTACCTCAGATGAGAAATTTTCATTTTCGTGAAGACGTGATTGATGGAGAAATGATTTTTGACTATCATTTATGGTCTGGTCCTTCTCCCACAACAAACGCCTTAAAAATTATGCAGAGAGCAGGCTTGCCTGTTCGCTGGAAACGGAAAGCTTCACAGAACCCCGACTCATATACTATGCTGGATCTGCCGAACTTTTAATGACGCAGTTGTTGTTTGAATCAATTCCGGGCTCTGTCCCACTTTTGACACTGTTGGGAAACCCCTTTCCTGTGCTTGCAATCGGCTCTCATCAAGCGAGAAACAAGCTCAAACGTTATTGGATCAAAAGGTTTCCCAACAGTGTCACTTTTGGTGAGCCTGGAGTGGGTGATAGAATAGATCGGAAATTTTTCTGCGATGTGCCCACTTGCACACGGAAAATCTTCGTGGAGCGTCTGACGCCTTTCATTGAACCTTGGGCGCGTGTCACCACCCGTCTTTACCAGATCGTTCAGGCTCTTGGTTTTGCTACTGGCGGCATGTTGGGAGCGTATTTAGCCGAGCGATTAGGGATACAGACCTCGTGGATGACCATTCTCCGCCGGATGATGCCGCTCTTGTATACCCGCATAATTGTGTGACTTTGGCTCATGTAAAAAAGTGATTTACACTGTCAGAAGTGTATCTTTGTATGATGAACGGGTGTCATCTAGTACTTTGTGTTTGTATGATTGCTTCCTACATACGTCATCCCTATACTACTGCTATGCCCTTACACAAGATGCGAGTCAAACGGCAATATTTCCCGCTCTGCTGTTTGCCTTGTACAACACTCTTCCCTGTAAGGGTTCTCCATCCTGCCCCATCCATCCGGACAGGTCGGCAGGAATGAAGTGGTGGGGCTGCACATTTTCACCGGGCGGCTGCATTTTGCGCCCGCCTGATAAGGTGATCGCGATGGCCGTGTTCTTCCATCCCTGGTCGGGCCTGCTCATGTGTGTATAATGGGGATGGCATGTCTACGTTCGCTGGGAGTCTCTTTCTCCCACGCACTGAAACTTCAGACGGCAAGCCACCTGGAATAAGCGCCGCAAACCGCCAGATGGACCACAGTGAGCAGAGAATGTACTGGTTGGGAAAGGTTAAAAAGATGCCATCACGAACTGAACAGATCCCTTGCAGACACAACACGGAAATACCAGAGCAGCAGCGACAGGAAGCAGAGAGAAAGAAGCTTGACGTGCAGGAATTCATCTCCTCAGGGTTGACAAGACTCTGCTTACGCATGGGAGAGCATATGAAGCCCTCACACCTTGTCAAGCTGAACCATGCCATCAACTTCCTTGAAGTGGGACATTGGTTGAAGGAGAACGGCTACAGCTTTCGCACCTCACCTCGCTACCGAGACCGATATGACCTGTATACCGCTCTTGCCCGTAAGATCGAGCAGGAGGTCGTTCTGTATCTCGAATTTGGGGTCTGGCAAGGAGCATCGCTTCGCACGTGGAGTAACGTGTTGCGAAACCCCCTCTCTTCACTTCATGGTTTCGACAGCTTTGAAGGCTTGCCTGAAGCCTGGAACAGCTTCCCCAAGGGGACGTTTGATGTCAACGGGGTGGTGCCGCAGTTCGATGATCCCCGCATTCTTCTTCACCAGGGCTGGTTTCATGAAACGCTTCCCGATTTTGTGCTACCCGCGCATGAGCGCCTTGTGCTCAACCTTGACGCTGACCTGTATTCATCAACCAAGTATGTTCTTGAGACCTTACGGGAAGCCATTTGCCCAGGCACAATCATCCTCTTTGATGAATTCCATGACCGTCAGCATGAAGTCAAAGCGTTCAGCGAGTTTCTGGAAACCCATCGCATGAAATTTCGTTTCCTGGGCGCTGCCGTGTACCACGGATTGCATAGCGCCTTTGAGCGGATCGAGTAGCGTGAACTGGACAGTCTGGGGATCGCGTAGTGGACGATGCTGTCCTTGGGCAATCTCTTCTGGGAGGATGAAATGATATTTGCTTTGCAGGTTGATGTGGTGAAAGACTAAAGGGGAAAGACGTTCGACATCCTCTGGACGAACCACCTCACCCTGTGCTCGTAATTCATCCAGCGCATCCTGGATATAGATGGCATCCCATAACACGATCATTCCCAGTGCCCCCAACTGGTCTTCTTGGCCCTCTCGAGAGCGCTGTCGCAGCTCTCTCCGTTGTCCATGAAAGACATAGCGTGCAAGGGTGTGGCGCGTCTCCCCTCGATTGAACTGGATCAAGATGCTTTTCTCATAACACCTCTCTTGAAAAAGCCTCTTGCTGTTTATTCCCCCAAAAGGCAAGAGGCTTTTTCAAGAGAGGTGTAGTAGCAACACGTAGCATCTCTCTTTGTCAGAGAGGAGCGAGAAACGCACAGAGACGTAAGACCCACGTGGGCGTCCGTCTGTTGTGTATAGTCGTCCTGTGGGCGTCCGTCGCGTATAGGACCCAACGCCGAGATACGTGTAAAAATAGGAGTGCGACACGAGGTTGCGCGAGTAGCTGTGAGGCCGAGAGGACCTCACCTGGAGTACTGCCTCCAGTGCCCTACTAGGACATGCGATTGGAGCAATCCGATGGTGTGAAGCCGCCTTCGGACAATGTAGCCTCACCCGTCGAGGGTGGCAATCAAACCGCGAGGAGAGATTGCGACTGCGAGCACCAACGCAGTTCGGGAGC
>JAABUQ010002847.1_pt1 | contig 33134 bp, 34 predicted proteins | sample 5560001 | NCBI WGS metagenome assembly JAABUQ01 (sample SAMN10711888, study PRJNA513371) | rock metagenome | isolation source: Antarctica rocks | place: Antarctica: Victoria Land, Finger Mt nord | collected 2015-12-18
GTAAAATTCAGGCATCTTATCATTAAGGAGGTCTTGTTGACAAAGCTAGACCTCTTTTCTTTATACCATGAATACCTGAAACCTTGAACCTATAAGTGTTGTAGCCCTCCTTGTCACCCCTTCAGCAGCTGTAGTTAATTTTTTGGGAGTGATAAAATTTATGAGTCTTAAGGTACAAAAATTACCAGTAATTTTTCTGGCTGCTGGTTCACTGATGATTTTTCTAATGCAAACTGTCAAAGCCCAAGAGCTAAAACAGATTAATTGTAACAGTAAGTTGAGCAGTGGAAACAATTATAAAATCCAGTTTCAGCCGCCGTATCAGCAGATTCAAACCCAGAGCGTGAGTGGAAGATTTAAGATTACACAAGGTTACAAATGTGCTAAAGGGACATGTTTTAAAGCAGATATGAAACTTGATACTATAGGTATAAGTGATGATTCTAAATTAGCCGATGGTTATTGGCAGGGTTCAAATATCCAATTTACTCGGTATGTAGGACAAGAGCAGACCACTCAGATTTGGTCGGGTCAATGCTTGGTAAATTCTATTCAAGGCCAATGGTACTTTCCTAACGATCCTAAGAACAAACGATTGTTTACAATCACCTACTAGATATTATAAGAAAACAGTTCACCTCGTGCTCGTTTTCCTTTGGGGGCACGGGCAAACAATCGTACTAAAGATAAATTAACACCAGATTCGTCAATAAAGATGAGCTCTTTAGCAAGAATTCCTTGAACCGTTTGCCAGAATTCTACCCTACGGGAATTGAACTCTTTCAGTTTCTTTTTCGGTTGGGTGTAGTGTTTTTTTTGCGATTTATGTTGAGAAGACGCAGCATTCTATCTAGAGTTGAGCGACCAATCAGAACTCCGGTCTGTTTTTCTAACAATATCCGAAGTTCATTCAATGTTGCATCATTATTCTCCGATACAATTAAAGATAAAACATTTAATTGTTCTTGATTTAGCTTGGTTGGTGTTTGTTGTCGGCGAACTTTGGGAGCAATACTTTTTGTTTCTCGATGTTGTTTCAGCAATTTTTCTACAAAACTTAGGGCTACTCGAAATTGTTTTGCTAGCTGGCGCTGAGATACTTTACCCTCTAAGTATATATCCACAATTTTTTGACGTAAGTCGAGTGAGTATGCCTTCATTTCTATTTGAGTAAAATACACGGTAGTGATATGGAAGTAGTGGTAAGGCTCAAGTCCTTGCCAGCTCTGCATTGTAGCCATGAATGAAGTACCAAATCGCTCCAATGTGATTATGGAGCTTTTTGGAGAATGAAAGACTTTGTTTTACCAATCGAGAAACCCGCTGTCTGAAGGTATTATTTAAGCGTTCAATATGATTAGTTCTACCCGTTTCTTTGCCAACGGCTCTATGACGTTCATGGGGAATAACTGTTTTGTAAGCTTGCCAAAAATCTGTATAGGCGACGGCACCTTGCTGATAAACGGCTGGTAAAGAGGCCCATAATTGACGGGCTGATTTTCGAGTTCTGTCTCCTACAAAGCAACCGATAATTTCTCGGGAATCACGGTCAATTGCTAGCCAGATATAAATCTCGTTTTTCTTACTATCGACAAATGACCACATCTCGTCACATTCGATGGTCAGCCAACAAGAGCAATTTTCCCGAAACCTCTATCTGACGCGGGATGCGAGCCAGCCTTTGATTGACGTACTCTTGCAACCAAGACCAACTCACCTGAGTGATTCTGGCAATTCCTCGCAGTGATATTCTCTCCAGTAACAATCTATCAATGAACTGTTTTATTTCCTCTGAAACAGTTGTTTTAGTAGGATTGACAACAAATTGGCGACCGCAGCTAATACAATTGATATTTTGGCTTACCATTATGAACTGAACCATTTTTAATCAGATGCTCAGAACCACAAGCAGGACAGACTCGTTCTGGGAGTTCTTCACACTTGTGATGGGATAATTCTATCGACTCTCGTGCTATGTTAGACAACAGTCTCATGAATGAGTCAAGTAAGAACGCCAAACTAGTTCTGATCAAAAACACTAATTTATTGTGATTATTTAGGAGTTAATTGCCTTAGCTAATATTGTACACGATACTTACGGGACAATGGTTCTATCTCACCACTACTTCCATATCACTACCCACTTCTCTACGTTTCTGTGCTATTGCAAATCCACACCAAAATGCCCAGTATGGTGTCTACAGGTGGCAATGTATAATCTCGCAGCCCGATCATGGCGATCGCCTCTCGCAACGTCAAAAATTTCCACAATTCACCATTCGTTACGCAACCATACACGGTCTTGATTGCTCTTGCCTGACGCTCATTGTACCGCTGTGCTGCGATCATCTCCGCCAAGCATTGTCCTAATACTGCATTCAAATTCTCCGGTTTCGCTTCGACAATCGTTAGTACAGGAGCTTCCACTACCAGCAAACGCGGAGAACGGGTAATGAGGAAATCAACATACCCGTTGAGTCCCTGTGAAGGATCGATGTTGAATTCTTTACCAGAAAACACACTGATCTGCTGTTTGAGCAGGCGACGAACCGCCGTCAAAACGGGATTGATAATCCACTCAGATCGGGCTTTCTCATTTCCCTGAGCTAAGGCAAGGGGTAAATTCTCGTTGAGTAAGCTTTCTAGTAGGGAGTCTGGAGCAACGGAAGGAACTTCAGGCAGACATACATCAACTTCCTGAATCGTTAAACTGAAGTCGTGTTCGACTCTCAATAGGTCAAAATCGCTGTATGCCATAAAGAAAGTATGCTTCCATACTCTGCCACAATTGAATAATTATGATTTTACCGTCAAAATCTTAAGAAGAAGACGCTACATGTGGCGTAGCTTGATTTTTGGCAACACAACCAGGCTATTAAGGGTCAACAAGCGATTGACAGCAGCATCCACAAAGGTCACACTCAGTTTCGTCCTGGGATTATAGAAAAAATCATTGCCCAAACCCCTTTAACACAAGCAGTGGACTCTCAGGAACTCCAAGCAGGATTTGCAGAACTTACAGCCAGGGAAAAGCAAGTATAACCCATATCTGCGTGTTGTGACGGGGAAGTGTGGGGCATGGAATCATGATAGTAGATATACTGTAATGGAATGTGGCAATTCAGCCAAACCCAGGCGAAAGTTACACTATGACCACAGCCACTCAAACCCTAACCTTACAGGAGTTTCTCCAACTCCCAGAAACCAAACCAGCATCAGAATTTATCAATGGGGGAATCATTCACAAGCCAATGCCTCAAGGTCAGCACAGTCAGCTTCAGATTGAACTGTGTGAAGCAATCAATCAAGTTGCTAAACCTAAGAAAATTGCCAAGGCATTTCCAGAACTACGCTGCACCTTCGGGGGTGATGCCATTGTTCCCGATATTGCAGTATTTCGATGGGAAAGAATCTCTATTGAGCCATCGGGCAAAATTGCCAACCGCTTTGAAATTCATCCAGATTGGGCGATAGAAATTCTTTCCCCAGACCAAAGACAAACCAAAGTTCTCGGCAAACTCCTCCATTGTTCGCGTCATGGCACCGAGTTAGGATGGTTGGTCGATCCCGAAGAGGAAAGCATCCTCGTCACCTTTCCCGGTCAGCGAGTAGAACTGCTTACAGGGACTACTCAGCTACCCATTCTGAAGGGAGTTGAGTTGGAGCTAACTGTAGAGCAGGTTTTTGGCTGGTTAACTTTGACAGATTGACTCAGGGCGCAGCCTCAAACTGGCGGCAGGCATTAACATCAACTTTGGTTCAGTAGCAGGGAAGATCCAGCAATAGTTTCAGCCTGGTAGGTACTCACTGAAACCCACTTATTAGCGATCGGCATTCGCCAGCCGGTACCAAAGGCTCGGTCAGTAATCTTCAGTCCAGGGGGAGCTTGGCGACGCTTAAATTCAGCACGAGCGACCAACTTGATCACATGGTCTACAATAGCTGGTTCGTGACCAGCGGCGACAATCTGGGCAGCAGATTGGTGATCGTGAATTAAGCGTTGCAAAATGTCGTCTAGAATTTCGTAGGGCGGCAGCGAGTCTTGATCGAATTGACCGGGTTTGAGTTCAGCGCTGGGAGGCTTGGTAAGGATATTGGCAGGAATGATTTCACTTTTGCCATTCGTGGCAGCTGCATTGGCATTGAGCCAGTGGCACAGGGAGTAAACGCGAGTTTTAGGAACGTCAGCAATGACGGCTAATCCCCCATTCATATCACCGTAAAGAGTGCAGTAGCCGACTGCCATTTCTGACTTATTGCCGGTAGAAAGCAGGAGATGGCCAAACTTGTTAGAGATCGCCATTAACAAATTACCCCGAATCCGCGATTGAATATTTTCTTCCGCAAGTCCAAACGGCGTTCCAGCAAACATCTGGGCTAGCGTCTGATCATAACCTTGCATTAGCTCCCCTATCGGTAGAGTGTGAGTCTGAATGCCTAGGTTTTTAGCTAGTTCCAGGGTGTCGTGAATCGAATGGTCGGAACTATAAGGCGAAGGCATGAGGACGCCCAGCACATTTTCTTGCCCCAATGCTTCTTTGGCGATCGCAGCCACTAACGACGAGTCAACCCCACCACTCAGACCAATTATTACCTTAGAAAAGCCACATTTACGGGTATAGTCACGCACCCCCAGTACCAGAGCCTTCCAGATTTCGGCATCTTCACTCTCCGGCATAGCTACTACAGACCCCAGCTGCAAATCCCGCTCGAGCTGATCAAATTCCAGCACCACCAAATCTGTCTCAAAGGCACGGGCGCGACATACCACTTCACCCGCGCGGTTAAACGCCACACTACAGCCATCAAAAATCAAGTCATCATTTGCCCCTACCTGATTGTTATAAATAATTGGTTGTCGGTAACGAACAGCAGCGTGTTGCAGCATCGCCTCCCGCAGTTGCTGTTTTCGGACAGTGTAGGGTGAGCCTGACAGGTTCACAATAATATCGACCCCCAGAGTCGCTAAGTCAGCGATGGGATTAACGGCATAATTGCGTTTGCCCCAAAATTCCTCATCATTCCACAAGTCTTCGCAGATAGTGACGCCAATGCGGACATAATCAAGGGTAAAGTAATTACTTTGAAGCCCTGGCTCAAAGTAACGTTTGTCGTCAAACACATCGTAGGTAGGCAAAAGGCGCTTGTGAAAAATTTGCTGCACTAAACCTTGCTCTAGTAAAGCGATGCTGTTGAATAGGGGTTTACCACCTTGGGTGTGCTTGAGCTCGTTGGGCTCAACACAACCCACCAACACAGCCATTTGGGGTGGCAAATCTCGTGCCAACTGTTGCAAAATCGTCGCCATCGCCTCAACCAAACTGGGGTCTAGCAGCAAGTCTCGCGGTGGGTAGCCAGAAAGAGATATTTCTGGCGTCAACAGCAAACGCACACCGAGCAAGGCTGCCTGTTTCGCCGCCGCCAGAATTTGTTGGGCGTTGCCAGTTAAATCCCCAATCGTGGGATTAAGTTGAGCGATCGCTAGTTTCATCACAGCCCTCTAATTTGGTCTATCAAGAGAATCCATCTAAATAAATACCAAAGGCTTATCCTTAAACGGCGCAAACGCTTCGGCATCAAACCGATACAAACTAGCCGGACGCCCTGCCCGCCGCGATACCTTCAAACCCGTATCGCATAGAAAGCCTAGCTTGAGCAGACGCGCACGGAAATTGGAATAGTCAGAGAAGTTTTCTCCTAAAACCGTGGTGTAAAGTTGGTAGAGGTCACTCAAAGTAAAAACTTCCGGTAACACCTCAAAAGCAACCGGGCTATACTCCAACTTATTTCGCAGACGCCGGTGTCCATATGACAAAATTTGGTTGTGGTCAAAAGCCAATTGCGGCACATGCTTTACCGGATACCAGGCGATCCCACTCATGCCATCGGCAATCAATTGGGCTTCCTCAAACCTTACCAGCGCAAAGTAACTTACAGATAAATAACGCAATCCACAACCGTCTGTTGCTTCACGCGGGTCTCGATTTGGTTCACCGAAGGTATACAACTGCTCCAGGTACAGATTTTTCACCCGGATTTTCTCTGCCAAGATCCGGTATGCGGCATCTTCTAGCGACTCTCCTTGACGCACCAAAGTACCCGGAAGACACCACTGACCTATGAAAGGTTTCTGCTGATTCATAACTAACAGAACTAACAGCCGGTTTTGTGAGGTATCTACAGAGAAAATTACATTATCAACCCCGACTTTGAAGGCAGCTAATGTCTGTTGGTTTACCGGATCTGCAATCTTTTTTTGGGTGCGTCCTGGCATTTGTACAAATGCTCTCGATGAATATATGCCTCAATCGGAGGCGTCAAGGCCTCTTTATCTCCATTTTCACGATACGCCGTCGAGGAAACATCTGGGCCAGTCAAGTCAGCGATCGCAATATTGCCCCCCAGCTGCCGTACTCCTGTAAGAGGTGACTCCTCGATCACATATCCTGGTCGGGGAACCACCAGAAGCTGCACTTGCCGCAACAAATCTTCAACTCGATACCACCGAGGCAGCTGACTCACCAAATCCGAACCGATCACCAACGTCAACTCTGCATCCGATCCCCAGCGCTCTTTAGCTTTCTCCACCGTTTCCACCGTTCTGAAGCTACTCAATTCCGGGTGGAAACCAATATTATCCCGTGGCGGTTCAATCTCACAAATCAGTAACTTCAGCATCGCCGCCCGATGTTCCAGCGGCGTCTGATGAGACTTAAAAGGATTATCCGCCGCCCAAACCGCCACCCAGTCATAATGTTGGGACAGCCAGAGCAGAATCGCCTGATGCCCAGCCGTTGGCGGATCAGCACTCGTACCAAACAAAGCAATCCTCTTCATATTCCTCCGTGCCCTCTGCGCCTTAAACGGTGTGGGATCTATGTTGCGTTCGCTCCGTCAACTCCTGCAACGCGGCAGAAATCTCCACTCCCCAAGCCATAGGATTATCCAAACGCCTATTCTCGGGTGGAAGAGCAGCAACCGAGGCTGCAGTACGCTCTCGAATTTCGGCTAAAGTTTCGCGAGTGTGCACTCGCTGACCCTGCTTCACTACCAGTTGCAACAACGGCTTCTCGAACCCCGGACTTTCTGTGATTAGTCCCAATCTGTCTTGTTTAACCTTCTCTCCTTCAAACGAGCGAAAAATCTGCTTCCGACCGGGATAAGTCAACTTCCCACTCGACTCCTTCATCACAGGGATGCCATCAATTTCAACCAGTTTGTACACGCCATTCACAGGCGTTCCCGTAACCAGTCGCGTTCCCAGTCCATAGCCATCAATGCAAGCACCAGCAGCCTTTAGTTTGGCAATTTCCCACTCATCCAAATCGCCACTAGCGAAGATGGACACGCCCGGAAGCAGCGATCGCACTTGCTGGGACAACGCTAGCAAATCCCCAGAATCCAGCCGCACCCCAGCTAATTTCATTTCCCCTGAGCGTACCCGTTCTGACAACAACTGGGCAGCAGCGATCGAATCGTAGGTATCAATCAACAACGTCCCACCCGGAAAATAGCGGTGGAACGCCGTAAATGCCTGCGCCTCGCTGCCTGAGGTAGCGGCGATCGCCATAACCAAAGCATGAGCCATAGTACCACTGGGCTTCTGACCCAGCTGGAGCGCTGCTAGCACATTGGAAGTGGCATTCAAGCCAGCTGCCAACGCTGCACGCGCCGCCCACAAAGACGCTTGGGGACTAAACGCCCGTCGTGTGCCAAAGTCCACCAGCGCTGCTTGCTCCCCCGCCACATCTCGCAGACGCGCCGCCCGCGTAGCAACCAGAGTTTGGTAGTTCAGCGTGTTCAACAGGTAAGTTTCCACCAACTGGGCTTGCCAAAGCGGCGCTTCCACTCGCAACAGAGGTTCCGAAGCAAAAACCGCTGTGCCCTCCGGTACTGCCCAAACGTCCCCATTAAAACGTCCCTCTAAAAGCAGTGACCAGAATCGGTCTGGAGCTTGAGCAAAAATCCCAGTCGCCTGCAACGCCGCCACCTGGGTTGAGCTGAAGCGGAACTTCTCTAAATAGTCCAATGCCTGCGCCAGCCCCATTGCAATCAAATAGCCAAAACCAGCTGGCAACCTCCGCACAAATAGCTCAAAGCTCGCCCTTCGTTGCTCCAGACCCTCACCTGTGTAGCACGCTGCCATCGTCAGCTCGTAAAGGTCAGTCATGAGGCTGTAGTCCGCAGGAGCGATCGTCAGTTCTTGGTCTTCGGCGCTTTCCTGTTGCTGAAGATTGTTCGGGTAAACAGAATCCGAGTTAAGGAAAGTTGTCATTGCCCAGGGGCCTCGGCTAGATTGGTCTCTCCATTTATAGTATAAATAACCAAAATCGATTAAATGTATTTCTTTAGTTCAGTTAAACAAGCAGGGTAGGCAAGGTTAGTTTTTGGTAATTCTAGCCCATTGCCTTGGCATGTAAATAATTATTAATGGTAGTAAACTGTATTATTAAGTACAGTTTTTAATTTATTGCCAATGGGGTATTCCCTTCTGTCTTCTGCCTTCTGCCTTGCCCCGAATAGGCTTTACTCAGTTGAGTGGAAGTAGCTGACTTAAGACAAAGCCAAGGGCGGCACTGCCTAAAGGAACGGTCAGATTGTCAATTCCATACTTTGAAAAGGATTCTAAGCCAGTAGCTACTAAGGCAACTGCCAATGATACCACCCAGGTTTGCCAGACATTGCCTTGCACACCCAGTAGAATCAAGCTGCTGACGAAATAGCTAACCAAACCCATTGTCAGAGAGCCTTCCCAGCTTTTTTGCCTCCCCCAGAATTGGTAGTGGTGTTGACCAAATCGCTGACCTATAAGCGCAGCCAGCCCATCTCCCCATGCCATAATCAAAATTCCCATGGCGGCATACTGGGGCTGTTCCAGCGGCCAGAACCAAGCAATTAAAACACCGATACTGACGGCATAGAAAAATGTCCCGAAGCTTTTGCGTCCAACGCTGTTGATGCCAGGGAGGATGGGGAATCGGTAAGACAAAAGAGTAACTGCACTCGCTAAAATTGAAGCCGTAATGCCTAGACTTGCGGGCATGTGCAGCCACCAGGCAAGCAGAATCACATTACCTGTGCCAATGTGAACTACCTTCCGCACGATTTCCGGGTCAGGTTTGATGTAGCGATTGAGCGTCGCTGCCAGTAGCAAAAGTGCACCTACCCAAGCTGCAACCGTGGCAACTTGGAGCCATATAGCTGGGGCTGATTCTAACCACACAGAGTTAAGCCGAAAGAAAAACCTCTTTAAACACTCTATCTAGATTTGGTTCATGTTGAAAAAATTAATGATTTGGTTAATTCGAGGCTACCAGGTTTTGATTTCGCCGCTGTTTCCCCCAACCTGTCGCTTTCAGCCCACCTGCTCTCAGTACGCAATGGAGGCAGTAGAGCGATTTGGAGTATTGAAAGGCAGCGCTCTGGCGATTCGACGGGTGCTGAGCTGCCATCCCTTCCATCCTGGCGGGTATGATCCGGTGCCTACAGCTACTGACCGCGAACAAGGGCAGGGGAAGCGGGTTTGATCAAATGGAGCTATGCGGATTCGAACCGCAGACCCCCTCAATGCCATTGAGGTGCTCTACCAACTGAGCTATAACCCCTTGCAGCGCGTTCTCTATCATCCCTTAAGTATTGGTAGTTTGTCAAGTAGTTTCAGCGCGCGAAAAAATAGCTCATACAGTTGCCCATAAGGAAATAAACGACTAACATAGCAGCGGCAGCAAGAGCTACCAGGGTACCAGCCAGCATTAGAGAAAATTCTCGATGCTCGTATGCCTCTTCCATCAGGTGCAGTGACCAGGCCACCAAAGCCACGTCAAAAATTAGAATACCAATCAACATATTGTAGAAAATCTTAAGTTTATTTATTTATCTTAACATAATCTTCAGAAAACTATCCTTAAGTCTGACGGAATTGGTTGCTGTTTGTGGCAGCTGAATGCCCTCTAGAGTATCCGAATCGGCACCTGGCGATCGCCGAGATAAGTTTTGATTTGGGCCACGCTTAATTGCCCGTAATGTAACAACGAGGCTAACAGGGCTGCTTCGGCTTTGCCTTCAGTTAGTGCGGCATGAATGTGTTCGCAGTTGCCTGCTCCACCAGAGGCAATAACTGGTATTTGCACTGCCGACGCGATCGCGCGTGTCAATTCCAAGTCATACCCGGCTTGAGTGCCATCCGCATCCATACTGGTTACTAGCAACTCCCCAGCACCGCGTCGTTCGACTTCTTGCGCCCAGATTAAAGCGTCTAAGCCGGTGTTTTCCCTTCCACCGCGCACATATAAGTCCCAACCAGGATTGGCTGGATCTTGACGGCGCCGTGCATCAATGGCGACGACTATACACTGGTTGCCGAAGCGATCGCTGGCTCGATTAATCAAGTCAGGCTCCCGCACCGCAGCTGAATTCACACTGACTTTATCAGCCCCAGCTCGTAACAAATCTTTAATCATGTTTAAGCTTTGAATGCCGCCACCCACGGTCAAGGGGATGAATACCTGCTCAGCTGTGCGGTAGACGACATCGATGATAATGTCCCGGTCTTCGTGAGTTGCGGTGATATCCAGAAACACCAACTCATCAGCGCCGGCTTGGTTATAAACCTTTGCCAGTTCCACCGGATCACCTGCATCCTGAAGATTGACAAAGTTAACACCTTTTACCACCCGCCCAGCTTTCACATCTAAGCAAGGTAAAATTCTTTTAGCTAGCATGACTTTCTCTGATTCTCCTGTCGAGGAACCTGTTGCAAAGCTCCGCTTAATATCTAACTACAAAATCTATTTGTATCATTCCTGAGCAAGGGAAAATGGCAATTATCTCCTCTAAAAAACAGCCTCAAGAACCCGAAGGGCAACCCCAAGAGCATCAGCGTCTAAAGAAAGGTGTGAACTCGTCCCCACAACCTCCTCCTGCTCAAAACCTTTTGCAACCCCAAGCCGCTGCCGATGAGCTCTTAAAGCAGGAAGAGAGTATCCGACCCCAGCGATTTGCCGATTATATTGGGCAAAAAGACTTGAAAGACGTGCTGGATATTGCCATCAAAGCAGCCAAGGTTAGAGGTGAAACACTGGACCACCTGCTGCTGTATGGCCCTCCTGGTTTGGGGAAAACCACCATGTCGCTGATTCTGGCAGCTGAGATGGGTGTGGAGTGCAAAATTACCAGTGCGCCAGCGCTGGAGCGTCCGCGTGACATTGTGGGGTTATTGATGAATCTTCAGCCGGGGGACATCTTATTTATAGATGAAATTCATCGCCTATCCCGGATGACGGAGGAAATTCTTTATCCGGCAATGGAGGATTATCGGCTAGATATTACGATTGGTAAGGGTTCGAGCGCTAAAACTCGTAGTCTGCCGCTGCCACGGTTTACACTGGTGGGGGCAACAACTCGGATGGGAGCGCTGACTTCACCACTGCGCGATCGCTTTGGTCTGATCCAACGACTACGCTTCTATGAGCCAGATGAACTGAGCCAGATTGTGCTGCGGACGGCTCAGGTGCTCCAAACTGCGCTCACTGACGATGGCGCTGAGGAAATTGCCCGTCGCTCTCGTGGAACCCCTCGGATTGCTAACAGGCTTCTCAAACGGGTACGGGACTATGCCCAAGTCAAGGTAAGTGGGCCGATTACCCAGAGCGTAGCGGCAGAAGCGCTGGAACTGTTTCAGGTAGATCCATGCGGTTTGGATTGGACAGACCGGCGGATGCTGAGTGTGATGATTGAACAGTTCAATGGTGGCCCAGTGGGATTAGAGACAATGGCTGCTGCTACGGGTGAGGACACCCAAACGATTGAGGAAGTGTATGAGCCTTACCTGATGCAAATTAGCTACCTGCAGCGAACGCCTCGTGGTCGCGTTGCCACCCCAGCTGCCTACAAGCACCTAGGCTTCACTCCTCCCAACGAACAGCTTTCTTTAATACTATGATTCGTCTTCTGCTGATTTTTCTGAGTTTCTTGCTTGTATTTAGCGCCACTCCTGTAATGGCACAATCTCAACCGCCCAAGATTACAGAGCATGAGTTTCAACAGCTGGATGAAACCGCCCAAAAAGCTTTGAGTGCCACGAATGCTGGGGACTTTGCCACCGCTGAGACTTACTGGACTCAGATCCTCAAGCAATTTCCCGATAACCCTGCTGCGTGGAGTAACCGGGGTAATGCCAGAGTGAGTCAGAACAAGTTAGAAGATGCGATCGGAGACTACAACAAAGCGGTAAAACTAGCCCCTAGTGCTACTGACCCCTACCTGAATCGCGGCACCGCTTTAGAGGGACTAGGCAAGTGGGATGACGCCATTGTTGATTATAACCATGTGCTGGAACTTGACCCTAAAGATGCCATGGCCTACAACAACCGAGGCAATGCCAAAGCGGGATTGGGACAGTGGGAAGAAGCGATCGCAGACTATCGCTATGCTGCTGATATGGCTCCCAACTTTGCCTTTGCCCGTGCCAACTACGCCCTTGCTCTCTATCAAACTGGTGAGAATAAAGAAGCGATTCGCAATATGCGAAATATAGTCCGCAAATACCCCAACTTTGCCGATATGCGAGCCGCCCTTACCGCTGCCTACTGGGCACAGGGAAAACGCGGCGAAGCCGAAAGTAACTGGGTCGCAGCGGTTGGACTTGATCGACGCTATAAGGATTTAGACTGGGTAGCAAATGTCCGCCGTTGGCCCCCCGTTATGGTTGCAGCGCTGGAAAATTTCCTGAAGCTGCAGTAGGACAGTTATGAGTGAATTACTACTAAAGCAAGTTTCGCTGTGCCCAGAGAGCTGCCATGCGATCGCGCATCTCCAGTTTGTTCAAGATTTGGGTCACATAATTTTTCACTGTTTCTTCACTTAAATGCAGTTCCTGGGCAATTTCAAGATTATTTTTGCCCTGACCGACCAGTTTTAACACCCCAATTTCCCGTTTAGTCCTAGAACGATATAGCCCAAGCGTTGCCAGTAGGGGCTCTCACACGGGAACAACCAACCCAGCACGAACAAAATTCCATAAAACCCAAGCAGGGTAGGCAGGCTATTCTCTGGTTGAATCAGCCACACCCCAAAATGAACAATGATGAAAATCCACTCCAGATATCGAAAGGTGCAGGGAAGAGAGGGAAGGAATATCATCGCTAAAATTTCTGTGGGTTAAGAATACTTGCTATTTTGAGGCGGGGCAGCATAACAGAGCGATGAGATTTCCGGGCACTAAAACAACATCTTCGTTGTTTGCCCCCACAACTGTACCGTACCTGCTCCTGCCGTGGGATGTGACCCCAGTCATGTTTTTTCGTGAGGATTGGGAATATTCTCACACGGCGTTCTTGGCTACATTAAGGACTAATGCCTTCGTTTGAACAGCATTCGTCCGCACTCAGCATCGATGAGTAGAACGCAGCCTAAAAAGTTGGTTGAATCCTATCTAATGGAGGAAATGATAATGCAACGGTTTTCAGCCCAGGTTTTACTGCTGTCAGTAGTTGGAAATTTACTGATTCCATCGCACACTAATACTATTTCAAACAGCCTGAGTAGGGAGCCCGTGAATTCCCTACAGGCTGAAGCGCTGTCTAACAGTAACCTGCTGATTACGATTCAGGGACTGAAGAGCCAGCGAGGACAAGTATGTCTAAGTTTGTTTGCGAATGGACGAGGGTTTCCCAATAGAGAAGCTGATGCTGTGCAAGCTCGCTGTGTCAAAGCCACCACCACACCTTTAGTTGTCGCATTTGGAAATTTGCAGCCAGGAAGCTACGCAGTAGCTGTTTTTCATGATGTCAATGGCTCCGGCAAACTCCATCGAAGCGTGTTAGGCATTCCAACTGAAGAATTTGGCTTTTCTCAAAATCCTCGAATTGTGGCAGGTCCACCCAAGTTTGGAGATTCAGCAGTGTTTGTCGCTGGCGCAGAAACGGACATTCAAATTCAGTTGCAGTCTTTCTAGACGCTCTATCGGGATTCCAGGAATCTACTTTATTAAACCACTCTCCTAACCAAAGATTGCTGATTTTTTGGGATGGGCTAGTTACCACCGTTCTCAGGAAATCCAGCGCTTTTTAACCGAGGTAAACCTTGGTTTACCATAAGAGCAATGGAAAATTCACTGCAAACGCTAAAGCACCTAATTGTCCAACACAAAATCCCATTGAGGATATTTTGTTGCAGGGGAAAAGGTGGGTGCGACGTTTTTGGGCTTTGATTCCTTCCTTCTCTCATCTAAAGTGGATGGAGGAGTGGTTTATCCGAAACACTGCCTTTGATGCGTGCCTCTGTTCAGATGTACGGAGTTTTTTCAAAAATCAAATAAGAGTTATATAGATGAGTTGTAACCCATTCAAAGCTCCAACTCGTCCTAATTTTCAAAATTTAGAATTGCTGTCCTAAATCAGTTCTTAAGTTTCACCCCTTGGTAGCTGTATTCAAAGGGTCCACCCGGAAGCGGTTGAGTATTTTGCGCTAGTGGATTGCTGTTTAAATCATAGAAGTTAGATATCGTGAGTTTTCCATTCACTGCTCGAGTTTGTGGATTGAACGTCAAGTGAAATTCACCAAGCGCAATGTTGCCTGGTAATGACCCTGATGCGAAACTGAAAGCAAGTGCCTTGGCGACAATCTCGTTGTTTCCAGTACACTTCCATGTGCCTTGTATAGAACCAAAGGGTTGATCTGCGGGGTTGGATGAACCAGGCACACCGCTGGCGTTAGAGTCATTCGCAATCAGGTTGCCGTCAGCACTAAAAGTTATAATTTCGCGGAATGACGAGGGTTGACCAGAATTAGAATTTGTTTGATTAGCTGTCGAGAGATATGTGCCGAAAACTGATTGGCGACACTGGTTGACAACATACTCGTTAGCATCTGCCTTGTTCGGATTCATTAAAACTGGACTAGTCAGTGCTAACAAACCACCAATCAGTAAAGTGGTGACAGAACGATTGCTTCTCATGAAAACACCTCGTTGTTTGAATTAAGAGTTGGTTGTTTAGCTGGGGGTGGACTACGCTAGATTGGATTATACAGTCAACCCACTAGTTCATCGCTTAAAAAAAGATTAAGACTTGTTAAGTGTCTAAATCTAAAGTTTATTTACTGTATTATTATTTTTCGTTAATTTACAACTCTTGAACATTTAAGCTACGTATTTAAGTTATGCATACAATCTGTTGCGGGAGCGTAATAAAAGTAGTGATATAATCAAATTGCTCATATACTCTTATTTCAGGGATGGGACGGAGGAAGTAATTCATCATGGACTACGAGTTACGCATCATTGCCATTGAAAGTGGCTGTGAGTAAAACTGAAGTGGATAAAGCCGATGTTTTAGCCATTCATGCCAGGCAGATTGAAAAGTTTGGTGGGATGACATTTACTCTAAACCTGGTATTTTTACAGAAATTGTAGTAAAAAAAATACAGTCCAGTGGGCAGAGCGTAAAGGTAAAGCTAACAAGTTTGTAACTTTTTATCCTTCAGATTCCAAGCTAGTTATCCCTTTACGAATGAATACTACCAGAGCTTCTTGGTCTGGTATTTGAGCAGACTCCAGCACAATTTGTAGGCACCTGTCCTTGAAGTTAGCCTTAACTGTGATGCCTTTGGGTTGTAACTGGCGGTTAATTAATGTTGCGATCGCTTTGGAATTACCTTGCTTAGCGAGTTCTAGAAGATTTTCTTGTGTGTTCATAGTGACTCTCTAAATTTAAGCTTTCTCTAACTATCTAATGAAGGAAATTTCTCGTCTACCGGGAAACTACAGAACTTAACTGCTGAGGTATAGGAAGGAATAGTAGACATCCAGTTGACACAGCTTTGAGTAGATACTACTAGCGATCGCATCATCTGGATACAGATTAATCAGATACCTGTTTAGACGTAGAATTTAACTTCTATAGCCTTGTTTCTACGTCTATGGCTAGTAAATAAGAGTAATATTTGATACATTTACCCTAGTTCTACGCCAAATGACTTTTTATGGCTCTACAGAGCATTTTCACTTGACTTAGAGAATCTGTTACCTAATTTAGGTTTCCGTCAATCCTAGTCAATTTTAACCGTAAGTATTTATGCTTACGATGAAATTTTCTGTAATTTCTGGCAGAGTATTGAGTCAGGAGAGAGAGTTTTCAGTAATTTTTCTGATTGCAGCTAAGTCAAAACTGGATAGGATAAGTTTAGTCTTCTTTAAGAACTACTACTCATATTGGAGAACTATGAACGAGCAAGATAAATATGCCAAACCTTTGAGTGCGGATGAGAATGTTATTTTAGAGCTAGCTGAACCTAAAGATATTTCTGTTGGTAGATTTTGTGTCTTTAAGGGTTCTCAATCTCTCCACATGCTTGCTAAGGAATTTGTAGATAAATTAAAAGATGGTATTTATCAGAGTGTGAGCAATAATGAGCTTTTTGATCAGGGAATAAAAGTTACAAAACTTGAGCGTGGAAAAAAACGAGTAACAGGAAGCATACGATTTCGTTTGGTGATCGAATTTGTTCCTGAAATCAGAGAAGGAACGACAAGAGATCTATTGGAATTACCTCTTAATGTACTGGAGTTTAAACTATTGCACAACCAAACGACTCAGGGGCGCCAAAGCCGTAATGATTTCTGAACTAACTGCTTTACCTAACAAAGGATGTAGGTTTAATATCTTCTTACTTTTTCTGGGAGACGTTTGCTCCTAATCTGTTATCAGAACTCTGCTCAGTTTGCTCGTCCACTCTCCTACCCCCTGAACGGTTACCGCCCTCGCAGGACCACAGCTTCATCAACTGACTGGTCAACCCGAGCATGGGATGCGGGCTCGTTCAACACGCAAGGGCGGACATTTACATATAAAACTTACATAAGTTATACAGTCTTAACACTTTAGCTGGACTCGGCTAAAGCATCTGTATGTGAAAATCCAAACAACTCACTATAATATAGATAATTTGTCAATTTCACAGTCTGCCCAGGTGGCTTCGTCCGAGCAAATTTCCAGAATTAACCTCATCACTATGTTGCGGTTAGGCCTGTTTCAGATGGGGCAGGGTATGATGTTCATCTTGACGCTGGGCGTGCTTAACAGAGTCATGATTCAGGAGTTGGCGATTCCGGCTACGATTGTCGGGGCAGTGCTGGCAATGCCGTTGTTTGTTTCCCCAGCACGAGTATGGTTTGGGCAGATGTCCGATGCCAAGCCGATATTTGGTTACCACCGCACTGGTTATGTTTGGGTTGGAGCGGCTCTATTTACGCTCACCTCGTTTATAGCATTGCAAGTGATGTGGCAGCTAGGCAATGTGGTTCAAGCTGCTGGTGGCTGGAACTGGACAACTCAAACCTACGTCTGGACTGGACTTCTGGCTTCAATTTTTGCTCTATACGGTATAGCTACAAGTGCTAGCTCTACCACCTTTACCGCTCTATTGGTAGATGTTTCCGAAGAAGACAACCGTTCCAAACTGGTCGGTATTGTCTGGTCAATGCTGATGGTGGGAATTATTGTGGGGGCGATCGTCAGTGGCAAGTTGCTGGAAAAATTAACTACAGACGCAGCGATAGAGACATTGCACTCATCAATCAACAGGTTGTTTATAGTCGTTCCTGCAATTGTATTTGGGCTGGCGGTGCTGGGGACGGTTGGCATTGAGAAAAAGTACTCCCAATATTACTCCCGTTCAACACTGGTCAAGCGGGAAGACAGCATTAGCTTTGGCAGGGCCTTGCAAATATTAACCTCTAGTCGTCAAAATGGGCTGTTTTTCAGCTTTTTAGTGGTGATGACAATCAGCTTGTTTATGCAAGATCCAGTGATGGAACCCTATGCAGCACAGGTCTTTGGGATGCCGTTTTCTGAAAGCACTAAACTGAATGCCTACTCGGGAATAGGTACACTGATTAGCTTAATCACAACTGGCTTTTTGATTGTGCCTCGCTTGGGTAAGCTAAGAACTGCGCGCCTTGGCTGTCTATTGGTCGCAATCTCTGTTGGATTGCTTAGTCTAGCAGGATTTTCTAGTAATCCAGCCCTGCTGAAGGTAGCGTTATTCTTGTTTGGTTTGGCCTCAGGTGTCACAACTACAGGATCAATTAGCTTGGTGCTGGATCTAACGGCTGCTGAAACCGCAGGCACATATATTGGTGCCTGGGGATTAGGGCAGGCTATGGCTAGGGGCATCGCGGTGGTAACAGGCGGTGGCGTCTTGGATCTGGGTCAAAGTCTGTTTACTGCCCCAGAGCTTGCCTATGGACTGGTGTTTGCCCTAGAAGCACTGGGAATGATAGTGGCAGTGTGGTTACTGAGCCGGCTGGATGTAGCAGAATTTCGCACAAATGCAAAAGTTGCGATCGCATCTGTTCTAGAGACTGAATTAGATTGACGACTCCCCCTCTATACAACAAAAAGGAAACATTGAATATGCAAAACAATACACTGATGGATTTAGCTGAATCCAAAGAATATGAAAAAATACTCGATACCTATCAACAACAACCGATAGAGTCCGTTGCTGAGGTAGCGGATTTTTTGCGGGATAAGGATATCTATAACGTAGCTATGACGCTGTATCAGTATCTTCTGGAACAGAAGGAAGCGCCGGACTTCCATTATGGTATTGGTCAGTGCTACGGAAAGAATTATGATTACGATACATCCATTTTCCATCTCCAGAAGGCTTTTGCTCCCAGTGAGAATAGAACCGAAGGGGCTAATTACTACGCCTATATTCTGGAAAGAAAACTCATGATGGATCAGGCTTATGAGTGGTATCAGAAGGCTTTAGAAAGCGGGTATGATCAAGACCTCTGGACTCTATCTCATTATGCCTATTTCCTTGAAAAGTACAATAAAAAAGAAGAAGCAAAGATTGCTTACGAAAATGTCATTGCGATAAATCCAGCCTACACTTGGGCGGTCAAACGGTATGCGCTTTTCTTGCTCAAGGAAAATCAACCCGAGCAGTCCATGAAACTGATGCGGGATGCGCTTGAGAAATTTCCAAAGAACCCCTTTGTAAAACTTAATTACCTGGAATATCTCATCATCCGAGGAATGGCAGATGAATATGATGAGTATTTCCAATCCATTGGCTATGAACAATCTCCGCTTCCATTCCAGGTGCTTGTTGACTTGTTTGATTACTTCGAGCGGTATTTAATCAACGGCAAATCGGATGCTGAAAAGGTAAAAGCTTATGAGGAGAAAGCCAAGGGACTCAAAGATAGCGTTCATCGGGATTTTGATGACCTGAATGAAATCCTCGCAGCTAAAAACGGCGATATGACTGAGTGGAAACGATTGATAACATTTTTACTTAAGTAATAGGTATTACATCGTGGAAGCGGGTGTAGTCGATGGCTCGCGTCCCATCCGGCGCTTTGGACAAGATGTCTACAAACCACATATTCCACAGAATCTCGTTTGTGACAAAGGAGTGACGGGCGTGGATGGTCTGTGAAACGGTCTCGTCGAGACCGCTCAGCGTAACTACAATCTCTGCTTCCACATCAGCCAGCTCTTGGGCAGTGACTCCATAAAGTGGACTCTGCTCGTCAATTATATGCATCACCATCCAAGCCAGAGCGAAAATCGCCGTTTGGTTGCGAACTAGTCTGAGATCGTATTCCCGGCGCATGAATTGTCCCTCTAGGGTGACTTCGTTGCGCACTAAAGTTACCTGGATTTGCGCTTCTAACATCAGGTTGTGGCGCTCGTTGGCGGTGCGAAACATCAGGGTTGGCACGCCATTAAAGGGAGTAATGACCGCTACACGACTGAAAATCACTCGCGCTGTGGGCAGCGAGAACCTGGCGAACGCTAGCCCAGTCATAATGGCAACCCCGAACAGACCGATTAGCGCTTCAATTGTAACCACTCCATGGCCGTAGAATGTGCGCGGATACATCGCGCCGTAGCCGATGGAGGACATAGTCTCGACGCTGAAGAAGAAGAAGTCCGGGAACGACCCAGGTCGGGCATTCGCGATGCAATTCCCTCCCGCTAGGTAGGCTAGAGCAAACACGGCGTTGGTAGCCAGATACAACCCAGTAAACAGCCCCAGGAACACAGGCCAGGGAATTGTAAGTAGCAAATGATACGGGTCGCTCCAGGAGGAATACGATGTGCCCTTGCGAACGATGTTAACCAGTCCAAGGCGGCTCACCAGACGCACATGTGGGCGTTGACGAGGCTTTCTGTTCCGCGGTTGCATAATTATAAATCTCTACCCAGCTGCATCACTACATATCTCGCTCAAGTTCTGCCCAAATCTACCAGCTGCTGAATCTTGACTGGTGTTAACTCCTGGACATTAGCGAAAATCACAGCTGCCCCAGCTGCGGTGAGAGTGTCGGCATAGGCATCAAGACGCGCCGGTGTTTCCTGCACATGAGGCGGCAGAACGCCTACGCCAATCCAACAGCGGTGGGGATGAAGCGATCGCACTTTCTGTACAGTGTACATATCAGCGACGGTATCTCCCACATAGAGGACTGGCGTGGAGGAACGGGAGTTTTCCGTCAGGTATAGAGATCCGGTTCCTCCCTGCTCTAGCTGGCGAACCGTTGCCAGTAGACCAGTTGGATCAGGCTTACCAGGAGCATCTTCCATCGCTATCAGCACTGGTGATTTAAGACCGAGGCGTCCTGACAAAACATAGGTAGCTGAGGCGCGAGTGGCACCGCTAAAAAAGCCCCAGGGAATTCCAGCTACACTCAGCTGCTCTAGATAGCTGGGCTGTAACAGTAATGGTTCGTTGCAAATATAGCCCGTCCACTGTTGGGGGTTTGGTCCTCGATAACGGGATTGGAAAAAGGCGACAATCGCTTCGTAGTTGAGCTGAACTTGCATTTTCGGCTGTCCTTGAGCCTGAAAATATCGGTAAATTAACTCAAGAGATGCTTCCCAATCGTTATTCCAGACGCCTTCCGACTTCAGCTGGTCAATCTCTGCCGGTGTTGGGCGATAGGATCGGGCGGTGAAATGCTCCACAGTATCAGCCAGTGCCCGACGATATGACCCCCCGACATCACGCACGACACCGTCAATATCGAATACCACGATGGCTGGGGGTAATGGTTGTTTAGGTTGCTGAGTCATATCAAGTTGCGTTTCGTAATAGTTCTGTTGAGGGATTGAGGGGAGTGAGAAGGGGATGTTAGAATAAGAGATCGCAGAGTTCTTAAATCTTGCCTGGTAATGCCTTGGAGGTGTGATTGTCGAAGTTTATTTTAAAGGTGCTCTGGCTAGACGAGAACGTAGCCATTGCGGTTGATCAAGTGGTGGGCAAAGGGACTAGTCCGTTGACCCGTTACTTTTTCTGGCCTAGGAATGATGCCTGGGAAGAGCTAAAGAACGAGTTGGAAGCCAAGCACTGGATCGCGGACCCGGATCGGGTCACGTTGCTTAATCAAGCCACAGAAGTGATCAACTACTGGCAAGAGGAAGGTAGACGCCGTCCGATGTCTGAAGCTCAGGCGAAATTTCCGGAAGTAGCCTTTACAGGTAGCGCCTAGGGTTAATTAAGTGTTTCCCCATCGGGACTGAGGGCCCTTGCCAGTATTTTACCATCTAGGCATTTAAGTATCGACCCAGCCAAAAGGTTGGGCTGAAAGCTCAGCCTGAAATCTTCAATATTAGTGCCAGCTACTTCGCGGCGATGGTGCCGCCGATCTGGTGAGTCAATGACCCTCCGTCTCGATCTGCCCATGAACTGCGAGTAATTTCGCCTCCAGTCAAGAAGAGGTGCCGATACAATAGGAGATTGCACCCAATTCCAACGATCTGAAATCTGGAGATCTCTTATGTCTCGCAAATGTCAGCTTACAGGCAAGAAGGCGAATAATGCCTATGCCATTTCTCACTCTCACCGCCGCACAAAAAAGCTGCAAGAAGCCAACTTGCAGTGGAAGCGGATTTGGTGGTCCGAAGGCGATCGCTGGGTTAAGCTGCGGATTTCTACTAAAGCAATTAAGACCTTAGCGCACAAAGGTTTGGCAGCAATGGCAAAAGAAGCTGGGATTGACCTGAACCGCTATTAAGGCATTTTTAGCAAGGGCTACGGGTCAGGTAAACCCCACACCTTATTTCTTTATCCGTTAACTAACAGGTAGTCCCCCTCAATTGTTTTGAGGAGGACTACCTGGAGACTAGATGCTCTGAAATGTCGCAGCAGGATCTTTAGTCGTCATAGATCAGACATTCGGCAGCACTAGGATTATCATCGCAGTACTTTTCAAGAGAAGTCTTTGGTACAGAAGTTCGCTGGTGCGATGCTGCAGCTTGAAGTTCTTCAACGGCATCCCAGGCTGCCGCACACTCACCAGAGTCACTACCATTGATATCACAGGTAGCACGAGCTTGTTCGCGCTCTTTTTCAATCAATTCTGCGATATTACTCGCAGCTTTTTTAATTTCCTCCTGAACCTGTTCGGAGATGCTGCTTGGAATTTGCATGTTCTTTGCAGCTTTTTGTAGCTCTTGTTCAATATTGCTCATAGCTATTTTCTCAATCACTCTTCTTCAGTATAGAAAACCCTGAGAATTCATTGCCTTTCCAGAGTTTATCAGTTTATTAACAAATATATTCAATTATGTTTATTTATAAACAGGGTGCAACAGACGGTGGATCGAACGCCAGTTATCCACTAAGGCTCCCTGCCGCTGGAAGGGGGTTTACCTCCCAGGACATGTGGGAAGGAACTGCAACGGGTTGTAATGTACCATGGGGTGCATCCCAATGAAAGCAAAAATATCAAACAGCGAGTAAACCATTACTCATAGCTGTGAATGCGCTGGCGCCGAAATTAGTTTTAGATAAGTATAAGTTATAGTTCCCTGTATCCTCGAAAAGACTGTATATGATACTACAGTAATTTTTATAAACATAAGTTCAATCAAGCGTAAATTTTAAGTAAAACTACGGGTAAATTCGCATTTATGTTGACAATGGATACATTGGGTTATTTTTTGGTGTATAGCCAATGCTTCGCCATCTGTTTAGTCGCTCCAACCAGGGATTCACACTAATTGAGGCTTTAATCGTCATTCTCATAATTGGGATTCTCAGTGCGATCGCGGTTCCAAGCTGGCTAGCGTTGCTCAATGCCCAGCGGCTCAACATTGCCCAAGACGAGGTTTACCGCGCCACGCGCGAAACCCAAAGCAATGCTTTAAGAGACAGAGTGACCTGGCAAACCAGCTTTCAACAAGTGAATGTGGGGGGAAAAAACGTCATTCAGTGGGCGGTTCACCCCGCCAGCGTCACCCCTGCTGCTGCGAAGTGGAACAATCTGGAGCCAAATGTTCGCTTAGACGATGAAACAACTTTACAAAACTCAGCTGGTGTACGCCGAGTCCAATTCGACTACCAAGGCAATGTCAGTTTGAATCCCGGTCAAAACTTAGGACTGGGGCGAGTAACACTATCCATTCAGAATGGTGGTAAAGCCAAGCGTTGCGTGGTTGTTTCTACATTTTTAGGAGCCTTGCGCTCCGCTAGGGAGCATCCTCAGCCCCAAATAGAAAATGGGAAAATTTATTACTGCTATTAGTGACAGTTTCCGAAATAGCTACTCTCTCGTTGTGAAGTAACTACTCACGCTAGTTGAATCTCAACTAGATCCCTGGAATCCCGGTTGAGCGAGCGTTGATTTTGGGGTGAGTTTTGATGATTGAACCCAAGACAACCATGCTACTACTCGTCCTGGGAAGATTTTGGTAGGGAACCGGAGCAACGGAAACGTCTCCAGCTTTGCGCCACCTTACCACCTGCCAACGAGCGTTTTTGCAACACAACACTTTCACACGCCGCTGAGCTGTGTCGTCAGGCTCCAACCTAAGTATGCCTCTCTTGACAAGACAATGCACTTGCATTACCTTGGAGATAGAGTTTAACCAACAGGTTTAAATATCGCTATGGCTGTAACACTACCCTTATACTCAGAATCTACTCTTACCGATCGTTATCAGACTACAGTCCCTGAAACCGTTCGCCGAGTCCTTGGTTTGAATAAGCGTGATAAAATCCACTACACCATCCAGTCTGACGGTCAGGTAGTGATTTCTCGCGCCAACCAGATCGAGAGCGATCCGATACTTGGGCAGTTTATAAATTTTCTTGCACGAGATATCGAAAAGCATCCTCAGCACTTACAAGCGATTAGCTCTGATTTAGTCAGCCATGTTCAATCTTTGGTTGCTGGAGTTGGTCTTGAGCTTGACGCACCACTCTCTGACGAGGATGAATAAATATTGCCCGTAAATCAGCCGCTAGTGATTAATGGGTGGAACATATTTGCCCATGCTCTCTTCCTCAACCAGTTTGAAGAACTTCTGGCGCAAGTTGAGCATTTGCGTCAGAAGTACCCAAAAGACTACAAGAGAAAAAACACCACGAAGCGTCTAGCTGCCATAGCAAAGCTAGCATTTGATATTATTCCTCAAGATCCAACACGTAGTGATTATCGCCAAGGTACTACGCTTGGTGATGATTACAAGCACTGGTTTAGAGCTAAGTTTTTTCAGCAGTACCGACTTTTTTTTCGATATCATCAACAGAGCAAGATCATTGTTTACGCTTGGGTTAACGACGAGAACTCTAAGCGAACCTATGAAAGCAGCACAGATGCTTATCGAGTTTTTCAGAAAATGCTTGAAAGTGGTCACCCTCCAGACGACTGGAATGCCTTACTTAAAGAGGTAAAAGGTGAAACTAATCGTTTAGAAAAAGCAGTCAAAGCAGAGATTTGACGAGAATTCATGCCCCAGCTGATAGCGATAAACGGCGTGCCCGCAGCGTCAATTACCGCCATGTGATTGATAGCCTTAGACGCAAACCTAGAGCCTTCCTTCAGTATCGCTGGCGAGAGGATTTGCTGCCGAACGAACATTATCGACGTATCTGGCAGCAACTCGTGGAATTCAATCCAGACGCTGCCTGTCGTCTGATGGTGGAAAGCCTCTACATTAGGCTCATCCTTAATATAAATAAAGTGATATCATATAAAGTCTATTTGATTTTGCGTATCTATGACTAGCCCGCGTAAACGCATTGAATCACATCCTCAAGACGCAAGGCAATTAATCGGTATTGATTATGCTCAGTTTTTGACCTTGATAACTTTCGCCACGGAAAGACATCAGCAGAAACCGGCAGAAATTGAGCAGAAGAAACCTCGAATTAATGCTAAAGGTGGCGGACGCAAACCTAGCATATCTATCCGATAAGGAGTTTGTCTCTGTCTGGTTTATTTGAGACAAAAACCAACTTTTGATATCCTGGGTCTGTTGTTGTACACCGGGTCGAGGCTGATCATGTGTTCCGGCATAGGATAAGGCTGGATCTGCAGGAACCATAAAGCCGTTTTTTGTACTACAGCATATTCACTGAATTAATTTCGGGGGGCAGCGGAAGTCGTGCCAATTTTGCAGTGAAATTACGCTGGGAAACACACCTGAGGTAGGGGTAAGTTTATTTTGTAGTTTTATTTTGTCAGCTACCTTTCTACCTATCTACTTGAGGAGCTATCTTTGATGGTTGAGCTGAAAAAGTTGCCGCTAGCTGCTGGGCTAAGCGTCACCGCCATATTAGCAGGAGTTTTAGGCGTAAATGGGTCTGCCCATGCTGCTTCACTCCTGAATGTTACACCGACAGACAACACGAATACGCTAGCTAACACTATCCTGGGTAGTGGAGTCACCATATCAAATACTACGTATACAGGTGCACCAGTCGCATCGGGAGTTTTCGCTAATGGCAATTCATCAGGGTTAGGCATAGATTCTGGCATTATTCTAACTACAGGTAAGGCTGCCGATGCAGCTAATCCAAGTAGCTTTTTTGCATCTACAAGTAACGGAACCCCAGGAGATCCTCAACTTAGTGCCTTGCTGCCAGGAAACCCTCCTACCTCTGATGCTGCTGCACTTCAATTCAATTTCACTGTGGCTCCAGGGAGCGACAGTCTCTTCTTCAACTATGCCTTTGCTTCTGAAGAGTACCCAGACTTTGTTAACTCGAAGTATAACGATGTATTTGCCTTATCGGTGGATGGTAAAAATATAGCCACTGTTCCTGGGACAAATACACCAGTTTCAATCAACACGGTCAATGGAGGAAACCCGCTCGGCACCAATGCTACTAACCCTAATTTCCACGTAAACAACTTATCTAATACTGGAACACTGGCATCTAAAAATATCGCGTATGACGGCTTTACTGTCCCTTTTACCGCAGCTATTTCAGGTCTGGGTTCAGGACAGCACACACTCAAATTAGCTATTGCAGATACATCAGATGCCGCGTTAGACTCGGCTGTGTTTATCCAGGCTAAAACTGTTTCCAATCAGGTAGTTGCCCCTGTGGCCTCTTCATCATAACCTGTGCCTGAGCCCTCTTCAACATTAGGTACATTGGCATTCGGTGCTTTAAGTACAGGTTATATGCTCAAGCGTAAACTGAAGAAGCAGAAGTCAGACAACCCAAATATTAGGTTTGTCTAATTACTTTCAAAGAAATATTTCAAAAATAAAACCTAGGCCAATTAGCGTAGGTTTCTTTTTAGTAATTGTCGAAGTTATGGCGCAAACGCATGCAGATTGTGGTTTCATGCTCCTACGTATAAGCGACCGTTCACGACTATAGGCGCAGAAAAGATGAAACCAGAGATGGTGGAGCTACTCTTCACTCAGTGGTTGGGCGTCAGAAGGAAGACATGAGTTAATAGGTCGTTGTTAATAAAGCCAGTAGCCGCAATCTGACCGTTATCATTAATATCAGCGGCGGATCTCAGCATTACTCCAGATTTAGGAGAAATTAGGCTATTGAGGTCTTGCAGCTTGCCATTCATGTAGAGGAAGGCATGACCCTGCGAATCACCAACCACTTGGCCTTTGTTGTTGATGCCAAGGGCCTCAGTGAAGTTGCCGCCGAGCGAGCCGAGGTTTTGCAGCTTGCCACCAATGTAGAGGAAGGCTCGACGATAACTCCCACCAAAATCTCCTGAATAGCCAACTATTTGGCCGTTATCGTTGATGGCAGTGGCCATATTGAAGGGGTCGCCGAGTGAGCCGATATCTTTCAGCTTGCCAGCACTGTAGAAGAAGGCTCGAGCAGAAACCGCATTAATTCCCGAATAGCCAACCACTTGGCCGTTATTGTTGATCGCGGTGGCCACATTTAAGGCACCGCCGAGCGAGCCGATATCTTGCATCTTGCCATCCTTGTAGAGGAAGGCTCGAGCAGAAACCCCATTAGCAGTTCCCGAAAAGCCAACCACTTGGCTGTTTTTGTTGATTGCGGTGGCCACATTTAAGGCACCGCCGAGCGAGCCGATGTTTTGCAGCTGGCCATCTTTGTAGAGGAAGGCTTGACCAGAAGTACTATTATCAATGTAATTGTAGGTTTGGGAAGAGCCAACCACTTGGCTTTTGTCGTTGATGCCGAGGGCCTCATTGATGCTGCCGCCAAGCGAGCCGATGTCTTGCACCTTGAGACTACTGTAGAGGAAGGCTTGAAAAGCCCCATTATCCCCACTAGCATTTCCCGAAGAGCCAACCACTTCGCCTTTGTTGTTGATAGCAGAAATGTTGGTGAATTGGTTGCTGCTATTACCAATCTCAGTAACGGAATAGATAGGTGCAGCAGTGACAGGTAGGGAGATGGCAAGTCCCAACAAGGCATAAATAGTAAGTACTAGGCTGGTTTGACAAAGCTGATTTTTCATCGGGAAGTGTTTCAAATTTGTTATTTGACCTTGAATTTGAAATTCTCCCATTGGTAAAATTCGCGCTATTAGGGATATATTGGCATACCTAGATCAAACCATAACGACTAAGAACAAAACAGCTATAAAATGTCTGGTTCAGAGTAATAAAAAGTCATATTAAGTTAGCCTAAAATCTTTATAAATACTTTACAGTTTGTAAGATTTTTGACTCAGTAAATAATACATTCGCTTGTTAAACTTGGCACAGCTACAGAGCTACGCACACCGCTGTTCCTCATCCTGGCTGGAGAGGGTAGAGGGGCAGCGGGTAGAGGAGCAATTATGTCAAGCCGTAAGCGACTAAAGCCCAGTCACAATCTATACAAACGTATTTGGCAGTTATCTAGCGCTGTGCTCAAGCGGCTAATGAAGTGGCTTCTGCGTCGCCTGCAAGTCAATGCGCTTCGCGCGGGTGTAGGGGGCTTTGTGTTACCAACGACAGTCTTGCTGCTGTTGATCGTGAGCTTGGTGGTTACAGCTTTAATCTTTCGCTCTTTGAGTCGAACCACTCAGGTGATTGGGGAACGTCAGCAGCAGATGATCTACAACGCAGCGACACCAGCGATTGATCGAGCGAAGTCCAAGCTAGAGTACCTTTTTACTACGGATGAGCGCTACCCCAGTGGAGGGGCACCTCCAGAAGGTTATTTAGCCAATACCATGATGCCTGATAACAGGTACAACTTGCCCGATGAAACACGTCTGGACTTAAACGGGGATGGCACAGCAGACAACGCTTGGGTTTACCAGTATCCTGCCACTGGTAACACCATTGCTTATTCCATTTTGATGAACACTCAAGGGCAAGTGAATGGCAATAACGTCGGTATCACCGCCGCTCCTCAGAATAAAGCTGCTGCAATGGTTGTCCGTAATAGTCCGATGAGCATCGCACAGTTGAGTTCAGCCTGCCAAATTCAGAATAACCAAGGTGTTTTGCCCGTAGAACAAGGTTGGTTTGGAGACAATAGCAGTACCTCGTTTTTGCGCAAGAATTTTCAGATCAATGCCGTTGTCGTTAACACTAACGCGCTCAACAAAACCGCTGCCACATTAGAGCTGCAACAGGATCGCAAGGTTGATCGAGGCAACAAGTGGGGAGCTTGGTTCCGTAATGACCTGGAACTCTATCCAGAAGCTAACTTTAACTGGAATGGAGCCATGCATACCGAAGGCAACCTGATCATTGGTGACAATAACCTCACTGATTACATGATCAGTTCCCAAAACTCTTGTCTCTACAATCAGGATGCTTCTGAAGTTACTGTCGCTGATAGAGATAGTTTTCAAGGTCAAGTTGTTGCCGGACGCATAACCGATAACACTTTTGGAGGTGAGTCGAAATTTCACCTATTTAATGCCTTGGGAGTGGCACCAATTCAAAGTGGTAATACTCAGCTACAGCCAGAAACAGACTCTGTAACACCTGACTTGGGTAACCTAGTTGAAGCGATTTCCCTCGCTCCAGAACCTCTTTTCACTCAAAATATATCTCAACACCGAAACTCTAGTGGATGGTCAAGAGATAACGGATGGAAAGATAGCGATTTCGTCAACAAGCGTCGAATTTTTAATCATACATCGCCTCAACCCTATCTTGACGATACTTATCGGGCTGATAATCGCTACGGACCCAAACCAGCTTATAGTCATCAGAAAGGGATACCTAATGGGAAAAAAGTCGGAGACCAAATCACTGACAATGAACTCATTAGTCCCGCTGCAATTACCCCAGACACTTTTGGTTTGGATGGTTACTGGGAGCGGCGAGCCAGTGCAAAAGGGCTGCGGCTGATCGTAGGACAGCGGCTAGAGCTAGGCAATGCTTATGGCTGGGATGGTAGCAATGATCCACTTAATCCCCCTAGTGTGCCGACGACGATCGCCCACGAAGATCGGCAGCGACGAGCATTGCGGGATAACTTGGCGGCAGTCCAAGCGATCGCTGTTTATCCGCACGAATATGAAAACGGCAACTTCCCCCTTGCTTGTTTAGCTACCACTGTTCACCCAGGAACTGCCACAACCCTTAACCAGAGTGCAACATTCGAGCATGTATTGCTCAACGAAGCAGGCGTAACATCGACTAATTTTCCCTTTGTTATTGACTTTCTCTATGGCAAGGGAACTAATGGCTGGGAATTTGCTGCTCCATCTAAATCCGCCTTTAGCACTACGACTACCCCTTTGATGACAGCCCTGAGAAACTTAGCCTATTTCGCTGGGGATAGGGATGGTGCCTTTCCACCTAAGCAAGAATCTTCATCATCAACTGTTACTCATCCCTACCCTTATTCGACGATGTGGGGGGACTTTTCTAACCTACGACGAGTTTTCGAGCAGTATCTAGACAATAGTATCAATTATGATAACCTCAGTATTGCAGACAAGTCCTATCTTCATACTGCTGCTTGTTCGCTGGGGATGCTAGCCTACCAGATGCAGTATAGCCAGGCCTACGACTATAGTCAAAATACCCCTAATTTGAACGCATTAGATGTCCAGCTGCGGCAACTCTCTGATGGCAATATCTTTAATGGGGAGGTTCTAGTTGGTTCACCCCCTGAAGCCTACATCACAGCGCTGATCAACCAACCAGGTAACAATCCAGATGATCCTCTGGTTCAATTAGCTAGGCTAATTCTAGGCAGGGAACAAATAGATCGAGACCGCATCTACGGTTTCAACCACAGTCCCACTCCTACAGGAAATCCTACTGATGCTCGGGGAGAGCCGCTGTACTGCGATCGCACCAAATACTTACTCTCTGGTAGCAACCCTAACACAGGCAAGGGTTTGGCAAAGCTCTGTATCAACCAACCCAAGTTCCCTGCCCTTTATTATATTTTTCCTAAGTCGCCAGTAGGCTCAACAGCAACCAGTCATACTGAAGATCGACCTGGTTACGCCGATCCCGATAATTACATCCACACAATTAATACAGGCACTGATGTCTATCATAACATTATAGACTCAGACATTACTGCCAGCATTGCTCTCAATCCCAAAAGTAATTTGAGCAATTGGAAAGTACCAATTACTACAGCAGTCACCTGCCCTACAGTCGGGCCTAGTGGTAGCAAAGAAAACATGATTCAAATTGGGGTTTCAAGCCCAACATGCTACCAAATTGCTGTTAAGGATACCGCTATTTTCGATGGTCGAGAAATGATGAATGTGCGGGTTCTCAATGTTGACCTAGATCTGCTGCGTAAAAACAAGGTAATAACCGACACCTGGATACCATTAATAGATGGGGTTGTCTACGCTTTTCGTGAAGATGCAGTGCCCGAAAATGCGATCGCCAGACCTGCTGGTAGTTCCATGAATGCCAACACCCCAAAAGACCCAACAATTGATCTTACTGGTAATGGCATCACCACCAAACCCGTTGACTACTATCCTGATCCAGACCGTCGTGCTTACGGTTTCCGCTTAAGAAACGGGGCGGCTTTGAAACGTAGTGCTACAGGTATTACAGATTCTAACAATATCTCCGGTTTGTCCTTTATTTCTGATAATTCTGTCTATATCCAGGGAGATTTCAACCTCCACAGCACTGATGGAACAAACAGCCATCTAATTGAGGAGTTTTATCAAAAACTCTCCACTGATTGGAGTAATAATCCTAATTTCTACAATGATCGCAAAAACATAAATCCTAATTTTGCTGCTCCTACCCAGGATACTTGGCGACCCACTGAAATTCTCGCTGACGCCATCACGCTCCTTTCTTTGAACTTCACTGACGGCAGTGTCGAGGACGGCTTTACCCAACCACTGGAAACTGGACCTAACACTACCAACACTTCCTACCAGAACCAAAACCGTCCTAAGCCCAGCAGTCCCAACCCTGTGCAATATTGGGTTCGGGAAGACCCCTCTAAACCAACGACACCTACTACTAATGGTGAATCTCCCGTTAAAGTAAACAACAATGGTTACCCACTATCTTGCACAAGTAATACTATTCCTTGCCCAGCGAGTAACCTGCAAGCTTATGACTCGAACCCATCCACTGAGCAGTACCGTTTATTCTCCGATAGCAACAGAACTAAAGACCTCGTAGAGGCATACTCACCAACTCAAGTTAATGCCATTCTTGTTAGCGGCATTGTGCCTTCACGAGCGGGGCAGTCTTACGGAGGGTTCCACAACTTCCCTCGGTTGCTTGAACATTGGGATGGTAAGGAGCTCTACATTTCTGGAGCTTTTGTGCAGTTTAATTTCAGCACCTCTGCCACTGGTCCCTTTGATCAGGACGCATGGGAACCAACTGCATCAGCCGACACTGGAAATTCATATACATATTTTTACCACGCACCCAGCAACCGTCGCTGGGGTTATGACATGGGACTGCAATATCAACCCGCAGCACCGATGTCACGGCGTTTTACGGTTCCCAGCAGCACTAGGAGCGAGTTTTACCAGGAATTACCTGTAGACGACCCCTATATTCTGAAGTTGCGCTGTGCCACCAGGATAGGAAGTGGGGACAAGGTTGATCCAAATGCCAGCTGTTCTTGATCTGGACAAAAGTTGAGGGGAAGATGAGCCCTAAAAAAATGCAGAGTCATCGAGATTTACAAGTTGATCAGAATCTAAGTCAGGCATGGCGCCAGCGTCAGGTGTCACAGGGATTTACTTTGTTCGAAACTGTGGTGGCGATGCTATTAATTAGCACAATAGTTCTCGCAATGACCCCCCCAATTTTTCTTGCCGTAGCCATCCGTGTGCAAAATCGCAGGGCGGAGCAGGCTATGCAGCTAGCTCAGGGCGAGATTGATCGGGTACGGGTTTTAGTCGAGCAGGAGAAATACACAATCAATGATCTACCTGCTGTTACTGCTACCTCACCCATTAACATTACTAGCGTGTCCGCTCCCACCACATTGTCTAACACGATCAAATCTGACAATAGCAGCTGTTCTAATCTTTACGGTGGTACTCAAATTCCTGATAACACAGCTTTGCAGGTTGACGTCAAAAAAGATTGTAAACCAGACTTCTTAGTGCAAACCTTCCGCGATTCTGGGGTTACGCGTCTAGTCGGAACCAACCAGGTTGTGATGGCTTTTCGGATGGGGGTTAGAGTATATGCATATGCTGCCGTGGTGCCACAGAATGGGCAGCTGCCGTCTTTAGATACCCAACCCGCATCTTTGAAATTCACCACTGGTGTGGGAAATCAGCGATCGCGCCCCTTAGCGGTTCTATATACCACAATCGCTCGGAGTGATTCAAATCTTTCTTTATAGCGTTTCCCGACCGAGTGAGGTACAATAAAAGCAGATAAACATCGTATTTACGGCAAAATAAATGAAAGCATACTCGCTTGACCTACGCCAAAAAATTTTCGATGCCTACGCTGAAG
>JAABUQ010002848.1_pt1 | contig 33123 bp, 36 predicted proteins | sample 5560001 | NCBI WGS metagenome assembly JAABUQ01 (sample SAMN10711888, study PRJNA513371) | rock metagenome | isolation source: Antarctica rocks | place: Antarctica: Victoria Land, Finger Mt nord | collected 2015-12-18
TGGCCGTAGGGGACGCTGACTTAGCCGACCGGCTCGCCGCACTTTTGGCCGATGTGCCGGGGCTGCGGCTGGCGGCGGTCGGCGAACCGGCAGACGTCACGCTGGTCTTCGGCCACACCGCCCCTGATGCCGCATCACCCGACGATGCGGTCGGCCTGACCCCCAGGGAGGCCGAGGTGCTTGCCCTGTTGGCTGAGGGTGCATCCAACAAGCTGATCGCCCGGCGCCTGGGCATCTCGGTCCACACCGCGAAGTTCCATGTCGGCTCGCTGCTCGACAAGCTCGACGCGACCGGCCGTACCGACGCCGTCGCGCACGCGGCGCGGCTGGGCGTCATCCGTTTGTGAGGACTGCCATGCTCGACGTGCGTATTCCGGTGAGGCTCTTATTGGGTTCCGGGGTGGTGAGGCCAAGACCGGGAAGTAGGGCTGCGGACATCTGGTGCGCGAGCAAAAGCGGGAGTAGCTCAGGGGCGACGCACGTTGGCAAATTCTGCTAACTTGTTGCCTGATACAACCCATCATTGCGGAACGGACGGCGCCCGTTCCGCAACGAATCATCACATTCGGCAGCTGATTGGCAGAACCTGCATCTCATGCGTTTGCCCTGGGGAGTAGCTGACCTGCTCGCGCGAGGAGCTTTTGTCATGGCTGCATCCGACCTGGTCAACCTTTCGGGCCTGATCGACGACGCCAAGTGCTTCGCGCTGGTGCGCCAGCACCGCTGGCCGGAGGGTGTGCGCTGCCCCGTATGCGACAGCGGCGCCGTCGTCCGGGACGGATGCGACGACACACAGCCCTGCCGGCAGCGCTACCGGTGCAAGGCGTGTTCACGGCGTTTCGACGACCTGACCGGCACGGTGCTGGCCGGGCACCACCAGCCGCTGCGCGTGTGGGTGCTGTGCCTCTACTTCATGGGGCTGAACCTCTCGAACCGACAGATCGCCCTGGAGCTGGGCCTGGACGCTTCGGATGTGCAGGCCATGACGGAGCAGCTGCGGAGCGGCTTGGTCGCCAAAACGCCGGTGGTGGAGCTGACGGGCGAGGTCGAGATCGACGAGGTCTACGTCGTGGCCGGGCACAAGGGCCAGCCGGAACAAGTGGCCAAAAGGGGCGGCTCGGACGGTGCCGCAAGCTGGCAGGCGCGCCGGGACGCGGCACGCTGGAGAAGGACAAGCCGCCCATCCTTGGCCTGATCCAGCGCGGTGGCCAGGTGGTGCTGCGCATGCTGGCCAATGTGCAGCAGAGGACGATCAAGCCGATCATCACCGCCGCTGTCACCCCGGGCACCCTCGTCCACACGGACGAATACAGCATCTACACGCGCCTGCCCGCCTGGGGCTACGGGCACAAGACCGTCTGCCACGCCAGCGGCGAGTATGCCCGCGACGAGGACGGGGACGGGTTCTGCGAGGTCCACGTCAACACCATGGAGATGGGGTGGACGGCCCCCAGCGGCATCGATGTGCCAAAGTGCGGGTCGTGAGAACCGGCAGAAAGGGAGCCGCCCGCGATGAGTGTTACCATGATCGGCCTCGACACGGCCAAGTCCGTTTTCCAAGTTCACGCGGTGGATGCTGCTGGGCAGGTGGTGACCCGACGCAAGCTGCGACGGAACGAGTTGATCGCATTCTTGTCGATGGCGGTCAGAAAGCGCGTAAATCTGGCGCGGGCAAAAAGTTGGCACAAACCTTGCGGTAGCTTCAGCCGCTTTTCGCCATTCGACGATCATTGGCTCAAGGCTGGGTGGCAGACCCCTGTCAACGTCGTCAGCCGCCAAAGGCGGGGGCCGAAGGCCAGCGTTGATTGGGGTCTGTCACCCAGCCACACTCGGCCATCGGGGTTGGCGGCTGGCTACTATCCCTTCTTACCACTAGTACGATCTCGCAGGCATTTAGGAAAGGCAACGGACCCGTCGCCGGATTTACGCGGATTCTCGCCGCCGCCAACAATTCTTCGAGAAGCAGGCAGCCTGCACGGTTGTCATGGAGGCGTGCGGTGCGGCGCATCACTGGGCGCGCGTGCTGGCCGGCCTTGGGCACGAGGTGAAGCTGATCGCGCCCGAGGCGGTCCGGCCGTTCGTGAAAAAGGGCAAGAAGAACGACGCGGCCGACGCGGCGGCGATCTGCGAGGCCGCATCCCGGCCGGGCGTGAGGTTCGTGCCTGTCAAGAGCCTGGAGCAGCAAGGCGTCGGGAGTGTCAAAAACCTGGGGCACTACGCCGGGAGTTGGATTGCGTGTTGGCCAAACTGTCCGTCCAGCACTGCGGCCCTGACCTGAAGCACGCGGTGGGCGCCGCGCGGTGACCAGCGCATCTGTTTGCGCTTGTTCATGCGGGCACTCACCAGCTGATTGACGGTGCCCTCGGCCCGCGAGGTCGAGATCGGCTTGCCAGCCCGGTAGCGCTGGCCGTAGTCGATCAGTACGCCCTCGTTGTTTTCGATGTAGGTGTGCAGCTCCGTGCAACGCGCGAGCAGGCGCTTCGCCCTTGCTTCCATTGCGGGGTCGTTCAGCATGGCAGCGTCCTTGGCCCAGCTCGCGATCCGGCCCAGAGCCTCGCATGCCTTTTCGTGATGGCCGTTCCAGAGCAGATGCCGCAATCGTTCCACGTCGACCTGAGCAGGGTCGAGCGGGGCGAGGGACGTCGGCTCGAGGGCACACAAGCCGCGCATGACCTGCTCGACGTGGTGCACGCGCATGGAGAGATGGAACCAGTCCAGGATGGGCTGCACCGGGCCGGCCGTGGCCGAGCGCACCAAGGCCGGCAGGGCAGGGTCGCCGTCGCTGATCGCGGTGACCGCGTCGCCCTCCCGCCAGCCCTGACCCTGCAGCGCCGCACGCAGCAGGGCATGCGGCTGCTCGGCCACGCTGCGCACGAGCGCGAAGCGTCGGGTGGGGTGTCCTTCCCGCTCCACCTTGCCGCAGATCGCCTCGAAGTTGCGAACCTGGTGACCGGGCACGGCACGTATGTAGGCGCCGTCAAGCATGACGACGGGCCGGTTCGCGTCCGCTGCTGCGGCCTGGGCCGGCTCGTCTCGGACAGCCATAACCTCCGCCGTTGCTTGCCGGTCGTCCGCCTCGAGCCGTGTAGCCACGGCATGGGTGCGGATGCGCACGCTCTCCTGGTTTGCAGGCGAGGCCGGCAGCAGGGTGGCCAAGACACGTGCCGCGTCCCGGAACGAGGTGCGCGCGCCCAACTCGGCCTGCACCCGCTCCAGCTCCGGCGTGCAGCGGGCGCTCAGCAGCGCGCAGACCGGCGAGAACAGCACCCCACCTGCCATGGGCGTCGTCAGGCGGCAGCGGCACACCTTGAACCGAGGGGCCTCGATCTCGACCGTGCCGAACAGCGTCTGCAGTCGGCGCGTGCGCCGGTCCTTGAGCGGCTGCAACACCCCGCATGCCGCACAGGCCCGGTGGTGGGCCGCATGCTCCGCCACCTGGCCGCACAGCATGCTCGCCTGCAGCCTGGCCAACAGCGTCTTGCTCTCGGCGAGCATGAGGCCGACCTCCGCGAGCGTGCCGATTACCGCCGGCCGGCTGAACGTCACCAGCTCCGTCGTCTTCACCTCCCCCCGCTTGTCCTCACCTCCAACCGCACCGTCCACTGCATCACGCCCGCCGCCCTCGTGGTCAGGCATCAGCCAGGCCGATCAGCCCGAGACAGGCAAGCAGGCTGCCCCAGGTTTTTGACACTCCCAAAGCCAAGTTAAGAGCCTGTTGCTAAATGATTTTCCGGCTGGGCACCACACAACATATAGTGTCGACTTGGCGGAAACTGGCCTACATTTTGAGCAGACTTGTTCCGACCTGTAATTGTGCAACAGCCTCTTAACCTGCGTCACCTCACTCTGGGACCAAACACCTAGGGGCTGGCTACGATTGCTTCTCGCCCCACCGCGTGGCGGTTCCGATATCGATGTCGAACAGGTCGAGCACGCGGCCGAGCGTATGGTCGACCATGTCGTCGATGCCGCGCGGCCTGGCGTAGAACGCGGGCACTGGCGGATAAACGACAGCGCCTATTTCCGTTGCGGCCACCATTGATCGCAGATGTCCCAGATGCAGCGGCGTTTCCCGTGCCATCAGCACTAGGCGTCGCCTTTCCTTCAGCACCACGTCCGCAGCGCGCGTGAGTAGGGTGGTCGTGGTGCCAAACGCGATCTCGGACAGGCTCCGCATCGAGCACGGGGCGACGATCATACCCATGGTGCGGAACGAGCCGGAACTGATCGCGGCGGCGATATCCGCCGCGGGGTAAGTGACATCGGCAAGCGCTGTAACATCGGCCACTTTGAGCGAGGTCTCGTGCGCCAGCGTGACCTGGGCGGAGCGGCTCATCACCAGGTGGGTTTCGATGCCGGCTCCCCGCAGCAGTTGCAGCAGGCGAACGCCGTAGATGACGCCAGACGCCCCGGTGATGCCCACGACCATGCGACGGCGCGGAGAGCTGTCGCTCACGCGGAGACATCCTGGTTATCGTCAATGTTGGCAAAGGCGGCGAGCAGCACGCGGAGTTGCGCGGGATCGGCCGGGGGCGAAAGGCCTGCGACGCAGACTTCAAGGTTCTCGCGCGCGAGGTCGGCTTTCATGCGATCCACGGCGCGCGGCACGACGCCGGCCACGAGCCGTTCCTGCTGCAGGCGCTCGGCCTCCTGCTCCGCCCCCTTGACCGTCTCGCGGAACTCCGCAGCACCGGTCATGGTGAAATTCTTCAGCGTCCGGCGGGCCGTGCGCAACGGACCGATGACCCCGTCTCGCCAGGGTGACGCAATCTGTTCGAGTTCGGCGGCCTCGGCCGCGCCCACGCACCGGCGGCGATAAGCAGCCCAAAGCGCGAACAGCAGTAGGTTGACGTCCGCGCCGTGTCCATCCTGCAAGGCGACGCAAGTCGCGCCCACATCCGACATGGCGTATACCTGAAGCGAGAAATCCCAGAAGCTTGCCACGACACCGGTCTCAGGCCGCTCCGCTTGCACGCGCTTAGCCTCGGGTTTCGCCATTTCGAGCGGTTCGCCGCCAGCCAGGAGCGCTCGCCCGGTCGCGCCAAGCTCCCGCAGAAGGGCGTTCTGATCGATCGTTGTCAGCATGCCGTTCTCTACCACCACACGTCCGCCTACCAGCACGATGTCCACGTCCGAGCCCCGCGCGGAATGCACCAGGTTCGTCACCACGGTCTGTGGCACCGCTGGCTGCATGTGCAACACGTCGAGGCGCAGCAGCACGAGATCGGCGAGCACCCCCGGGACGAGCGTCCCCACATCCAATCCAAGCGCCGACCCACCATGCCGCGTAGCGATCGCCAGCACCTGTTCGGGCGGCAGCAGCGCGGGGTCTCGGGCAGCGCCCTTGGCGAGCAGGGACGCGAATTTCATCGCGTCGAACATGTCGAGCCGGTTGTTCGCCTTCGCCCCGTCGCTGCCCAGCGCAACGTTCACACCGGCTTCCAGCATCGCGCCAATGGGCGCAATACCGGAGCCTAGCTTGAGGTTGGCGTGCGGACAATGCACCACATGCGCGCCGGCCGCCTCCAATGCCGCCACGTCGTCCGCGTCCGCCCAGACGCAATGCGCGAGCAAGGTGCGGGACCCGAGCGCGCCAAGCTGGCGGAGGTGCGCCACGGGTGAATGACCGGTCCGCTCAAATGTGCGCGCAACCGAACTTTCGGTTTCCGCGCAGTGCAGGTGCAAGCCCGCCCGGTGCGTGGCAGCCAGCGCCGCGCCTCCGCGCAGTTGCGCATCGGTGCAGCTCTCCAGATCGTGCAACCCGACCCAGACCCGGTCCGGTCCGGCCTCGCGCAACAGCGTCTCGGTGCGCTCCAGCGTCGGCGCGAAAGGCTTGGAACTGGCGACATAGGGCGCCACCACGGCGCGAATGCCGATCCGCTCGGCCGCGCGCCACGCAACTTCCGGGTGCAGGCACATGTCCAGGATCGTGGTCGTGCCGGACAGCAGCGCCTCCGCATACGTGGCCAAGGCACCGACACGGGCCTGTTCCTCGGTCAGTACCGCTTGCTCCCGCTCAATCGCGGCGAGCCACGTGTCGAGCGCGGCCCCTTCGGCCGACCCGCGCGTGAGGCTGGAGTGGGAGTGGGCGTGCGCGTTGACCAGACCAGGCATCAGCAGCCGGTCGCGCGCGTCGATGACGCGGTCGAAAGAACCATCGTCCAGTGGAGCCCCGGCTCCGAGGGCGGCGATACGCTCGCCATCGACAACGAGCCAACCGTCGAATGGCGCTTCGCCGGGAACGCCTGTTACGATCAGCGCACCCCGTATCAGCAATCGTTGCGGCGTCATCGGCTGCTCGCTTCAGGCTCGCCGCGCACCACCAGGCGTTCGAGCCAGGAGAACACGCTGAAGAAACCGACGCCAAGTACTGCCAGGATGGTGATGCACACGAATAACAGATCGGTCCGCATCTCGTTTGCCGAGGTTATCACAAGCTGTCCCAGGCCGCGATCCGCTCCGTAGAACTCCGCGACCACGGCGCCCACCAGGCTGAGCGAGGCGGCAATTTTAAAACCCGCGAAGATGAACGGCAATGCCGCCGGCAACTGGACCTTGCACAGCACATGGCGGCGACGCGCGTTGATCGAGCGCATGAACTCCAGCACGCGGGGATCGGCCGATTTCAGCCCACGCGTTGTGTTGGTGACGATTGGGAAGAAGGTGATAATGGCGGCGATCAGCACCTTTGAGGTCATGCCGAACCCCACCCAAATGGTTAACAATGGAATGATGGCGATAATCGGGATGGCATTGGATACGATGACATAGGGCAGCAATCCGCGTTCGAGAAAACGAGAGTGGACCAACGCGGCGGAAAGCGCCACGCCACAGACCGCGGATAGGGCGAACCCCGCCATCGCCTCGCCGAGCGTGACGCCGGTGTGATACCAGATCGCCCGCGTGTTGAAGAACCTCGCGGCGACACGGGACGGCGCGGGCAGCAGCCAGGGCGGCACGTGCAGCATCCGCACCGCTGCTTCCCACCCGCCCAGCAGAAGCGCCAAAACGATCAGCGGTGGCAAAGCGTCCGAGAGGCGGCGCGACAGGCCGGGGCGCAGCGCTGCGCTCATGCCCGCAGCGCTGCCCTAGCGTGGCGGACGTGATCGAGGAACGGCAGCGTCTCCCGCATCTCGGGCAGCCGTGGACGCGGCAGCGTGACGTCGATCACCTTGCCGATGCGTCCGGGGTTCGCGGCCATGACCACGACGCGGTCGGCCAGGTACACCGCTTCCGAAAGGTTGTGTGTGACGAACAGGACGGTTTTTCTGTCGGCCTGCCAGATCGCGAGCAGGTCGTCCTGGAGTTGCTCTTTGGTGATCTCGTCGAGCGCGCTAAACGGTTCATCCATGAGCAGGATCGGCGGGTTCCATGCCAGCGCCCGCACGATCGACACGCGCTGCTTCATGCCACCCGAAAGCTCGTGCGGCAGCTTATCGGCGGACCGGAGCAGCCCGACCGAGTCCAGCAGGCGCTCGGCCCGGGCTTGGCGGTCTCCCGCCGGCACGCCCAAAACCTCCAGCGGTAGCATGACGTTGGCCAGCGCCGTCCGCCACGGCAACAGCGCGGCCTCCTGGAACACGAGGCCGAGTTGGGTCGCGCGCCGTGCCTCGGCGGTGGACCGGCCCCAAATTCGCGCGGAACCGCTGGTCGGCTGCAAAAGGTCCGCGACGATTCGCAGCAACGTACTCTTGCCACACCCGGTCGGGCCAAGCAGCGCCACGAACTCGCCGTCACGGACGACTAGGCTCACGTCCCGCAGGGCAGACGCGGCCTCGTCCTGCCCGGGATAAGCCACATGCACCCGGTCAAGATGGATGCAGTCAGACGCAGCCAACTCGGCTATGTCGCGAGTCCAGTCACATAGACCGTCGAGGCTTTGGGCGGCGTGTCGACAAGCCCGAGCGCCTTCGCGGTCGCGATCGTCTGTCCCCATCCGGACTCGGTCTGTCCGCATGGCTCCGTCGCGCCTTCGGCCGCCGCCCAATACGGCACCGTTGCAGCAAGCACCTTGGTCTCACGAACCACTCCGATCTCCGGCACGGCGGCGGCGAGCGCCCGCACCGCCTTATCTGGCTCGGCGATCGTCTCGCGCACCGCCCGCCGGGTCGCGCGCAAGAACCCCGCGACCGCGTCGGCATGCGCGGCCAACACGGTGTTGTTCGACGCCAACGTCAGTCCGTAGGCATGCACGCCCTTTTCGGACGCAGGCATTTGCGCGACCGACATGCCGGCGTCTTCGGCCTCAAGCGGCTCATTCATGGCGAAACCCATCATCGCGTCTACCTGCCCCAGCAGCATCGGCTGGACCCCAAAGCCGATATCGGCCAGGGTGACCTGCTCGGGCGTGATCCCATTGGCGGCCAGCAGCGCCAATAGACCCTGATAGGTGGCGCTGCCCTTTTTGACGCCCAGCCTGACCCCTTGCAGCAATTGCTTGACGTCCGTGACGGGCTTGGCACGCGGGCTCATCAGCACCACGGGGGTGCGCTGATAGTAGGCGCCGATGGAGCGCACCGGCACCTCCTGCTCCGCCGCCTGCACCAGCACGAGGGCATCGACCAGGGCCAGGTCGATGGCGCGCGCGCCGAGTTGCTTGACCGCATCGGCCGAGCCGGAGCCCGAGATGATGATGAGGTCAATGCCCTCGGTTGCATAGTAGCCACGGGCCTTGCCGAGGTAGAACGGCGCGTGCTGCGCGCCGGGACGCCAATCCAAACGGAACCCCATCTTGACCGGGACGGCCTGGGCGCGCGCCGGGCTGGAGCTAATCCCAGCAGCGCCCGTGAGCGCTGCCAGCAACAGATTACGTCGGTTCATCGCGTTCTCCTAGCCGCCACGGTTGATCAGGTTGTTGGCCCAGTCGAGCGCTTCCTGGGGCAGGCTCGTCCGCTCGACATCCCAGTCGAGCGGGGCCGTCGCGTCCAGCCCGAGCTTGGCGGACATCCCGTCAACCGAGGAGGGGTCGAGGCGGTTGCAGAACACCTTCGGCACAACGAAGCTGTCCGTGTCCGCCTGGAACCGCGTGGAGACCGCCCACAGCACTTCCTCCTCGTTGAACACGTCCACATCCTCGTCTACAGCCACCGCCAGCTTGAGGTAGGCGTCGAGCCCGAACAACAACATCAGCGCATGACGCGCCTGCCCCTCGGCGGATTTGCGGAACGACATATAGGCGTGGAAATGCGTGCCGGACTTCGGGAAATTTAGCGCCTTCAAGGTCGGAATAACCTCCTTGAGACGGCTGAATACATGCGCCTCCTTCGCGGCACGGCCGAGCAGCAGGTGCTCGGTGGAATAGCCCGGGATGATATCGAGGAATATCGGCTTGGCGCGACGGGTGATCGCCTTAACCACGAACACGTTGCGCGTGGAGCGGCTGGTCGAATAGCCCGTGTATTCGCCGTAGGGTCCCTCGTTTTCCTGCTCGGCCCCGAGTATTTCGCCCTCCAGCACGTATTCGGCGCCCGCCGGCACCTCCATGTCGATGGTGCGGCAACGGACCAGTTCGATCGGGCGACCCAGCAATGCTCCCGCGATGTCGAACTCATCCACCTCCATGGCGACCTTGGCGCCGGCGGCCAGGTAGATCGCTGGATGGGCGCCGATCACCACGGCCACCTCGAGGTTGCGGCCACGCGCCTGGGCGCGCTGCAGATGCTCCCAGATATGGCCGCGCGAGTGCAGGCTGACGCCGAAGCGGTTCGGGCCTTTCAACTGCATCCGCTGGAAGCTGAGATTGCGCACGCCGGTGTCGGGGTCCTTGCAGACCAGGATACCGGAGCCAATATAGCGTCCAGCGTCCTGCATGAAGTGCCGGCTGATCGGCAGCCTTCCGGCATCGACCTGCTCGCCGGTCTCGATCACCTCATGCACCGGGCCGTCCGGCACCATAACGGGCGGGATGCGATGCTCCATGGCGCGCACCCAGGCATCGTTGAACGCGGACCGCTCCACGCCGACCATGCTGGCGATGCGGGCACGATCGGCGAAGATGTTGGCGACTACCGGAACGTCTCCGCCTTCGGGCCGCTCAATGAACAGCACCGGAAAGCGTCGGCGCTTCTCAAGCTCAAGCACCAATGCGGTCGGCTTGAAATCGAGCGACATCGGTTCGGATACTCGCAGGATTTCGTCCGGAGGAAGGTCGTCAAGAAAACTGCGAAGGCTGTCCATGAAAATCGATAACTCGTTCAGGAGAGGGATGCGGTCGAGACTCGATTGCTACTACCCGGCCTGCTTCAGGCCAATAGGCACGTTCGCCTCGCCTACTTACATCAGCCGCTCAACCAAGCAGCAACTAAGCAGGATTCCCTTGATCACGCCGCGTTTGATAGATGCGCTGATGTGCATAGCTGAAGGGGGTTCTGGGCCACGATCCGGTCGAGCGCTACCTGCGCCACCTCGCGGGCCGAGGTCGCCCCGGAGCGGACGGCCGCTGCGATGGCCAGAGCGGAGCCCATCATGGCTTGAATACCGGCGCGGGCGGGAGGTCATTCGGCAACTCGAATGCCAGTAGCGGCGCGGCCAGCGCCTGGTCTAGCCGCCACTGGCGCAGCACACCCTTACGATACTCCGTGCGGATTACGAGGCCCGACAGGGCCGCGATGGCGTCCAGCGCATGTTCGTCCATCTTGAGCCCATCCATCGCATGTTCCCTCAGCGCTACCGGCCCGCCCGCTGCGACACGTGCCACGGGATCAGCCACCGCTCTGCCTGCTCGATCAGCTGGAACAGCGCGGTGCCCATCGCATCCAACAGCACCAGCGCCGCGAACACCCGCGTCGTGTCGAACTTCCCCTGCGCGACCAGGATGAACGTGCCAAGGCCGGACGACCCGCCAACAAACTCGCCGACGATGGCGCCCACCAGGGCGAAGCTGATTGCGACCTTCATCCCCGCGAACAGCGCCGGCAATGCGCCGGGCAGCCGGATTAATGCCATCTCCCGCAGCCATCCGGCCCGGCTGATGCGCGACAGCGCCAGCACGTCGGGATCAACAGTCCGCAGGCCCAGCACGGTATCCACGACAATCGAGAACAGCGCCAACAGCACCGCAACCGCAATCTTCGGCGCAATGCCGAGCCCCATCCAGATCACGAACAGCGGCGCAAGCGCCACCTTTCGCAAGCTGTTAAGCACCGCCAGCACGGTCCAGATCACCCGCTCCAGGATCTGGGGCTCATAGCAGCGACGTTGGGTCAGGCCCTATTCGCATGTATCGTCCCGGAAGTCAGCTCGGGAAATGTGCCAATGTGCCAGAGTGGGCTTCAACTTTCGTTGGCTCGCATTCGCCAGGGAAATCACAGGAGGAAACCAATGCTGGACATTAGCCGAAGTGCGAAGCGAACCTACTCACCATTTTCCGTTTGTTTAAGGATATCGGCAAGCCACGCCGCCGCTACGTCCTCGGCCAGGTCCGGCCCCGAGGCGTCGTGGACGTGCCGCTCGCCGATGCGCGTGGCACCGAGCGAAGCGAGCAGCGTATCCAGCTTGCCGCTGCCCGCTCCGAACGTCTCGTGATACTCGGTGCTGCCGAGGCCGAATACGGCATACCGACGGCCGCTCAGGTCCGGGCGGGCGGCCTCGAGCTTGGCCGCGAATGGCTGTGCCGAGGCCGGCAGCTCGCCGTCGCCATAGGTCGAAGAAAGGATGAGCCAGAACCGGCCTAGCTCGTCCTGGACGGGATCGGCCCTTGCCATGTCGTGTATCTCGACTTCATGCGACCGACGGAGAATGCCTGCCAGGTCGTCGGCTAACATCTCAGTGTTGCCGGTCTCGCTGCCGAAATAAATCGTCACCTTCAATGCGCCGCCTCCGCAGTTCTATCAGGGCACGCGCAGGCCAGCATGGCGTCGAGGCGGGTGAACTTGCGGCGCACGAAACCCGGTGCGGCGCGCTGCCGCTCCATCGCGTCGATCCGGCGCCAACCTGCGTGATCAACAACAGCGACTCTTCGTGATGCCAGCAATGCCGCGAGCACGCTTGCACCGTCTGCACAGCCACCCCCCTGCGCTGCCAGATCGGCCACGATTTCCTGCGCCACGGCACGGCCCTCGACGCGCGCATCGGCGATCGTCCCGCGCCCGCCGCGGCGCAGCCAACCGGCGTAATAGAGGCCCGGCTCGGCGCGGATCGCGCGCTCGCCGAGGCCACTCGACACATCCCACGCGAACCCGGCTGCCGTCACGACTGAACTGGCAGGCAGGCGCAGCACCATGCCGGATGAATCGACGAAGATGATCGCGCCATCCTCGATGGCAACCGGCGCAAGGCCGAACCGGAAGCGGACGGTATGCAGCGCCGTCTCCGATCCACTCCCGTGCACGACCAGCAGTGCAGCCGTCAGCTTGTCGGCGTTCGACGCCCCGTCGAGGTCATGCACCTCGACCCGAGCCGTGCCGAGACGGCGGAACTCGGCCAGCAGGGCAGGGTCGAAACGGGCCTCCTGCGGCCGCCGGCGGCCCACGACGTCGATCGTGCGCGGACCCGTGCGCGTCAGCGCGTCGAGCCGGTCGGGATCGATGTCGGTGCCCTCGAATTCTCCAGGGCCGCGAGCGAGCAGGCGCGCAATGTCGAGCGCGACGTTGCCATTGCCGACCACGACCACGTTTGGGCCGAACGCGGGGCAGGCCTCACCCTCGTACGGATGACCATTGAACCAGCGTGTGACGGCGCCCGCCTTGAAGACGGTCGGGCCGTCCTCGCCGACGATGCCGAGCCGCCGGTCGGTCGGCAGGCCCGTCGCGACCACCACTGCGTCGAACATTGTGCGGAGTTCGTCGGGTGTGACATGCCGACCAACCTCGACCTGGCCGAAAAAACGGACGCCCTCGCGCTCGAACAGCCGTTCGAACTGCACAATGACCCCTTTTGTCGACTGATGGTCGGTCGCGACGCCGTAGCGCACAAGACCGAATGGGACAGGCAGCCGTTCGATGATGGACACGGCGGCGTCCGGCGCGGCCTTGCGTACCTGTTGGGCCACATACATCCCGGATGGCCCGGCGCCAACGATCGCGACCGATGCCTTTGCCATCAGTTGAGGGAAGTGAAGGTCATCGCACCGATGCCGCTGGCCCAGGGTTCCACCGCCTCGTAGGCGACGACCTCGCCCTTGAACGACTGCAACGCGCCAGCGACGCCGATCCAGCCCAATAACTCGATCGCGCCCGCACCGGCTTTGCCGAGTTCCGCCACACTGTACTCTGATAGCGCCTCGAGGTCGCCGTCGACCATCTGAGTCAAGAAGCGCTGGTCGAAGTCAACATCGATGTCGCCGTGTCCGACCTCACCTGGGTCGTGCGACATACCACCCGTGGCAATCAGGCCAATGCGGCGGTCGCTCTGGCGAGCGATGTCACCGATCAATCTACCGAGCTTCGCGCACCGACGAGGCGAGGGCTGCGGCGCAGCCAGCGTGTTGATCATGATCGGCACGACTGGCAGATCCATCTCCGGCCGTAGAAAATGCAGTGGAATGAACGTCCCATGGTCGAAATCCATCTCGTAGCTGTAGCCCGGTTCGACCTCATTCTCGTAGCAGTGGGCGATTATCTGAGCAGCAAGCGCCGGGTCGCCTTTGATCGTTTTCTTCTCAACTTTCAGCCACGGCTCAATTGGACCCACAAACGCGTCGGCGCGGCCGATGCAGTAGGGACTGATGTGATTGAGGAAGAAGTTGGCCCAATGCTCAGAGGTGAACAGGATCAGCTCGTCCAATCGCGCCTCGTCCATCTGGCGGCGGATCCGCTCAAACCCTGCGAACAGTGCATTGCGTTGCAGCTCCGGTGCTTTGTCAACCCAGGCAACCATGCCCGGCGCGTGGCTGATGGCGCAGGCAAACGCGATCGTCATGTTGCTTCTCCGCGGATGGCTGCGAGGTAGGCGGGTTCCGGTACTTGGTGCAGGATCGAGAACGGCCGCAGCAGCAGACCATGCACGCCAAGCATATAGAGCTTGTGCAGATTGAAAGCTGCAACTGCGCTACGTTCCTCATCCGAAAGGTCATAGCGCGCGAGCAATGACACTTTGTCGGCGAAATACGCCTCACGCACTGCTGGGTCGCGGTTCACGTCTCGGATCATCTTCTGTAGCACGTAAATGCTCATCCCTCGCTCCGCCCGTTCACGCCGCAGCCTCGTCTAGCCAGCGAAGCGCGTCGCTCACCTGGCTGAACGTGGTGGAGGCAGCTATCGTAACCAGCACAGCGTGGCGCATCGCGGCCAGTTCGACGCCGTCTTTGATCAGGCGGCGAGCGTGCACCTTGAAGCTGGCTTCCGCGCCGGTGACCGCCATGGTCGCGATCACCACCAGCTCGCAAGTCGTGTGGTCAAGCGGCCCGGCCGCCAAGGCACTCTTACGCAAGGCCTGGAAGGCAGCAGCGCTCTCGGCGCTGATGGAGGCGAGGTACTCGATGGGGGACATGCTGCTTGCTCCGGCGCTCACTTTGTTGAGCCTGTCGATTCGCGCCTCGGATGACCCCACCAGGGACGACCGAAGGCTAGGTTTTCTTCAAGTATGGGAAACTGCCAAGGTCGGTTCCAAGTCCCCGCTCGACTGCCCGCTCATAGATCACGCGCGCAAGGCCGATGTCTTGCACGCTGGTGCCGACCGACTTGAACAGCGTGATCTCGTCGTCGTTGCGACGGGACGGCGCCTTGCCGACCACCAACTCTGCCACCTCGTAAACCATCTCTGGCGGCACGTGCTCGCGTGCTACCGCCGCATCACCGGCTTCGCCGAACACCCCCTCGCGCGTGTCCACGACAACGACTGCGGACCGGGTGAACGTCTCAACGTCGATCTCGCGCTGGTCGCGCCGGGCTGTGCCGACCGAGTTCACATGCATGCCCGGGCGGAGCCAGGCGCCATTCAGGACCGGCTCTTTCGACTTCACGGCGGCGAGCACGATGTCGCTGCCAACTACCGCCTCCTCGGCGCTGCCGACGGCCGCGACCTCCATGCCGTATTCTCGCCGGAATTCCTCGGCTAGGCGCTCGCGATTGGCAGCGGTCGGGCTGTAGATGCGGGCGCTGCGCACGATCCCTAGATGCTGCATCGCCTCGAGTTGCGCGCGTGCCTCTACGCCGGAGCCCAGCAGTGACACCACAGCAGGTCCAGAGCGGGCGAGGCGGCGCGTCGCGACCGCGCTGGTGGCACCGGTGCGCAACGTCGTCAGATGCTGCGCATCCATGATCGCAGCGATCTCCCCAGTCTCTATCCGGTAAAGGTGAACCTGGTAGCGCAGGCCGACGCCCGGCACCAGGTTCATCGCCTTGAACCCGGCCCAGCCGGACTGCTCGAGCGCCACTGGGCCGACACGCAGCCAGCCTTTCCCGGCCTTCATGTTCGTGCGTGGTGGGAGAGTCACATGACCTTCGCCCTCCTCGCGCAGCACATCCTCCATCGCGGCGATTGCAGTGGTCATGTCGACAGACGCGAGGACGTCCTCATGGCGAATGAGCAGCGTCATGCCGGGTTGCGGCCGGCATAGAACGCGATCGCGTCCGCGTCGCCAATGTCGAACCCTGAGCGGACAAGCCCATCGCGGGCGGTACGCATCTGTGTGTCGTTCAGCTTCATGACGGGCTGGCGCATTGGCCCGCCGTTATAACCTTGCAGCCAGGCTTGATATTTCCACAAGTAGCGGTGGATGAAGTTGGCACCGGCGAACGTCGCCTGCAGGGCAACCCGCGTCTGCCGGGCTGGGTTGATGCGCCAGTAGATTTCCATCGCGCGGTCGAATTCACCTTTGCGAAGCAATTCGAAGTACTCCGGCACCGCACCGCCCCAGTATTCGTAGTTGCTGGTGCCCATCCACTGCTGGCCGAACATATCAACCGTGACTGGCGAATGCGCCTCGAGCGGATCCGAAAACAGCACGCGCCTGTCCTTCAAGCCGCGCCAGAGCTGGTAGTCGCCAGCGATGCCTGGCCGCCCGACCTCGTATTTCACGGCAACCACGTTCTCAAGATCAGCCATGCGTGTCAGCACGCCTATCGGATAGCCGCTGGTGTCGAGCCGGCTGAGGTTCATCTGCACGGTAACGAACAAGCAAACCGGTAGGTTGGTGCCGTTCGCGACGTGCGCGAGGTAGTCGTAAAGCTGCCCCTCACTGCTCGGGTAGAAGCTGTTCGGATGGCCGAGCAAGATACCCTCCAAGCCGACGCCTTGCGCGGCGTCGACCATAGCGACAGTGTCCTCAACCGTATCGAACACGCCTGCGACGAGGAAGCGCTGTCGCCCATTTGCCTCGTCAACGGCGATCTCCATGAATCGGCGATACTCGTCAAGGGTCGTGCCGCATTCGGAGACGAGCAGGGCACCCCAGAAGCCGTGCGCGATGTTCTGCCGCACGTCGTGCCGGATCGCGGCCTCGTTGAGACTTTTGAGGTCAGCTGTGAAGCTGGGTGCGATCGCGTTGCAAACACCCACCCAGTTCTGCGCCGCGTGTTCTTTCAGCTCCGATCGCTTGATCAACACACTCTCCATTGCCGGTTGGCGCCACTATGATGCCTGCGTGAAGTTTCACAAAAGGGCGGCCACAACCCAATTTCAACCGAGGATATGACATGCCGACGAAAAAGATTCTTGTGAAATTTCACAGCGCGCATAACTTATAAGAGTAGTGGAGGCGTTGAGTGGTCATTCTGCAGCTGTCGTTAATGGGCGGAGCACCTGAGCCGGTGGAGATCCGCGCCGTGGTCATCGCTGGATGGACCGCGCGCGATGCCGTTGCGCGCGATGATCACATCGCAGAATTGGAGGCGCTCGGTGTGCGGCGGCCTGCGTCGACGCCTATCTTTTATCATGTCGCTGCTGCCCGTTTGACCACCGCAACGCAGATCGAAGCGCTTGGCACGACGTCGAGCGGCGAGGTCGAGGCAGTGCTGATGCGCGTCGGCGGTCGCCTGTGGGTTGGCGTTGGCTCGGATCATACCGACCGCGAGGTCGAGGCCTATGGCGTCACTGTGTCGAAGCAGATGTGCGACAAGCCGATCGCGTCGGAGTTCTGGCCGTTCGACGCGGTTTCATCCCGTTGGGACAGCCTCGTGTTGCGCTCTTACAGAATCGAAGGTGATGAACGATTGTTGTATCAGGAAGGGCCGCTCAGCCATCTCCTGCCTCCCGGCGACCTGATGGCCCGCTTGCCCGGCCCGGACGGGCTGCCGGACGGTGCGCTGATGTTCTGCGGCACACTTCCGGCGCAAGGCGGCGTGCGGCACAGCAATGCCTTTGCTTTTGAGATCGAGGACCCCGCGACAGGGCAGACGATCGCACACCGCTACGACGTCTGCTCTTTGCCGGTGGCCGGATGAGTGTCTTCGACCTTAAGCGCCGCCCCTGGATCGACGGGCCGGACGTGCGGCCCTGCTCGGACGACGATGCGCTCTCGCTTCGCGATAGCGCCTACCGCGCCATCAAGCACAGGATCCTGACGTGCGCGCTGCGGCCAGGCGAGTATGTGAATGAGGCGCAGCTCTGCGCGATGCTGGACGTCGGGCGCACGCCGGTCCGCCAGGCACTCGACCAGCTGCGCCTCGAGTCGCTCGTCGAGGTGATCCCCCGCAAGGGGGTGATCGTAAAGGCACTCGGACTTGATGAGGTGCGGCAAATCATCGAGGTGCGCTTGTTCAGCGAGACCTACAGCGCCCGGCTGGCTGCCGAACGTGCGGATGCAAGCGAGATTAACCTGCTTGAGAGTACCGTTGAGCGGGCGCGCAAGATGCTTCCAGCCCGCAGCGTTGAGCAGATGATGGTGTTGGACCGCGACTTCCACGTCATACTGTCCTACGCGACGAAGAATGCCGTTTTCAGCGAAATCCTGCGGAAGCTGCACGACCGCTCACTGCGGTTTTGGGTCGTTTCACTGCAAGCGCCGGAGCACCATGTGCGTGTCTGGGACGAGCATGCCGCGATCGTCGATGCCGTCGCGCACCGCGACCCGGGAGCGGCCGAGAAGGCGATGCGCGTGCATATCGAATCGTTCCGCACCAACGTCACTTCCCTTCTCTGACCCGGATCGAGAGGCGTCGATGAACAAGCCGCACCTGGAGTTCCACTCGATTGACATGGCCGAGGGCTGGGCGTCGCCGCCCGGGTATCCATCGACCGTGCAGCAGAAAATCCTCGCCAGCGACATAGATGAGGTGAACAAGACTGGCGGACGGACGCGCCTTCTCCGCTTCGCACCGGGTGGCTTCACGACACAGCCGTTCGTGCATGACCATTGGGAGGAGGTCTACCTGCTGGAGGGCGATCTCACGGTCGGCAACGACGAGAAGGGCGAGGGTGGCGAGCGCTTCGTGGCCCCCACCTATGCATGTCGCCCGCCGGGCGTGCATCACGGCCCTTTCAAATCGGAAGCAGGGTGTATGCTCTACGAGATCCACACCTACGATGAGGGGAGGGTAAAGCCGTGAAGCTTGCCGTTCCCGACTTGGTGTCGAACTCGTACTTCGTCGCTGCCGCGGCGGTCGAACTCGGGTTCCTGGCGCGCGAGGGACTGGAGGTCACGTTGGAACTGGTTTTCCCAGTCGACCGCGCGTACCGCGCGATGCGGGATGGCGAGGTCGACTTTGTCGCCGGGTCTGCCCACTCCATGCTGGCCGGTTTTCCGGAGTGGCAGGGAGGAAAGCTGCTCTGTGCGCAAGCCCAGGGGATGTATTGGTTTCTGGTGATGCGCACCGACCTTGTAGCCACCCGCGGCGACATCTCGGTCGTGAGGGGGCGGCGGATCGGCGCGGCGCCCTGGGTGGACCTCGGGCTGCGCGCCTTGCTCCGGGCCGGCGGCATTGATCCCGAGTCTGAAGTGCAAATTGCGCCTGTGCCCGGTGCAGCCGGAGCAGGCGTCAGCTTCGGTGTGACCGCTGCCGGTGCGCTTGAGCGTGGCGAGATCGACGGTTTCTGGGCCAACGGCATGGGGGCAGAGACGGCGGTGCAGCGCGGCGTGGGCACGGTCGTGCTCGACGTGCGGCGCGGCGACGGACCGGCTGGCGCGTTCGACTACACCTTCGCGAGCCTCGCCGCGCCCGACGCGCTTGCGCGGACGGAGACAGCCGCAGCCGCCGTTCGCGCGTTCGTTGCCGCGCAGGCCGCTCTGAAGTCGGATGTGACCCGCGCCGGCGAGGTCGGACGCGCTCTGTTTCCGCCGTTCGAGGCCGGTCTGGTTGAGACGCTCATCCGGCGCGATCTGCCCTACTACGACGCAGCAATCACGCCCGATACGGTCGATGGAATGAGTCGGTTTTGTCTCAGCATGGGCCTGGCGACGCGCCCGGCCCGCTATGCCGAGGTCGTGGAGACGAGGTTGGCGCCGCTCTGGGCCGGGTAGGAGGCACCGCATCGGGTGCTGCTTGACAGGAGAGGCAGCAGGATTGTAGGCGATTGCCTGACAAAAAGGCGATTGCTGTCATGCTGGACCTACTTCCATATCGTGCAAGCCCTAGATGAGCGTCTGCTTGATGGAGATGCCCAGTGCGTTGGCCGCACCGGGATCGGTGATCAGCGGTTCGTTGCAGAGATTGCGGCACGCGATTACGTCAGGCTTGCTGATGCCGGGCCAGAAGCTCGTTGAAGCCGAGCTCTGCCGGGCGATGAGGATCAGCCGCCCGACACTACGCGAGGCGCTGCGGTCCCTGGAGGCTGAGCGTCTGGTGGAGCTCGTGCCCAATCGCGGTCCGTTCGTGGCCAAGCTGGGCCAGCGAGAGATCGGAGACATTCATGATGTCTGGGCGATGTTGACGGGCGAGGCAGTTGCGCGCTTTACCGACTTAGCGACACCGGCCGACGTGATCGAGCTACAAGATGCGCTGGACCGTCTACGGGCAGCGATCCGCGAGATGGACGTAGCGCGGCAGATCGGCGCTGTCGACGACTTCTTTAAATACATTCTCACTCAGTGCGGCAACCCGATGCTGGTGGAAATGGTCAATGCGCTGGTGTCGCGCATTCTTTTTCTGCGCGCGCACGCGCTACAGCAGAAAGGTTGGGGTCTGTTGTGCATCGAAGAGATTGAGGACGTGCTGAGCGAGATCAGAGGCCAGCGCCCGGTACATGCGCGTCAGGCAATACGCAGGCACATTGCATCTGCGTGCCAGGCAGCCCGACAATCTGCTCTGATTACCGAATGTGCGCCTGCTGCTTGCGAGCACGGCCCCGCATCGGCCCGATCCAGCACGCAGTAAGGTCACGGCCGGTCCTCGTGCCGGCTGCCGCCCTCCGCCATCCAGAGGTCCCCATAGCGTCGCACCGCATCGGTCAACGATGGTGGCACCAGCGCGCCGCCGGCCATCGATCCCCGAAACCATGATCTGCCGTAGATTTCAAGGCCAGTCAGGTCCGGGCCCGGTGGAAACGACGTATGGTCCGCCCACAAGCCGCCAAAGCACTCCGTCCCTGCGAGAGTGACGGTTCGGTGGAAAACGGTTCCGGCCAGCGACAGGTTGGCAAGGCAAACCATGTCGTCCAGCGATGCCGGGCCCTCAAACGAGCTGCCATCGAATGAGGCAATGCCGTGGAACTCGGCGCGCGAGAAAACCGCTTTCCCTTCGAATCGTGCGCCATCGAGCCGCAAGTCACTCGCAAAACTAACGCCGCTGAAATCCATCTCACCGCGGAATGTCACGCCGCGCAATGAGGCGGTGCCGGTGAACTGTGCACGACGCGCGAGGACTGGCCCCTCGAACACGGCCCCGGACAGGTCCACGTCGCCGAGCGAGGCGTCCGAGAGATCGACCGCAGCACGGAAATGCGCCCCGCGCAGGTCGACGCCCGGCTCGCGTGCCGCTGTCAGGATGTCTTCCGCGATGCGATCCATGCCGATCCACTCTTTCTGGGTGTTGAAGGTGCTTGACAGCATACCCCATGGCACCGACTGTATCGTCTGACAATGCTGATCAGAACTAGCGGAGGTGCAATATGAGCGACCTGAATGCCGCTTTGGCACGTCAATCCCTCGGTCGCAACCTGACTTCGGCCGAGGAAGCGCTTGCCAGCGCGCTTGAAGCGCAGTTCCGAACCGGCGACCACGATCTCGGCAAACTGGTAGAAGCGCTGAACGCCGGCCACGTTCCCCGGCCGTCTGGCGAGGCGGGGGGGTGGACTGAGCAGGTGCTTGAGGTTGAGCTGGCGGCGATCAACCAAGCGCTGGACGCGGCAGAACTGGCTCGCGGTTCGGTCGAGCCGATGCTGGCCTAGATCGCGAACTCATCCGCAACAATACCGACGAGGAGTTTTCCGCATGATCGTCAGCGATATGAAGCAGAGGATTGAGGACCGGCTAAACCAGGGCCTTGAGGGCCAGTGGTATATTGTCGCGAAGAGCTCCGACGTGGCGGATGGCAAGCCGTTCGCGGCCAAGGCACTCGGTCGACGCCTGGTGCTATGGCGCACAGAGGGTAAGATCAGTTGCATCGAGGACTATTGTCCGCACCGGGGCGCGCGGCTGTCGCGCGGCGAGGTGATGGGCGAGGACATCGCATGCCGCTACCACGGCTTGGTGATCAGCGGCGAAGGTCGCATCGTCAAAGTTCCGGCGATGCCGAACTGCTCGCTTGAGGGCAGGATGGCGGTGCAGCGTTTCGAGTTGCGCGAGATGGCCGGGGCGGTGTTCGCCTATATTCCAAGTGCCGCGCAGCCGGAGCCGATCCCGTTCGATCTGCCCTACGAACTTACCGATACTAACTACACGACGTTCCTGTGCACCGGCGTTTGGGAGTGCAGCTACCGCTATGCCTTGGACAATATCGCCGATCCGATGCACGGCTGCTACCTGCACGCTGACAGTTTCACGCTCGCATATGGCACGAAGCAGGATCTGACGCAGATCGAGAAAACCGAAGAGGGTTTCATCATCGGCAGGGTCGGGCAGCGGGGCGAGAACTTCGACTGGACCGAGGTCATCGCGGACGCGCCGCTAACCTATTGCCGACTTGACATTCCCTATCCGTTGGCGGGCGGACCGGGTGGCGTGATGCGCATCCTGACGTTCCTGACGCCGGTGGATGAGAATACCTGCCGCATCTTCTTCTATCGCACACGTAAGATCACCGGGCTCACGCGTGAGATCTGGCGCTTCCTGTATCGCGCTCGATTCGAGTCGCGGCACTGGCGCGTGCTGGAGCAGGACCGCGAGATGCTGTCGGCGATGCCGGTCGACGCACGGCGACGGGAGATGCTGTATCAGCACGACATTGGCGTCTCCCGGTTGCGCAAGACGCTCGTCAGCCGCGCCAAGGCGCAGATTGAGGCGGAGGACAGCCTCGCCGCAGCACGATCAAGCGAGCGAAGCGAGAGGGCCATGGCCGCAGTGTAATGCTGACGGGGAAGATCGTCGTCATCACCGGTGCCGCCCGGGGTGTCGGCCGCGAGATCGCTCTGGCTTGTGGCCGCAATGGTGCGCGCATCGTAGTGGCCGACATCCAGGCGGAACTAGGCGCGGAAACGACTGCCAGCTTGAAAGCGGACGGCATCGACGCCCGTTTTGTCGCTGTCGACATTTCTGAACCCTCGTCGATAGAAGCCTTCGCAGCCGAACTCGCCCGAGCAGAGGGCGGCATCGATGGTCTGGTCAACAACGCCGCGATTGCAACCAATGTGGGCGGCGCGGTGTTCGAGGACATCGAAATTGAGTTATGGGACCGCGTGATGCGGACCAATGTGCGCGGCACTTGGCTCGTCACCCGCGCTTTGTCACCGCTGCTACGGCCCGGCGCGCGAATCGTGAATATGGCCAGCGACACCGCCCTTTGGGGACCTCCCCGACTGCTCGCCTACGTCGCGAGCAAGGGAGCAGTCATCTCCATGACGCGTTCGTTGGCGCGGGAGCTTGGGCCACGCGGCATCGGCATCGTTGCCGTCGCACCCGGCATCATGCGCAACGAAGCGACCGAGTATGTGCCTGCCGAGCGTCATCGTGAATATGAGACGCGCCGTGCCGTGCCTGGCCCCCAACGGCCTGAAGAAATGGCCGAGATCGTCGCTTTCCTCCTCACCCAGCATGCGCTGCCGATGACAGGCCAGGTCGTCAACACTGGCGCCGGGTTCGTCTTTAACTGACCCGCTCACGCAGAAGTCGTCGCCAAGGGACAACATGACCGACTCAGTTCAGAACATCGCGGCGACGGTCGCGCGACGCCTTGTTCCATTCCTGATGCTCATGTTCTTCGTCAGCCTGCTTGATCGGGCGAACATAAGTTTCGCCGCATTGCAGATGAACAAGGATCTCTCGCTTAGCCCGCAAGCCTACGGGTTCGCCGCCGGCATCTTCTTCATCGGCTATGTCCTATTTGAGATCCCGAGCAATATCGCCCTTGCCCGTTTTGGTGCACGAGCCTGGCTCGGCCGAATCACCGTTACCTGGGGGATCGTCGCCGCGGCGATGGCGTGGGTGTCGAGCGAGACGTCCCTCTACGTCCTGCGCTTCGTGCTCGGTGCGGCCGAGGCGGGCCTGCTGCCGGGCATCATGTACTACCTTGCCCGGTGGGTGCCGAGCCGGTCCCGCGGCACCATGCTGTCGCTTATCATGGTCACAACGACGATCGCCTACGTCATCGGCGGCCCGCTCGCGACCTGGCTGATGTCATTTGATGGCCTGCTGGGCTTCAAGGGCTGGCAGTTCATGTTCATGATCGAGGGTGTCCCTGCGATCCTGGTCGGGCTCGCCACCTTCGCCTTCCTGCCCGAGACCCCGCACGATGCGACCTGGCTCACGCCCAGCGAGCGCGAAACCCTCACTGCCGCTATCGCGCAAGAACAGCGTGTTCAGCGTCAGGGACGCCAGATGACGTTGTTGGACGGCATCACCGACCGGCGTATCCTGCTCGCCTCGGCATTCACGTTCTTCTCGATCTGCGACAACTTCGGCACTGTATTCTGGCTGCCGCAGATCATCAACGGCTTCGGCAACCTGACACAAATGCAGGTTGGGTTCTTGGCCGCGATCCCCTATGCGCTCGGGGGCATCGCTATGGTGCTGTTGGGGCGGCGCTCCGACAAAACGGGCGTGCGGCGGCCTTACCTCGTCTTGGGCGCGGTCTTGGCAGCAGCGGGCTTCGGCGCTGCGGCTGTGGCGCCTAGTCCAGCCTACAGCTTCATCGGCATCTGCATCGCTGCAATCGGTGTCTGGAGCACGTTCGGCGTCATATGGGCGTATGCCGGGGACCTTGTGTCTGGCGCAGCCGCGGCTACTGGCTTCGCCGTCATCAACAGCGTGGGCACAATTGGGGGCTTCGTCGGGCCGTCTCTCATCGGCTGGGTTCGCAACCATGCGACCAGCTTCTCGAGCGGTCTCGCCGTGCTGGCAGGCTTCGGCGTTCTGACAGCACTGCTGGCATTGACCCTGACAGGCCAGTCAAGGTCGTCCACAAGTACCAGCCTCGAACCTGAGTTGCTGTAGTCTTCGGCCACGATGTGATGGCGTCCAGGCAGGTATTTGGATGGGACGTGCATAACGCCTTCAAGTCCGCTTCGGACCATGACGGCGACGCGCCGTGGACCGCCGTGGTAATCTCGAATGTTCCCCTAGGCGCGAAACAACGCCTCATAGTTCTCGGAACTTCACCGGGACCAAAGCCGCCTCCGATCAAGACCCATCGAAACACCCCTGAGCTTCCTTCCGCGAGGACACCCCATGAAGGCTGCCCGTACAAGATCAGTACTCGCACTCACGCTCCTCTGCGGCGGGATTGCCCACGCGCAGACCCAGACCGGCACGACCGATTCGCCCCTTAACCTGCCGACCTCTCCCGTCTCGCTGCTGCCCGCGTCGGGCACGGCGGGCGGGTATTTCTTCAACCTGCGTCCACTTGGTGCCGACCTTGGCGGGACGCTGGCGAACAACGGCATCTATATCGTCGGGCGTGACCTCTCCGAAGAGGTCGGTGCAGTCGGCGGTGGCATCACGCGAGGGGCATTCTTCGAGGGCTACACGTCGCTAGGCGTCGATCTCGACATGAATCGGTTGCTCTCAATCCCGGGAGGCACGGCCCACATCCTGTTCTCGGATTTGCAGGGGCAACCCTACTACTCGTATTCCGGCAGCGTCTATGCCTACAATCGTGCCTATGTATATGGGCCGGCCATCCGTTTGAACGAGTTCTCGTACGAGCAAAGCTTGCTCGCCAATAAGATCAATCTGCGTGTCGGCCGCGTGACAACAGGGGTCGAGTTCGATAGCTCCGAACTTTACTGTACTTTTATTTCATCTCTCTGCACGACCCCGGCTGGCTACACCTTCGACAAGGGCTACCCCGCCTACCCGACGTCCTCCTGGGGAGCAGTCGCGCAATTCCAGCTGCCGAAATCGTTCTACTTCAACACGGCCGTCTACGAGAACGAGCCCATCCTAGCATTCCCTAGTCACGGCAGCTTTCCGGGTCCGGACTGGGGCCTGAACCGTGCCAACGGCGCGACAATTCCAGCGCAGTTCGGTTATCGAACGACGTTCCGGAACGACGCATACCCACGTGCTTTCAGTATCGGCGGCTTCGTCGACACGAGTCGGTACGCCGACCCGGTGCTCAGCACGGCGGGTCGCAACCGCATCCGTTTTGGTGGTGCGCCGAAGCAGGACAACGGCCGGACGCAGATCTACCTGCAGGCGCAGCAAATGGTCTATCGGCCTGACTCGTCGGACCGTGGGCTGACCTTGTTCGGCGGCGCGAACTGGGCCATTAGCGGCCAGCCTGCGATCGAGCGGTTCTTGTTCGCTGGCGCCTTCTACAAAGGTCCGTTCGAGGCGCGGCCGAACGACACTTTCGGCTTCGCGGTTAGCTACATTGGTCTCAACCCGCGGGTGACAGAACGTATCAATACTATCCTGTCGCGCTCCACGCGCGGACAGGCAAGCCAGTCGGAGATTTCCTACCAAGTCAATTATGGGATCGCGCTCGCACCCGGTATGCAGTTGAAGCCGTTCTTCGAGTTCATTTCCCACCCCGACCAGGTTGCGTCACTCGCGCCGAGCGGCAACAACACGCACGCTGTGTTCGTGGGTGCAGCCTTTACCTTGCTCGTCCCGGAGACGTTTGGGCTACCGCGTTTGCTTCGCCAGTGAATTGACAGAAATTCCCTCGCGAGCTTTTTGCACGGACCCGAAGTGCGGGCGCACTCGCCCCAGCCCTATCTCCGCCGGGGGCACCCCGGAGCTTGTGGACGGCAAGGTGGTTGTCCCAGACACGCCCGGCGCAGGGTTGGAATGGGACGAGGCCGCTGTGGCGCAGTACGTGGCCCAGTAACCGCGAAGGTTTACGGAACGGTCAGGGCCTTGCATGCGACCTGCACCGATAAGTGGCACAAACTCCGCGGGGCTGTACGGCACCATCAGCAGCCACATCATCTGATGATCTTAGTGTCAATGCGAGGTCCGACAGATTCTGGACGCGTGCGTCGTGCATCACGCATCAAATTTCTCGGAAGGATGCACGTTTCGGCTGGACGTTGCCGGCAGGAATGCAGGATGATGTCTAGCTGCAGAGCTATGCCGGAGAATGGGTGATGGCTGAGTGAGAAAGGCGGCGTATCGAGGTGGGTGTGAGCCTGCCTGAACCTCCCGAAGGAGCGATACGCCTATGACAAGCACTACCACTGTTGTTCCCCTCCGTCAGCCCGCTACGATCGATGATCCGCTGACGGCGGTCCTGAGAAGCGGCGCGCGCAGGCTGCTGGCCCAAGCCATTGAGGCGGAAGCCGAGGCGTTCCTGGAGGCGATGAAAGGCGAGCGGCTGGCGGACGGGCGCGAGCGCGTCGTCCGGCACGGCCATGGGCCGGAGCGCCAGGTCCAGACCGGGATTGGCCCCGTGGAGGTGCAGCGTCCAAAGCTGCGCGACCGCGCCGTGAGCGAGGCTGGCGCAGATCGTATCCGTTTCACCTCGGCGATCCTGCCGCGCTGGTCGCGGCGGACGCGGAGCTTGGATGCCTTGCTGCCGATCCTCTACTTGCGCGGCGTCTCGATGGGCGACTTCCAGGAGGCGCTCGGGGCGCTGCTCGGCAAGGAGGCCCCGAACCTGTCGCCGTCGGTGGTCGCGCGGCTGCGGGGCGAGTGGGAGGCGGACTACGCGCGCTGGCAGCGGCGCGACCTGTCGGCTCGGCGTTATGTGTATGTCTGGGCGGACGGTGTTTACCTGCAGGCGCGCATGGAGCCGCAGGCCGAATGCATGCTGGTGCTGATCGGCGCGACGCCGGAGGGCAAGAAGGAGTTGCTCGGCCTCCAAGTGGGCGTGCGGGAAAGTGCCCAGAGCTGGCGCGAACTGCTGGTCGACCTCAAGGCACGCGGCTTGGCCATCGCGCCTGAGCTGGCGACCGGCGACGGAGCGCTCGGCTTCTGGAAGGCGCTCGACGAGGTGTCGCCGACCACCCGGCACCAGCGCTGCACCGTGCACAAGACCGTCAATGTTTTGGACAAGCTGCCCAAATCCGTCCAGCCGGCGGCCAAGGCCGATCTGCGCGAGGTCTGGGCGGCACCGGACCGGGCCACGGCCGAGGCGGCGGTTGCGACGTTTGCCGACAAGTATGGGACCAAATACGAGAAAGCGGTTGCCTGCCTGGTCAGGGACCGCGACGCGCTGCTGACCTTCTACGACTTCCCTGCCGAGCACTGGGATCACCTGCGCACGTCCAACCCGATCGAGAGCGTGTTCGCCACCGTCAGGCACCGCACCGTCCGGACCAAGGGCGCGCTGTCGCAGGACACCGCCCGGCTCATGGTGTTCAAGCTGGTCACGGCGGCTGCGAAGACCTGGCACAAACTGAAAGGCGAGAACCAGTTGCCCAAGCTCGTCCAGGGTGTCACATTCCGCAACGGCGTCGAGGTCATCAACACGCCAGCACAGAACGCCGCCTGATCACGGCGTTACCCAAATTCCAGCATAGCTCCAGCCGCAGCCAGCCGCTTCTCCAATTCGGCAATGCGCGCCAGCGCCGCTTGCAGCTGCCCAACCAGCGGCAGCAACGACCGGATCAGCGCGTCCTTCTCTGCGTGGCTCAGCTTGCTGAGGTCGATGTCAGGCGTCACGCCGGCGTTGAATCAGCCGCCCGCAGCCGCGTCAACCATCATCATCCGAGCCGACCCAGGACACCCTAGCCTCACCCCAGGTGAGTAATTACCATCCAGCCCCGGAACGATGATACGACAGCACGGGAAGTGCGGGAGAAACGCCCCGCGCCTGCTGCGCACCGCCTTGGATTGGAAATGGGATCGGGCTGGATTGTGACATAGGTCTGACCGACACTGAGGCTGGCGGATGCGCGGAGGCCGGATTTGGATAGGTGGAACCCTACCCCGTGGGAGAAACCGGTCCGCGCCGTGTCCAGGGACCACCGAATGTCGCGGCCGGCTTGCCCGGCCAGCACGTGGGCCAACCTCTGTCTTCTATCCTGCGGCGCCGCATCCGCCACCCTTGTTGGAGGTGGTCATGGAAGCAATCATAGAACGCGCCGCCGGGCTCGATGTGCACCAGGGCTCGGTGGTGGCTTGCGTCATCGTCGGTGCGGCAGGGCGCCGGGCGTCCCGAGAAACACGAACCTTCGGCGCCATGAGGCGTGACCTCGCAGCCCTTCGCGATTGGCTGCGCGAGATGGGCGTGACCCACGTCGGCATGGAGGCGACCGGCGTCTACTGGCAGCCCATCCATGCAGCCCTGGAGGGCGTTGCCACCCTCGTCGTCGGCAACGCGTCGCACATGCGCAACGTGCCCGGACGCAAGACGGACGTGAAGGACGCCGAGTGGATCGCCGACCTGGTCCGGCACGGGCTGGTACGCGCCAGCTTCGTGCCGCCACCCGAGATCAGGGCGCTGCGGGAGCTGGTGCGCCACCGCAAGGCGCTGGCCGGCACCATGGCCGCCGAGCGCAACCGCACGCTGCAGTTGCTCGAGAGCGCTGGCATCAAGCTCGCGGGCGTGATGAGCGACGTGTTCGGCGTGTCCGGGATGCTGATGCTGCGCGCGCTGGCCGAGGGCAACGCTGATGCTGCCGCGATGGCCGACTTGGCCAAGCGGCGGCTGCGGCGCAAGGTGGACCAACTCGCTTTGGCGCTCGACGGGCACCTTGCCGAACACCAGCGCCTGCTGCTCGGCCTGCACATCCGCCGACTTGCGGAGATCGACCGCGACCTGGCTGAGGTCGAGGCCGCAATCCATGCAGCCATGCAGCCGTTTGCCGCCCAGCAGGCCTTGCTCGTGACCATCCCGGGCGTGGACGCGCTGCTCGCCGCGACCATCATCGCCGAGATCGGCGCCGACATGACGGCGTTCGGGACGGTACAGCGCCTTGCCGCCTGGGCCGGCGTCTGCCCGGCCAGCCACGAGAGCGCGGGCAAGCAGAAGCGGCGCGGCACGCGCAAGGGCAATACGTTCCTGAAGGCGGCGCTGGTGACGGCGGCCATCTCGGCGGCGCAGGCCAAGGGCACCTACCTGCGCGACAAGTTCCACCGCCTCAAAGCGCGGATGGGCTCGAAGAAGGCTGCCATGGCGGTGGCGCACAAGATCCTGGTCGCCGTGTTCCACATGCTCCAACGCGGCACAGGCTTCAGCGATCTCGGTGCCGGTTACCTCGACTGCGTCAACAAGCATCGCACGGCCAAGCGCCTGATCCGCCGCCTCGACGCGCTCGGCTACGACGTCATGCTCCGACCCAAAGCCACAGCCTGAACCCCAACATGCCACACCAGCACCCCGGGCCCGGCCCGCCCATGTGAATTTCCGGGCCAACCCGAAGTTCGATTGCAGAGCCACCGAAAGTGCTGCCTTGCGAAGGCTCGGCTTCACGCCGGCCAAGCCGGTCAAGGTCGCCCTTGCGGGATGATAAGCACCGCTTCAGGAGCACGGGGCCACGCTTTCAGGCCGCATTCCCCCATTGACATTTTACCATGCCGTGGAATCATCCGTTCAATACGGCCCTGCGCTTCACACAGCTCCGTAAGATAAGCCAACGGCAGTGTGCAGGAGCCAGCGGCGTACAAATCTCGGCCACGCTTGGTCTGTCGTGAGGCGTGACCCCGATTTTGGAAGGTTTGGGGAAACGTTTGGAAGGTTTGGGGAAACGCACGATGTCTGGCAGACAAGAGTTAACCCGCAGCAGATCTGATCAGCTGAGGCCTGGCCATGATCAAATGGCGGCCCTCCCTCCTCAGCGCCGCACCGCCGACATTCTCCGGAGCGTGATGCTGTCGACGGTTGTCCCGCAGCTCGCGCGGCAGCACTCGATGGAACCCCTCGCGTGCAAACCGAAAGCCCGGCCGAGCCTCGCCCACCCTCGATGCAAAGAACTCGCCGAACTGCTCATCGCGACCGATCACTCCGCCGCGCTATCCCTCATCCAGGAACTGCAGAAATCCGACGCGCTTTCGCCGCTGTATGCCTCCCTTTTCGAGCCCGCAGCTCGGGTTCTCGGCGACCTCTGGCGCGACGACGATTGCAGCGAGTTCGACGTCACGCTCGGCCTTTGCCGTCTCCAGTCCATCATACACCTTCTCGGCACTCGCCATATCCAGACGCGCGCGCACAGCACCCATCCTGTCGTCCTAATAGTCCCTCAGCCGGGCGAGCTTCATCATCTCGGCGCGGCTCTGGATCGCGACGTGCTGCAGCAGGCCGGCTGGTCGCCACACTGCGAAAATCCCGCTACTGACCAGGCCTTGCAGGATCTGGTCGCCGGCACTTGGTTTGACGCCCTCGACGTCTCCATGAGCGCCGCTTTCACCCGCGAAAACCGTGTCCCGAACCTGATCGCCACGATCAAGGAAGCCCGACGCGCGTCGCGCAACCCGGCGCTAGCAGTGCTGGTCGGAGGGCGTATCTTTGTCGAACAAACCGCGACCGCTCGCTCTGTCGGCGCTGACCTGGCAACGACCACTTCGCTGAATGTTGATCATTCCATTCTCCAGATGCTTCGCTCCGCAGCGGCGGGAACCGTCATGCACTTACCAGCCAATCGCGAAAGAGGGCGCGACCGCATTCACCGGAAAACCCAGGTTAGCGCTGGGCTGAGCGGCCATTCTGAGGCTGTGCACTAAACTCCGCTGATTTTGGGATCTCCGGACCCAACGTTTCCGGGCTGTTTTCGGGGTGGTCCGGGCTTTGCACGAATCTAGACCTTCGTGCACAGGCCGATGTGTGAGGACTCCACACGAATGCTTGCCATGGTCCACTACGGCATCGGCAATCTCACAGCAGCAAGTCCAATGTAGCCGGCCCAGGCTGGGCAAACCGAAGCGGGCGCCCACTTTCGTGCATAGTCGGCGCTGTCTGGAAGGCGCTACTGCTGGGTCAGATAGCGGGGCGCTAATGCTGCAACTTGTGATCGTCACGGTGGTGGTGCTGTTTGCCATACCGGCATTGTTGTACCTGGTGGGCCTTGCCGCCTGGCGATACATAGGGAAAGCACCGAGCTGGATCGGTCTTCCAATCGGGAGCAAGACCGCGACCAACACGACTGAACCGGGACCGCCTGCAAAGCCTCAGGCATGACCGCGCAGTATCTTGTCCTCGCCGTAGCCCTCGCCTTCACGCTCAACCATGCCAATCGGTTCGTCCGGGCCGGGGGGACGCTGCTTGCGGCCATAGGGCTTGCGTTCATCGTCCTCTCGATCATCCTGGCCGACCTCGATGGCACGTTCGCCGCCCTGCCAAGAGGGATGGGAGGGTTCGGGCCGCTTCTGCTCAATGCCCAGGCTGCCATCGCGTCGGCGGCCGTGCTGTTCCTGCTGTGGGCGGCATGGCAGCAGGCGAGGCGTCCCATGACCGCGCCCGTGCCGTTGCGGAACACGGGCGGCACGTTCGGGCTGGTGTCGCGCTACGCCCACTGGGCATCGGCGACGCTCATCCTCTGCCTGGTGCCGATGGGGCTGTTCATGGCCGTCCTGCCTGCGGGCTCCTCCGACCGCGCCATGTTCGTGGCGGTGCACCAGACGCTGGGCGTCACCGTCCTGGCCCTCGTGCTGCTGCGCCTCGCCTGGCTGGGCCGCAGTGCGCCACCGCCACTGCCGGCCGACCTGAGGCCGTGGGAGCGGCGGTTGGCCGGCGCCCTGCATCCGGTGCTGTATGCGCTGATCCTGGGGCTGCCGATCACCGGCCTGCTGTTGAGCATAGCGCAGGGCGGGCCGCTTGAGATCTATGGCTGGACGGCTCCGCTCTCGGCTGGGACGGGTTCGGGCAGCGGGTCGGTGTGGGCCGTGTTGCACAACCAGATCCTGCCAGTGCTGTTCTATGGGGTGATTGCCATGCACCTAGGCGCCGTGTTGAAGCATCACTTCGTGGCACGGCGCGTGGCTGACGTCCGGCGCATGCTGAGATAGCGACCCGCGCTGGGCAGGAGAGGAGGAGCCGTATGGCGCAACAGGAGACACCGACCGTCATCGTGACCGGCGCTTCGTCGGGCGTCGGCTTATACGCCACGAAGGCGCTGGTGGACCGTGGCTGGCACGTGGTGATGGCCTGCCGCGACCTGGTGAAGGCTGAGGCGGCATCGGCCGGCCTGGGCATAGCGGCCGCCAGCGTATCCCGGCTGCGGATTGACCTCGGCTCACAGGCCAGCGTCCGCCACTTCGTCGATGCCTTCTGCGCGACCGGCCAGCCGTTGCATGCGCTGGTGTGCAACGCGGCTGTCTACCTGCCCCTGCTGAAAGAGCCGGCGCGCTCGCCGGAAGGCTACGAGATCAGCGTCGCCACCAACCATCTCGGACATTTCCTGCTGAGCCACCTGCTGCTGCCCCATCTACAGCCCTTGGGCGGCCGGACGCCGCGGCTGGTGACGCTCGGCACCGTGACGGCCAACTCCGAGGAGTTCGGGGGCAAGGTGCCGATCCCTGCGCCAGCCGATCTCGGGGAGCTTCAGGGGCTGGAGGCCGGGTTCCGGGCGCCGGTGTCCATGATCGACGGTCGGGCGTTCAAGGCCGGCAAGGCCTACAAGGACAGCAAGCTCTGCAACATGATCATGAGCCGGGAATTCCACCGCCGGCACCACGACCACACGGACGTGGTGTTCAACACGCTGTAGGGAGTGTCAAAAACCTGGGGCGCTACGCCGCGAGTAGGATGGCGTGTTGGCCAAAGCGCCCGTCCAGCACCGCGGCCCTGACCTGAAGCACGCGGTGGGCGCATCGGGGCGACCAGCGCATCTGCC
>JAABUQ010002849.1_pt1 | contig 33108 bp, 34 predicted proteins | sample 5560001 | NCBI WGS metagenome assembly JAABUQ01 (sample SAMN10711888, study PRJNA513371) | rock metagenome | isolation source: Antarctica rocks | place: Antarctica: Victoria Land, Finger Mt nord | collected 2015-12-18
TCGTAACGGAGACTTTCTCTACGATGACCCGAAATTCATAGTCCATGATTTAGAAACCTGATACCCTTTTACCATCAGGATAAGGATATCATAAAAAACTGATTTCATCAGGATCTAATACGCTTACTGAAGCGATTCGCTCTTCAAAGACATTCGACATCTCTGGCTATCAGAAGCTGGATGAAGTGCCCTACGATTTCAATCGCAAACGCTTAAGCATCCTGCTTGCCAAAGAGAACACGCATTTGATTGTCACCAAAGGCGCACTCAAGACGATTCTAGATGTCTGCTCATCCGTCGAGACTGCCGAGGGGAAAACGAGCAACATTGCACAACAGGGGCAAAAGCTCCAGCAACGGGCTGAGGAACTGGGCAGCAAAGGATTTCGAGTATTGGGAGTGGCTTACCGCAATTTTGACACCGATCACTTCAGCAAAGATGATGAAGTCAACATGACATTTCTGGGCTATCTTGCCCTTTACGATCCGCCGAAAGCTGGCATTGCTGCCACCCTCAAGGACTTGGGACTGCTGGGTGTCACCCCGAAGATGATTACCGGCGATAGCCGGGCGGTTGCCGTGAGTATCATTCAGCAGGTGGGGCTACCTGAGCCAAAGGTTTTGACTGGTGCCGAACTGCAACAGCTCAACGACGAAGCCCTGATGCATCGTGTACAAGAAACAAATGTCTTTGCTGAGGTGGAGCCGAATCAAAAAGAGCGGATCATCATCGCGCTTAAAAATGCGGGGAATGTGGTCGGCTATCTCGGCGATGGGATTAACGATGCCTCGGCGCTTCATGCTGCCGATGTGGGCATTTCAGTTGAAAGTGCTGTTGATGTGGCAAAGGAAGCAGCCGACATTGTGCTAATGGAAAAGGATCTGAATGTCTTGGTCGAGGGCGTGAAGGAAGGACGCGTCACGTTTGCCAATACCCTCAAATACATTTTTATGGCAACTGGTGCTAATTTTGGCAACATGTTCAACATGGCAGGAGCTTCCCTGTTTCTACCCTTTTTGCCCCTACTACCCAGTCAGATTTTGCTAACGAACCTATTGACTGATTTCCCGGAAATGACCATTGCGACCGATCGAGTAGACAGGGAACTGGTAAACAAACCCCGCCGGATGGATGTCAAGTTCATCCGCAACTTTATGGTAGTGTTTGGACTGCTGAGTTCAATATTTGATTACCTCACCTTCGGGGCGCTACTGTTACTGTTGCACGCTCAGCCAGAACAGTTCAGAACGGGCTGGTTTCTAGAGTCTGTGATCTCAGCAACGCTGGTTGTGCTGGTAGTTCGTACCCGACAATCTATTCTCAACAGTAAGCCAGGAAAGTACTTGTTGAGAGCAACGCTGGCAACTGTTGCCGTCACATTAATCATTCCCTTAACGCCTCTGGCAGGACTGCTAGGATTTCAACCGTTGCCCCTTAGTTTTGTGTTGGTGTTAATGGCGATCGTGGCGCTCTATGTCATTGCTGCCGAAAGTGTTAAACGAGTCTTTTACAACCAGGTAAAATTTTGAGCCATATTGGGGCAAATATAGCCAAGCTGACACTAGAAGCAAAGTAGCACGAAGATATCCTTGCTCAGACGGAATTATAGGATTTTTTTCCCAGCCTGCTGTTCGTCCCTCAATGCTGTGACTTTGGCTGTCCGTCCCAAACTATTCTTTATTTGGGACAGCCAAATGCAATGTAGCCATAAGGGTTTTAGGCTACAGAAATCTGATAGGTTTAATTAGGACAGCGTTCGCTGCTCTATTTGAGCGGATGAAAGCTTGTTTTTAGCTTAAAACCGTAATGAGAGGCTAAAACCCTGAGCAAATGATGTAACTTTACCCAGAAGTTGGACAAGTTTGGAACCAGAATTTGGTCAACTCGGAAAGCTGAAATGCTGACTACTACGCGAGCGCAATCGCTACCAGAAAGCAGCTTTTGGAGCCAACTATGCTTTACGAGATCTGCATTTCAGCACTATCGGGCGGTCAGCATTCGAGCCAAAAAAATACTACTAGCTCGAGTTTGAGAACCGAAACTGGTACGTCGCCATAGCACCGCTGGGCGAATGTAAATGTTAGAATCAACAGATAAAACTCAATAGGTAAGTAAATGACCCAGCCCAAAGAACCGCTTAGAAAGGGCTGTCAAGATGAAGTTATTCAGGTTCATGAAGCTCACGATCGGGCGATACATGCTGCCGCGAATGCTAACGTCGGCACTCAAGCGAACGCAACGGCATCCAAAGTCGAAATCCTCGCCAAACTCTACCTGGAAGGCGACCCTGTTAAACTTTCTGATGCAATGATCGTAGAACTGTGTGATTGGCTCTGGAGTGAGTTTCAGAGTACCCCGCTAGATCTACAATTCTCATGGTATGAGCGTTACAACAATGCCGCAGAGATGTTTGCCGATATCCAGCAAAGTCATCTCTGGGTGTCCGCCGAAAATTATGACACAACCCTGGGTCTTAATCCCATCTATAACTTCATCTTCCAGGCAATGCACGACAATGACCACTACCGCACTCATAGCGATTTTAGTCTGGAAGGGGAAATCGCGACCTACAATGCCACCGCAAAACGTGCGCCAAGTCTAAACATCCAAAAGATTATCTATTCCGAAAGTGTGCTGAGATCTGCTGCCCACCTTTTCCTGGGACATGCGCCGAGCTCTAAAATTGTCTTTCCGTGATTCATAGAGATACTCAATCCAAGAGTGTCCTTGTGGTTCACATTAATCTCTCTGCAATAAAAGGGTAATCGCATGACCGCAACCATAATGTCATTGAAGACTACCGCAATTTGTTGGGCGGATGTCATTGAGTATCCCCAGACTGGAGTCAAGAGCAAGATTCTGCTGGAAGATGGAAACTGCCGATATGCGCTGATGTCGCTGGCGGTGGGAATGCAACTCGCAGAACATGCTTCTCTTCGCAATGCCACGGTGAACGTGATTGAAGGACAAGGCGTGCTGACGCTAGAAGGCAAAGAGATTGTTCTGGAATTGGGAGTCTTTGTTTTTATACCTGCTACCGCACGCCATGCTATTAAAGCAGTGACAAACCTCGCCTTTTTATTGACGCTCTCTGAACAGGCTGCTGACTCCAATCATTGACCTTCACGCATTCACTCCAGGCTCTTTATGGATTCCAGGGATCTGCATGACGAATACTCGCCTTTAACCCTTGCCAAATATGGGTTTCGGCCCTCTAGATGACTACAGAACCTCGAATCCCTGCTGGGTAAGGATTCGAGTTTTCCTTGATAGCTCCAGATCCCCGGAATCCATCAAGAGCCACTGTCAATAACATCGCACTATTGCATGAGTAGTTACGTTAAAACAAATTTCAGCTACATAAAATAATTCAATCAGCGTGAAATTTTAGTATTTCCTTAGAAAGAAATGAACATTACTCCTTTGGGAAGAAGCAAATATCCCTCCTAAATCTCTAAATTGAATTCATACTTTTTAATAAGAGTGGAGGTAACCGTTCAGGGTGTAGATATATTGCTTGAGCGTAAAGACAACGCTACCAGTAGAGTTTTAGAGAATCTCAAAATAGGCGAACTGTCAATAAATCAGCTTTTTAAAGGCTTTGTTGACAGTACTCTTTTATGAGGTTAACAGACTCAAAGGTTTACAGCATAAGCAGTTGAGACTTTCGACACTTCTGAGATACTCCCCTGAACGGTTACGAATGAAGTAACTCTTTCAGCAATCTTGGTCATGTTAATACATGGCTCAACGGGATTTAAAGGATCTGTTGATAACTAGCAATTGACAAGTAGAAAATTATGCGTTACAGAATTGTACATGACAAGGCCATAGAGTAACCGTTCACGGGGGGGTACGTCATGCGCATGAACTTCAAAGCCTTGCTAAGCAAAAGCTTTAGGATTTATGCACATAAAAATATCATCCCTAAAATGTCTAAAAGACAATTCGCAGACCAGTATAGCACTTTTAACTACTCACAATTATCTGGGGAAAATCAAATCTAGACTGGTTTTCGTACTGATTACGTGTGATTTTATAGCGGACGTTTTTTTGCCCCCCCCCCTGAACGGTTACGCCATAGAAGCACCTGAAACAGAACATCCTATCTGTCCTCACTGTGAATCTGTTTTAACTGAGGTTGAATATCGGATATATAGTCCTAGTGACGCTTTGATGGCAACTTCAAGAGGTGTTTTCTTTTGTCCAACTTGTAAAAAAGTTCTTGGTATCGATTAGTTTAGAGGTTAAGCCGAGATCTGCGGTCGCACCCCAGATAAGACCATCACATAATTAATCGGGTGGTGTTTACCCTAGGGAACAGGAGGACATAATGACAAACCCATCCACGCCAGAGCACGACCCCCTGGCCGAAAAGCTGACTTTCGCGGATGACCGGATCAAGCTGAGCGACTGGACGCCGCCGCGCGGAGGCATCATTCCGCGCATCCGTTTCGGCACGCGCTGGATCAGCACCCTGTGGGTCCTACCGCTTGGGGCCGCACTCTTCGTTCTAACGATCGCGCTTGCTCAAAGCCTGCGGGAACTTGAAAGCGTCAAAGCCTTCATCGAGCATTATTCCGGCATCGTCCAGGCCGGGTCCTCGGTCGACTCGGGCTTTCCATGGTGGCTGCGGCTACAGCATTTCGTCAACATGTTCTTCATGATGTTTATCATCCGCGCCGGCATCCAGATCCTTGCCGACCATCCGCGCCTGTACTGGAAGCGCGATTGCACGCCCGGCACGGAATGGTTTCGCTTCCAGCATGCAGTGCCGATGGATCGCGTCTGGACCGCCAAGGACGATGCGGTCACGCTGCCGACATGGCTGGGACTTCCGGGCCTGCGCCACACCATCGGCCTCGCCCGCTGGTGGCACCTGTCCGTCAACATGCTGTGGACGCTCAACGGCGTGCTTTTCTATGTGCTGCTGTTTTCGACCAATCAGTGGCGCCGGCTGGTCCCCCTCACCTGGGACGTCTGGCCGCATGCACTTTCGACCACGATCCAATATGCTTCGCTGAATTTTCCCACTGATTACAGCTGGACCCACTACAACGGCTTGCAACAGCTCGTCTATTTCGTCACGGTTTTCGTTGCGGCGCCGATATCCATCGTTACCGGCCTGATGCAGAGCCCCGCGATCTCCAACAAATCCGGCTGGTTCGGCAAAATGCTGAACCGGCAGATGGCCCGGTCCATCCATTTCATTTCATTCACCTGGTTTGTGGTTTTTATCCTGGGGCACGGAACCATGGTCTCGATCACGGGGCTGCGAGAGAACACCAATCATATGTTTGCGGGCGTCGACAGCCCGAACTGGGACGGGTTTTGGCTCTTCGTTCTGGCGATGCTGATCGTCGGGCTGGCGTGGTGGCGCGTCTCGCCTTTCACAATCGCGCATGCGCGGCTGGTGCAAAGGACTGGCAGGTTCATGATCGGCTGGCTCAAGGGCGTGGCCGAATGGTGGGCTCCCGACAGCCAACTGAGGGAGAAGGATATTTCGCCATTCTTCTGGCCAAACGGTACAATGCCTAACTCCGCCGAGTTCGATGCTCTCGTTGCGGATAATTTCGCGCACTACCGGCTGCGGGTCGGCGGTCTGGTCAACCATCCCCAGGAGTTCTCACTGCTCGACCTGAAGGCAATGCCTAAGCAGGAACAGATCACCACACATTTCTGCATCCAGGGCTGGTCAGGTGTCGCCAAATGGGGCGGCGTGACCATGCGCGATATCATGATGCTCGTGGAACCCACATCCGCCGCCCGCTACGCTGTGTTTTATTCGCTCGCCGATGGCGAGGACGGGCGCTATTATGACGTGCATAAAATCGTCAATATGCGCCATCGACTGACGATTCTCGCCTACGAGATGAACGGGGAGCCGGTCAGTGTGTTGCATGGCGCGCCGCTACGTCTGCGCTGTGAAAACGAACTGGGCTTCAAAATGGTCAAATGGATCGCCGCAATAGAATTCGTTCACGACTTCGCCGATCTTGGTGCGGGTCAGGGCGGCTATAACGAGGATCACGAGTTTTTCGGCTATCGCGAGCCAATCTGAGCGCAAAACTGCAGGAATGATCCGATGACCGGCAAAAGCCCAGAACCCTCAGCGTCGCCATCCCAACTAGTGCTGTCCAGATGGGACGACGAGGGTGGTGCCGGACCTGACGGTCACCAGACTGAGCCGGCACTAGCGGACGGTCAGGCTTCCGCTCCCAAGATGAGCGAAGCCGAATTGGTGGCGCTGCACATCCGCGTCATCGCCCTGGAAAATATGGTGATCTCATCGCTGGCGCAATCGTCCGGTCGGCAACTCGAACAGGTCCGCGAGATGGCAGCCTATATCTCTCCAAGGCCAGGCTTCACGCAGCATCCGCTGACAATGCATGCGGCGGCCCATATGATCGATCTTGTCGAGCGGGCCTCGCGGTTTAACGGCGACGAAACCGGATGATCAAGGCATGTCTTCAGACTCGACATTTTTCACGATAGGTCATTCCACGCGCTCGGTCGAAGAATTCGTCGCGCTGCTGCGGGACGCCGGAGCTAATTTCGTCGTCGATGTCCGGAGCATTCCGCGCTCGCGCACCAATCCCCAGTTCAATGGCGACAGCTTTCCCGACGTTTTGTCGGCCTTCCAGATCGGCTACAGCCACTTGAAAAGGCTGGGCGGCCTTCGTGGACATGTGAGGAACAGCGCGCCGTCGCGAAACACGTTCTGGGAGAACACCAGTTTTCGCAATTATGCCGACTATGCAGCCACGCCGGATTTCCGCGAGGGGATGGTGGAACTCTACGCTCTCGACCGCACGCATGTCTGTGCGATCATGTGCGCCGAAGCGGGCTGGTGGCGCTGCCACCGGCGCATCATCGCCGATTATCTGATCGCGGAGGGCCACGAGGTGTTTCATATCATGGGGCCGGGCAAGGTCGATCCTGTCAGCATCAATCCCGCAGCAGTCAGGGAGCTTGACGGTGTCCTGCTCTATCCTGGCGGCGGCGAGCAAGGAGAATCATCATGACCACGACATTCAAGGTAAACGATAGTCATTAGCAAGCGTATGGTCAAAAAACAGCAATGCGGTGGAGTCGGCGGGGTACTCATCTCCTGCTCCAAGTTCGCACTCTTGTCCTCGATGAAGAACTGCAAAAAACCTTCCAGCGCTGGTATTCAGGCTTTAATCCCAGTGATGAACATTTCAAGCAGGCTGCATAACTCCCCAGCTTTTTAACGCTCTCAAAGACAACCTCATGGTTTCTTTGCTTGAGCTGAGCAATCATGAATCTGGCGGCTTTGATACCCTGGCGATTACTCCTGTAGGAACCATAAAAAACTACTGTTTTGAAGCTCATTATGAATTATCTCTAACAACTAAATGGTTCAAAGAAGCGTAGCAAAAAAGACTGTTAGCCATAAGTCTTACTTTATAAGGGATTGTGCCGAGATAGCTGTAAACTGAAAAGGCTTGATTTTCCATATCCATTAGACGTTGGAACTACCCCGAAGTAGCTAACTTTCAAATCTATGTATACAGAGGGTTTCCAAGCTATCTTGCACTATTTCACACACATCACGGCACAACTCCCACAATGCTCGGAAGTAAGGCAATACTCTGCTTTGAGCCCTCCTTGAGCGTCTTTTCACGTAGATCCCTGGAATCCATATTGAGCGTTGATTGTTCATCTGGACAGTAAACTCACCAGATCAACCTTGCCGTCGCGCAACTCATCTAGTTTCGGCACTGTGTTCATTCGCATTAACTCCAGAAGGGCAGAGGTTTGCCGATCGCGCTTACAACCGGAGGCAGCGAGAACCCGATCACCCTTCACGTAATAAGCAATAAATTCTGGCTTAGAAATATCGCCATCCACAATGATCTCATCCCACTCATCGGCATGACCGACATAATCAACCCGAAGATCGAACTGGTTCGTCCAGAAGAAGGGAACATTGTCGAATTTCGTGGGTTGCCCAACCATGTTGTAGGCGGCAACTCGACCATGCTGTTCTGCCAGTCGCCAGTGCTCAATGCGAACAGATTTGCCGGTGCGTGGATCAGGGAAAGCCGCAATATCACCCGCTGCATATAGCCCATCAGCGGCTTGGAGATACTGATCGACCGGAACGCCACCCGCTGGATTTAACGTCACGCCTTGCAAGTAATCGGTGGCAGGACGAACACCAATGCCGACAATCACCAAATCAGCATCCAGATAGTCTCCGTTATTGAGGATGATGCGACGAACCTTTACTTCGCCTTCAAACTGCGATACTTTTCCTGTATGAAATTGAATCCCGTGCTGCTCGTGCTGTTGCTTGAGCATTTCACCGATTTGTTTGCCAAACACTTTCTCAAACGGGACTGCTCCGGGAGCAACGATCGCAACCTGCAGCTGACGCTGAGTCAGGCTAGCAGCCGTTTCCATCCCGATAAAGCTGTCGCCCACAACGACCACTCGTGTTCCGGATTGGGCAGCCGCAATAATGCGATCAGCGTCCTCATAGGTTCGCAGCAGAAAGATGTTGCTCAAATCCGATCCCGGTAAGTCTAATAGACTCATCCGTAAATCACAAATACCTTAAGGCGTAAGGCTTCCAGCCTTTATTTCCTAACAGTTATTTTGGAAGCGCTCTCACGACAAAATCGGTACTTTAGGCGATCATTAGGCTAATTCATCGTTTTGCTCTTCAATTAATCTGATTATTAATTAGGTTTTGCTTGAGCGCCTAGCTAGTTGTAAAAGGTTGTAGAACTAAGCGATTCAGTCGGAAGCGAACTAAGCCACAAACGGTTAAAACTACCTGACTATACTGGTGACGAGCCAACCGAAATTTTTCACTTGCTACCCGAAAGATTTTACATCTACCAATCATATGCTCAACGCCAATCCGCGAACGAGACAACTGCTTATTTGCTTGTTTTTGAGCTGCTGTTAATTGACCATTTTTTGGTTGCTTTTGTGGAATGACGATGGCCTCCGCTTCTCCCTGGTAAGCTTTATCTCCGATAAACTTCTGGTCGCGGTCAAATTTGTCTTGAGTCTGACGAAATAGAGTGATATCACTTGTTTTTCCAAGTTCTCCTACAGTAATATCGACAATATCTTGACCGAGAGGTAACACAATAAACTGATTTTTTAGCGTGTGCATTTTTTTCTTACCTGAGTAGTGGAGTTTTTGCTCTTCGTAGTCTACAAGTCTAGCCACAGGCTGCTCCGTGCTATCTAATATCAGCTCGTATTCCTTGAGGTCAGAGCGCAATTCCTCAGTTTTTTGCTCATTTCCTTTGACCTCCTCTATTAAGGAAGCTGGCAAAATATCTCTGAGAATATCTATCCAGTAGTGAAACGTATCGTGCGCTTTCGTTCGCGAGATGTCGAACAACAGACCCAGGATATCAAAAGTTGGTTTTTGTCTCAAATAAATCAGACAGAGACAAACTCCTTCTCGGATAGATATACTAGGTTTGCGTCCGCCACCTTTAGCATTAATTCGAGTTTTCTTCTGCTCAATTTTTGCCTGTTTCTGCTGATGACTTTCCGTGGCGAAAGTTATCAAGGTCAAAAACTGCTCATAATCAATACCGATTAATTGCCTTGTCTCTTGAGGATGTGATTCAATGCGTTTAAGCGGGCTAGTCATAGATAAACAAAATTAAATAGACCTTATATGATATCACTTTATTTATATTAAGGATAACTCTAATGTGCGTGGCTGACCTCCAGTTGCCAGCAGTAAGGTGTCATATTGCATGGATGATCCATCTGCAAAGGAGATGCTTTTTGTCGTTGCATCTACAGTGACGACTTGGCGATTCAGGCGTTCAATTCCATGTTGCTCAAAGAATTCAGGCGATCGCAGCGGCATGGCATCTGCCTGCTTTTTCCCTGCCAGATATTGCTTACTGAGACTGGGGCGATCATAGGGAACGCGGTCTTCCAATCCAATCATGACAATCCGCCCCTGGAAACCAACTTGTCGAAGCGTTTGAGCCGCAGAACAACCCGCAGCGCCCGCTCCCAGAATAACAAAGGTGCGAGAATTCACTTGCGGATCTGCTTCAACCATTACTGGGGTGCAATGGTCTGGCTTTCCCTCCGGAATTGAGATGAACACATCATTGCTGCTGATACGAACGTTAAACTGAGGCAAATCGTCTAGTGCAGGTGGTTCTAGCAAAGCTCCGTTAGTAACGTTGAAGCAGGCTTTATGCCAAGGACAAACGAGACGATCGCCGCACAACACACCCTTTTCCAGTGGAGCGCCATAGTGGGGGCAGATGCTGCCCACGGCGTAAAACGTTCCATTTAGCCGAACAAGCAGGATCTTGGTATCGTCAATCGTGATTGGCTTCATCTGTCCATCAGTGAGATCCGTAGTCTTTGCGACAACGTATTCGGCTTCCGGCATAACGTCTCCTTATCCTGCGAGAGAACTTGCTAACAGTGTCTCTCAGAGGTGAAATTTCTTACGTCACACTGGAGGGAGATATCGTGCTGAGACGAAAGATAAGCAGGTTGCAGTGTTGCTTGCCAGTGCCAGTGCTTACTCGCGATCACAATCTGCTTTATCTCTATAGAGAGACGCGATCACACTGCATAAATCATTAGGCTTAACTCAAGCTGATTCCTAACCCTCTAAAACCAGAGGTCGATGCTTCATGGTTCCTTGAGATGAAAGCTCAGCTTTAGCACTCAGGAAAGCTATCATGGCGACTCAGGATCAATTTAATCAATGGCATGAACTTGCACAGCAACTCCGCGTTGATAGTATCCGTTCCACAACTGAGGCGGGTTCTGGTCACCCAACCTCCTCTATGTCGGCTGCCGATTTGATGGCAGTGCTCCTGTACAAATATTTCCACTACGACTTTGAGCATCCCGATCACCCTACCAACGATCGCTTCATCCTGTCCAAAGGACATGCATCTCCCTTGCTCTATGCCATGTACAAAGCAGCGGGAGTTGTTTCTGATGAGGAAATGATGTCGCTTCGCAAATTCGGTAGTCGATTACAGGGGCATCCCGTACCTGTATTGCCGTGGGTTGATGTGGCAACAGGCTCACTCGGACAAGGGTTAGGAATCGGGGTGGGATTAGCTTTGGCAGGTAAATACCTGGATAAGTTGTCCTACAAAGTTTGGGTGTTGTTGGGCGATAGTGAAACCGCAGAAGGCTCTGTCTGGGAAGCGTTTGACCATGCCTCGCATTACAACCTCAATAACCTGATTGCCATCATTGATGTGAATCGATTGGGGCAGCGAGGACAGACGGAATTGGGTTGGGATACCCACGCTTATGTCGAGCGGGCACGAGCCTTTGGTTGGCACGCGATTGCAATTGATGGACATGACTTGAATCAAATCGATCGGGCATTTGGGGAAGCGGTGACCATTCACGATCGCCCGACGGCGATTGTGGCGCAAACCATTAAGGGCAAAGGGTTTTCCTTCTTTGAAAACATCAATGGTTGGCATGGAAAAGTCCTGAAATCCGAACAGGCAAAACAGGCGATCGAGGAGTTAGGGGGAGAGCATCACATTACCATTCAGGTACAAAAGCCAGACGAGCAAAAACAACCCGCTGCAACAGGAACCGCCCAACCGCTGCAATTGCCAACTTATAAAGAGGGAGAATCAGTTGCAACTCGCAAAGCTTATGGTGATGCATTGAAAGCGCTGGGAGCCGCCCGACCGGATGTGGTAGTACTGGATGGGGAAGTGAGTAACTCCACCCACGCTGATGAGTTTGCGAAAGCCTATCCCGATCGCTACTTTGAAATGTTCATTGCTGAACAGCAAATGGTTGCGGCAGCAGTTGGGCTACAGGTACGGCAATATAAACTCTATGCCTCTTCTTTCGCCGCTTTCATGAGCCGTGCCTATGACTTTGTACGTGTGGCTGCTATTTCTCGCGCCAATATCAAGCTGGTGGGTTCCCATGCTGGTGTATCGATTGGGGAAGATGGACCGTCCCAAATGGCACTGGAGGACATTGCTTCTCTACGCGCCGTCTGGAGCAGCACGATTCTCTATCCCTGCGATGGTAATCAGACTGCCAAACTCGTCGCTGAAATGGCGGATCAGGATGGTATTGCTTATTTGCGAACTACCCGGATGAAGACTCCGGTGATTTACAGTTCTGATGAGCAGTTTCCGATTGGCGGTAGCAAAGTGCTTCGCAGTTCCGATCAGGATCAGGTGGCGGTGATTGGGGCAGGCATCACGCTGCACGAAGCGCTAAAAGCCTATGACCAGCTCAAAAACGAGAGCATCACTGTGCGTGTAATCGATCTCTATTCCATCAAGCCGCTCGACGCTGAAACACTCTTCCACGCTGCCCAGGACACAAATGGCAATTTGATCGTGGTCGAAGACCACTGGATTGAAGGGGGTTTAGGGTCTGCTGTACTTCAAGCGTTTGCTGGGACTGAGCAGCCATCTCGCTACACAGGACCGAAATTACAAGTGATTAATCTGGCAGTGCGGGATATGCCGGGATCGGGTCAACCGGAAGAACTGCTGCACGCTGCGAAGATTGATGCGGCTGCGATCGTCGAAGCAGCAAAATCTCTACTCAAACAGCCGGTGGGTGCGGTTACTCGATGACACGAAGAGGAGGAACTTTGTTTGCTTCGTGGCGTGAGTAAAGACAAAAACTATTTTGCAATCACAAAACACCTGCTTTTTAGAAACATCGTTCACAAGAGGATTGAATTAACATGACGGCTGAAAAGCCATGAGCTATCGGATTGGCGACAGGGTACAACCTTATGACGGTCGGATCGGTACAGTCATTGACACCGAAAAGAGTACCGAAAATACTGAATTCCCCAACTATAGCCTTCCTAAATAGGACATGAACAGTAGCCATACATAAAAGCCTTGACAAAGTCAAAGAGCTGAAAATGGGTAAATAACTTGAACAGTACCTTGACAGAGCTAAACTTTTTACACAATCGAGAGAACTTGCGGATGAATTGTTTCGCCTGCAGCCAAACATCTTCCACCGGATTCTGCTCAGGGGCGTTAGGGGCAAGTCGAATACAGGTAATTTTCCATTGCTCAGATGGTAATGTTCCATTGACCTGAGTGAGAAACTCTTGAACCAGTGCCGAGCGATGATAACTCGCACCATCCCAAATGATGATGAGGCGAGTGGACTCGTCATACAAGGACTGGAGATACTTCAAGAAGGCAACGGTATTGTCCTCATTACCTGCACTGTAGTCATTGACAACAAAACTTTTGGTCAGATAGTCCAGTGCGCCGTAGTAAGTTTGCCTCTCCCGCGTCGATTTGACCTCGACATCGACCCGTTGGTTGCGCCGACTCCAGCCATAGCCACTGATATCACCCCAGAGTAAATGACATTCGTCTAGCAACATCACTCGCACCTGCCCACTGGCTATCTCACCGCGCCACTTGACCAGCAACTCGATAATTTCCTTTTTTTTTCCTCCACTTGCACCTCATTTTTGTCAGGATGGGTCGGTTGCGATTGCTTCCAACTGAACCCAGCTTGTTTCAACAGAGCATAGTAGCTCTGCTGAGAACGGTAGACCACCTCATAAGTGTCCTCGAGATGCTCGACAACCTCCTCAAGTGTCCAGGCGTCCTTGTGAGCCAACCAGTCGAACAATTCTTGCTTTTGTTGGACATCCAGATACCCTTGGGTGCCCCAATAGTTCAATTTCAGTCCCTCCACTCCCGCTGCCTCGTAGCGTTGACGACAAGCGGTAACAAATCCGATTGAAACTTGAAGCACATCTCGCATCTCCCGATAGCTGTGCCCCCGTTGGCTCATCTGCACGGCAAGGGCACGTTTGAGTTCACGCGGAGCAGGATTACTTTGGATGAACTGTTCAAGAGTATCCATTGGGTAGTTTGGCTAGACTTTAGGGGTGCTTTCTCATGCTAACATTTGTTCACTACCTATTTAGGGCAGCTATATCAAGTTATTAGTGTTAAGTTCCCTAACGGGTTCTTGCTAGTGGTATTATCAGAGAAATTCAAGGCTGTGAGTGATAGACCCTCATTCAACAAAGGCTAAAGGCATAAGGTGAAGAGAGCACGTGGACCCCAGTGACTCGGATCATAACTGATAAAGGTTAAACAAGGAAAGCTATGGCAACCAATCATCTACTAGAAATTAAAAACTACGGTCAAAGTATCTGGATGGATAATTTGAACCGTGACCTGATTCAGTCCGGCGAACTCAAAGAGCTGGTAGAGAATAAAGGGATCTGTGGGCTCACCTTCAACCCAGCTATTTTTGAAAAGGCGATCTCTGGCAACGTAATCTACGACGCCGATATAGAAGCTGGAATCAAAGCTGGGCTACCAACTGATAAAATTTACGAATCGCTGGTGTTTGAAGATATCCGCAATGCCTGTGATATCTTGCGACCAGTCTATGAAGCGTCAAATGGGCTGGATGGTTACGTCAGCATTGAAGTCCCGCCGACGATTTCTCATGATACCTCTGCCATAATCGAGGAAGCCAGACGATATTACCAGGAGATCAATCGGGAAAATGTCATGATCGAGATTCCCGGCACAAAAGAGGGTTGGCCTGCGGTGGAGCAGGTAATCAGTGAAGGGATCAATGTCAACGTTACCCTGCTGTTCTCGGTAGAGAGCTACGTCAAGGCAGCTATGGCTTATATCCAGGGCTTGGAAAAACGGGCAGCCGAAGGTAAAGACATCAGCAAGATTGCCTCAGTAGCCAGTTTCTTCCTCAGCCAGATTGATAGCAACATTGATGAGCGCATTGATGTCAAGCTTGAAAGCGTCGATCGGCTAGAAAAGGAGGTAGTACTCGACCTAGTTAGAGGCAAAATGGCGCTCGCCAATGCGAAAATCGCTTACCAGAAGTACAAAGAAATCATTCAAAGCGCTCGTTGGAAAGCCTTGTCGGCCAAAGGAGCCAAAGTCCAGCGGCTGTTGTGGGCTAGCACCAGCACCAAAGACCTGAGCTACAGCAATGTCAAGTACGTCAATGAGCTAGTTGGCCCTGACACCGTCAACACCGTGCTGCCAGCGACGATTGAAGCCTGGGCTGACCCCTATGAGGTGCAAAACCGCCTTGAGACTAGGGTGGAAGAGGCTTACAATCTAATGGAAAGTCTCAAACAGCCAGACATCAACATCAAAATAGACGAAGTGATGGATGAACTGCTGGTCGAAGGGATTGACAAGTTTGTTAAGGCATTCGAATTGCTGATGAACTCCTTAGAAGAGAAAGTCAAGCGGTTATCGCCCGTTTAATTGAATCCTTAGTCATCTGGGTATCCAGGGTTGAGAAGCTGATGAAATTGTGCCGATTGCAGAAATCCCAATGATCATTTATGAGCAATTTCCCTCAAAAAGTGAGGGATTTTCTTCACAGTTCTTTACAACACGTCCCCTGAATGTACGTATCCTGGCAAACACCCTAATTGGCTTGATTCAGAGGATTGCACTTTGCTGAAAGGAATACACGACCTATGTCACACCATCTCGATTCTCCAACCGTGCGGGAAGATGGCCGCGTCGACATTGCAGATGTCTTCATCTTTGTAGGTAAAGAGCTGGGCACCACGGTTCGGGTGATGACGGTGAATCTGCTTGCCGGTACTGCACTAAACACTACTAACAATGAGGTAAACAACCATGACTGCTGGTGACAGCCTTGAGTGTAGGTATCTAGGTTGGGGTCGCTTTAACAAGCTTCGTCAAATGCCTTTGACCGACAATGAAGTCTTAATTTACACCAGTCCTATTGGTAATGTCCAGGTTTTGCTCCACGGTTTCCTAAATTGTATTCGCTCTGAGGAAATAAAGAAGAGGTTTCCTGAACAGTTTTCTGAGAATGACCTGGCAGGAGTCACGGTAGCAATGGTCAAAAATATGCCTGACGGCCTGTTGCCAGAGTTCCATGCAGGGGTCACGGTGGCAATGATTAGAGCTTTGTCTGACGGCCTGTTGCCAGAGTTCCATGCAGGGGTCACGGTGGCAATGATTAGAGCTTTGTCTGACGGCCTGTTGCCAGAGTTCCATGCAGGGGTCACGGTGGCAATGAGCACAACTTTGTCTGATAGCCTGTTGCCATTCAATGAGTGGGAGTGGTTTGACAGTGCAGAAAGGTCCTCTTCGGACACCAAACTTGTCGTTGGCGCTGTCATAGGTTGGTAAGCACTAAAGCTTTCTCACTCTTATGTTTGAAAAACTCTTAACAGCCCCATCTAATCGCTATGGTCCTCAAGGAACGCTTTTAGAGCTACCGCAGAATTATGCTGCTCATCCCGAGTTGCGTAAACCAGGGTAACTGTTCCTGCTTGATTTTTTTGCTTGAGCAGGCTAACCAATTCTTGCTTTTGTTTCAGTTCTGCCCAGTAACGCTCACAAAACTGCTCCCATTTTGCCAGCTCGTGACCAAACCATTTGCGCAGTTCTGAGCTTGGTGCTACCTCTTTTAACCACAGGTCCACTGCTGCATGCCCTTTTGTTAGACCACGTGGCCACAGCCGTTCAACCAGTATCCTGAGGCCATCATCCAAGTCTTGCTCCTCGTAGACTCGCTTGAGTCTAATCACCATTAATCCTTCCCCCAACCGTTATTAAGTTTGCAATGTTTCTGTTACCGGCTTTTTGGGTTTATGACAAAGTGCTGACCTAATATTAGCCCCTCTTTAGGTAGAGCGATAGCGAAACAGAAAGAAGTGCTCCGATTATGAGGCGATTTGCAGATGATAGATCAAATCAAAACACTCTGCCCCTTCTGCGGCGTGGGCTGCGGTCTAGAGGTGTCACCGCCAGCGCTGGTGGGTCAGGCAACCCAGAAAGATCCTCAAGGCCCGCCCATCTGGAAGGTGCGGGGCGATCGCGACCATCCCTCCAGTCTAGGCATGATTTGTATCAAAGGAGCCGTGAGTACACAGCCCCTTGACCAAGACCGGCTCCACTACCCCATGGTGCGCGACTCCTTAGAGCAACCGTTTCGCCGCGTCTCCTGGGATGAAGTCCTAGAGCGTATAGTGAGCCGCATTCAAACTGTCTTGAGGACCTCTGGACCCAATGCCATCTGTATGTATGGCTCCGGTCAGATGCAAACCGAGGACTGCTACGTCGCCCAAAAGCTGGTCAAAGGTTGCTTAGGCACCAACAATTTTGATTCCAACTCCCGCCTGTGCAATGCTTCGACTGCCATGGGCTACACTCAAAGCTTTGGTGCCGATGGTCCTCCCTGCTGCTACGAAGATTTGGAGATGACCGACTGTGCCTTTTTAATTGGCACCAACACTCAGGAGTGCCACCCGATTGTCTTCAACCGTCTGCAGAAGTACCACAAAAAGCACCCTGACGTCAAAATGATTGTGGTCGATCCCCGCCGCACTCCCACCGCAGAGCTGGCAGACCTGCATTTAGCGATTCGACCAGGCACAGATATTGACTTACTCAACGGCATTGCCCACCTGCTGTGGCGCTGGGGTCACGTCAATTTCGAGTTTATTAACGAATGCACGACGAACTTTCCCGCCTTAGCTGAAGTAATTTCCCACCATCCACCGGAGGTAGTGACCCAACGCTGTGGGGTCTCGGTTGGTGATTTGGAAACAGTTGCTCGGTACTGGGGCGAGCAAAAGCGAGTCCTGTCTCTGTGGTCGACGGGCCTGAACCAGTCGAGCGAGGGCACCGCTAAGGTGCGCAGCCTGATTAACTTGCATCTGATGACTGGTCAGATTGGTCAACCCGGTTGTGGTCCGTTTTTACTTGCCGGGCAGCCGAACTCACGGGGGGATGGGGAAGCCGGCGGCTGGTGTCACATGTTGCCTGGTTATCGCCTCGTCCAGAACCCCGAACATCGAGCCGAAGTCGAGCAGTTTTGGGGACTCAAGCCTGGTCAAATCTCACCGAATTCTGGTCGCTCCGCCTGGGAGATCGTGACTGGGCTGGAGCAGGAGGAGGTAGGTTGCTTGTGGCTCGTCAATACTAATCCTGCCGTCAGCCTGCCCGATTTGGAGCGGACCAAAGCTTCACTCTTACGTTCGCCCTTCACAGTTTATCAGGATGCCTACTACCCGACAGAAACAGCTACCTATGCTCACGTCCTACTCCCGGCAGCTCAGTGGAGTGAAAAGACGGGAACAATGACCAATTCCGAGCGGGTGGTGACCCTGTGTCCGGCGTTTCGCCAGCCGCCAGGAGAGGCGATGGCAGACTGGCAAATCTTCAGCGAAGTGGGGCGGCGGTTGGGCTTTGCTCAACAATTTCAGTTTGCCAGCGCGGCTGAAGTTTATGCGGAATTTGTCCAATTGACGCGCGCTCGCCCCTGCGATCAGACTGCCATCAGCCATGAGCGACTACAGGCACAAGATCCGCTCCAATGGCCCTGCCCCGAAGGAGTTCCTTCACTCAAAAGACTCTACACTGACCGGCGCTTTCATACACCTGATGGTCGCGCCCGGTTTGCTGCCTATTACTCCAGAGGGCTAGCTGAACCACCCGATCCCGACTATCCTTTTGTCCTCACCTCCGGTCGTCTTTACGGGCATTGGAACACCCAGACCCGCACGGGTCGGATTGAGAGAATTACTAAAATGTATCCCCATCCGTTGATCGAGATTCATCCCAGTGATGCTGGTCAACTGGGCATTACCGAGTCGGCAATCGTTGAGGTGCGTAGTCGTCGTGGCGCGTCTTGGTTCCCCGCCAAAGTGACACGGGCAATTATCCCCGGCACTGTATTTGTCCCCTGGCACTGGGGTGCTCTCTGGGCTGACGGGGCTGAAGCTAACGCCCTCACCCACCCCCAATCCGATCCTGACTCACTGCAACCGGAGTTACAGCGGTTGCCGCTCGAATAAGCCACGCAATCTGTCAGAGAAAGCCACTGTGTGATACTACACCTGTGGCTTACTAATCTGAAAATCGCTGTAAAAGCTTGTGCAGTCAAGCTCGTGCCCGTAGCGGCTGAATTGGTTGTCACTGATAATCCACTGTTATCAGCGCTGAATCAGGCGATTAGTGAAGCACCTGATTTTCAAGCAGCACTCACTGTCACACTTCGTCAAATTTGTGAATTCACTGGCTGGGATTATGGTGAAGCCTGGGTTCCCTCCCCAGAGGGTCTGGTTCTAGAACTTAGCCCCGCCTGGTACAAGAGCGAGCGTGGGGACAGAACCTATTTGGATGGCTTAGAACAATTTCACCACTGTAGTGAAAGCTTGATCTTTGCCCCAGGCGTCAGCTTGCCAGGGCGAGTCTGGTCATCCCAGCAACCCGAATGGATGGCTGATGTCTTAGCCCAGTCAGAAAACTTTCTGTTGCGCAATCAAATCACCAGCGCTTTTGGCATCAAAGCTGCGGTTGGTGTTCCGATTCTTACACCTCATCATCATGTGCTAGCAGTTCTCGTGTTTGGTATGTCAGAAGTCCGCGAGGCAGACAGGCAAATGGTTGAGCGCGCCAAGGGTTCAGTCATGCAACTTGGAGCGTTGTTCCAACGCTTTGTGACCAACAAATAGGGAGAAAAGTAGCGGTGCGATGTAGCAAGTCGAGTGTTAGAGGATTAAAGTGAATCCTCCCAAGTGAGTGGAGAGCCATCTCTCCAGTGGAATCTGTCCCACTGTCCCCCCGTAAAAGAGTCACCGACTCCGGTCACACTGGTAGTAAGCAATGAATCCAGTGGAATGCAGACCACGAAAGAAGCCAACCTGGTAGCCTCAAACCGGGAAGGAGCCAGGGGAAGTCCGGCAGGGTTAAGGTAACTGAACCGTCATTTGAAGCTTCGTGATTTAGCCAATCAGTGAAATCAGGCTGAGACACTGAGACCAAAAGATACATGGGTGGCTCAACGGCTCGCTATTCCGTTGAGTGACAGATCGCAATCCCATCGGAGTGTAGACGGAACCCGCCCCGGACGTATCTCAAACACTTGGAACTATATAAGCCCAATGGATTCTCCGGCCTAATGGTCAGAGTAGGCAAACCGTAAGGAATGCACAATCATCCAGGGGGTAAAGGATGCTGGAGGAAGCGAAGGCTCCTGGTAATGCAGGAGATAGGGGTTCAGGCTTTGCCTCACGTTGAAAGACGGCAGACTTCCAGCGAAAGTGTCAGAACTGAGCCTCTTACGGGCGCGGCAATCGCTCCCGTTACATATGGAAGAAACACCATTCCTCGACATCCCTGCTCTATAAGGGTTTTAAAATGTGTTTCTTAGGAGCGAGCGACGGGCGGCGCGCTACCCATTATGCATGGAAGAAACAGTCGCACAAGAGTCCTGTTATCAGATAGATTTATAAGTGTCCTGACAGTTAAAACCGAGCGTTGACTGGTGTGAAAAATACCCGATTAGGAGCGTGGTTCTGGGTTTAATGGTTATGACATTGGTGAAGGAAAATTTTCCGATCCCGTTTGAGAGATTATTTAATACTACCGACCCAGGCAGGACATATTTAATTAAATATAGCAGGGTTGCCGCCATGAAATTGCCACCGAATCAAAGGAAAAATCAGTCTGTTCCTGGGGCCAAAGCAACATCACATTCGGAGCAAATTAATCAGAATGCAGCGGGCATTGATCTTGGTAGTGGAGAACATTGGGTGTGTGTTCCCCCAGATAGAACAGAGAAAAACGTCCGAAGATTTGGATGTTTCACACCTGATTTAATGGCAATGGCTGACTGGCTAATCGAATCCGGGATGGATACTGTGGCGATGGAAGCAACGGGTGTTTACTGGATTCCCGTATTTCAGCTTTTGGAAACGAGGGGTCTTGAGGTCAAACTAGTGAATGCTCACCACGTTAAAACAGTGCCAGGACGTAAAACTGATGTCAACGACTGTCAGTGGTTGCAGCAGTTGCACACCTACGGTTTGCTATCAGGCTCATTCCGCCCCGAAGACCAGGTATGCGTCCTACGTAGTTACATCCGTCAAAGAGACAGTTTAATCAAAAGTGCTAGTATTCATGTTCAGCGAATGCAAAAAGCCCTGATTCAAATGAATCTACACTTACACAAAGTCATTAGTGATATTACTGGTCTGACGGGAATGACAATTATCAAGGCAATAGCTGCTGGGGAAACAGACCCACAAGTTCTAGCTGCCCTCAAAAACCCCAGAATTAAAAGTAGTACAACGGAGATTGCCAAAGCCTTAACAGGTGACTATCGCCGTGAACATCTGTTTGTTCTGAAGCAAGAATTAACTCTTTATGAGGTTTATCAGGAAGAGATTGCGTCTCTAGACACTGAAATTGAGAAATGTCTCGCCTCCTTTGAACCAAAAACAGAAGAGGAACTTGCAATCACAAAGAAAAAACATAGGAAAAAGCCAACCGCAAACCACCCAATTTTTGATTTGCATTTCTTTCTTTACCAGATCGCAGGTGTCGATTTCACGTTGATTGATGGCCTTGATGCTTTGACGGTACAAACCATTTCGTCTGAAGTTGGACTAGACCCAGGACGGTTTCCAACTGTTAAGCACTTTACCTCATGGTTAGGTTTATGCCCTGGTCAAAAAATTACTGGCGGTAAGGTCAAAAGCTCTCAAACTCGTCCTGTTGTTAATCGTGCTGCTTCTGCTTTCCGCATGGCAGCTTTTTCCCTCACTCAAAGTCGTTCGGCTTTGGGCGCTTTTTATCGGCGTTTGCGCTCGCGTTTGGGCGCCCCCAAAGCGATTACGGCTACCGCCCATAAATTGGCACGTATGTTCTACCGGATGTGGACAACCACAGGACTTTATACTGACCCTGGCATGGACTACTATGAGCAGAAATACCAAGAGCAAATCCTCAACAATTTCAAGAAAAAGGCTCAATCTCTTGGCTTTGAGCTTGTTCCTCAAACTCTCACCACCGAGTGTGTTTCTTGAGAGCGCCCCACGGGCAGGCGATCGCCACCCGTTACTGACGTAGAGAAACTTTTATAATGGAAAGTACCCTGACAGCTAAAACCGAAGTCTCAATAGTGCTTTTAAGCCTGCTTGAGAGCGTGGTTCTGGGCTTTTATGGTTACTATATTGGTGAAGTGACTCCCGTCACTATCCCGTTCAGAAGATTATCTAGCAAGATCAGCCCAGGCAGGGTTCTCATCATGAGTTGGTTCTAGAGTTGATATTGACTCTAGACAGTTTTGCTTTGCCTGCAAATTTCCATAGCGCATAAATTCTAACCATTTTTGGTGTTTTTAGCCTTTACAGGTGGAACAAAAAGTTTCTCAGAAGAAGTACTCAAGTCTTGATTCTCAACAATATTGAAAATATTCTCAAGAAGCCAAACGAAGAATTAGGGGTTTCAGCAAAAGATGTGAAGTCAAATTCTCAATAAGAAATGGTGAGTACTCAGTTCTGACACTTTCCAGTTGATGGGCTGATAAGATTAATCAATGCGAGTTATAATGAGGAAGTCGTGATTCCACCAACAATCAACCCGGAAATTCCGATTAATCTTTATCGTCCCGACAATCCACTCACTGCCAGGTGTTTGGTCAACCGAGAACTGACTAGTGAAGGTGGAATTGGTACGGTTCGCCATCTCGTCTTTGACATTTCTGGTGGTCATTTACGCTTTCTGGAAGGACAAAGTATCGGTATTGTTCCACCCGGATTAGACAAGAAGGGTAGACCAGAAAGGATAAGGCTATACTCTGTGGCTTCTACTCAACATGGCGACTTGGTTGACGACAAAACCCTGACCCTCTGTGTGAAGCGCTTAGAGTACAAAAACCCCAAAAATGATGAAAAGGTTTATGGTGTTTGCTCCAGTTATCTCTGTAGTCTGGAGGTCGGTGAAGAGGTAAAAGTTACCGGTCCGACGGGGAAAGAGCTTCTGCTCCCCGCCGACCCAAACGCCAAGATCATTATGCTGGCAACCGGAACTGGACTTGCACCCTTCCGGGCTTGTCTTTGGCGGATGTTCAAGCAGGAAGAAAGGGCAGTCAATCCAGATTACCAATTCAATGGTTTCGCCTGGTTGTTCTTTGGCATTCCAACAACTGCCAACATCTTGTACAGGCAAGAGTTAGAAGCAATTCAACAGCAATACCCTGGGCAATTTCGTTTGACCTACGCTATTAGCCGCGAACAGAAAAATGCAGCGGGGAAACCAATGTACGTTCAAGATCGGGTGACTGAACATGCAGCAGAACTCTGGAAGTTACTGCAGCAAGAGAATACCTATATCTATATTTGCGGTTTGAGGACGATGGAGGCTGGGATTAAGGCTACCTTTGCTGCTGAAGCTGTGCAAGCAGGTATTGACTGGCAGGAATATCGGAAAGCTTTGAGAAAAGCTGGTCGCTGGCATGTAGAGACATACTGACCGGGTCTAGAAGCAGGGCAAACGGTTGTGTTGTAAAAACCGGAGCTGTGGATGTTAAGGTGAGAGACTGCATTCGTTTGCTCCTGTCTCCATGTCTAAGTCCAACCCGTTCAAATGGCGGCATTCTCAAGCCAACCTCATCCTCCGTTGCGTCCGCTGGTACTACAGCTACCCACTCAGTTATCGTCAACTAGCAGAAATTGTGAACGAGCGAGCCCGGATTTCTCATAAGTCTCACGGTTAAAATCGCTCTTATGCCAGACTTGGCTTAGGTTAGGACCCGCTCAGATCAGTTCTGGAAAATGACAGACTGTTTTCCAGGAGCGAGTGCTTGGAATTCAGCCAGCATCGGGTCAGTGGCTCACTACTAAAATCGTTGTGAGAAATCCAGGATATGTACCTTAGGGTATAGATGTGATCGGGCTAGTTTTTGGTACTATCACGTACAAAGAGAATTAGAATCGCCATAGCACCGGAGGCGCTCGGCATCCAATATCTCTGCAATTAACCAAAATCTAACCCAGAAATAGAAACGCAGCGCCCCCTATTAATTTCCCAACATCGCTATAGACTTAATCCTAGTCGTAACGGTTAAACCTTGTAAGCACCACAGCCAAGCGGCTATAGACCGCCGAAGTTGAAGATAACATCACTGTCTGTCTTTGCAATAAAGTTTTTAAATTGTGGAATAAAAACCCTGGACGCTGACAAACTCACAAGCTTTATGCTTAGGAGAGTAGATGGGCTATATCATACGCAAAACGTTCGGGCGCAATGTTATTACTGAGTTTACAACCGTCAATCAAGCTGTTGATTACCATAACCAACTCCGCTGGGGTCCGATTATTTCAGGCTTGGTGATTGCTATAGCAACTCAATTGGTTTTGAGTGCGCGGAGTGCGGCAATCGGAGCGGGCAACACTGCTGGGTTTTGATGGAACTCCTGCATTCAAACATCTTCAAATATGCATATAAACGCGATTTCAAACATCCTTATATCACAATCTTTGAGGTCAAAAATAATCGCTCATCTAATTTGATTTGGACTTAAAAACATGCCTTATTTGCTTTCTCTTTTAGGGACTGAATCATCTATTGAAGGAGCAGATTATATCTTATGCTATTATATTAATAACGCTGCTAACATTCAAATTATTCGGGTAGTGAATGAGGTAAGTTGCCTTTCTAAGCGCATTGTTTTCTCAGGAGAACGCATTTTATTTATAGCATTGTCAAAATCATATTTAGAAATATATTCACCTCCAATGGATGGTATAAGACTAAGCAGAATTGCTTGTAAACTATTGTCCGTTAATGAAGTATCTAATCTTGCAAAATCCGGTGTTGAAGCCTTTGAGTAAATTTCTATAAGCTTAAGTTAGAGCAGAATTATGAGTGAGAAAATTGACAACTTTACCAACAACCTTCGAGATGAATTAAACGACATCGACGATCGCCTGTCATCAGTCAGAAGAACCATAGAGTCTGCCTCTGAAGAAACTCAAGCAACGATTGAATCAAAACTGAATGAGGTTAAAGCAAGGCTGGAAACTAAACGACACAAATTCAATGCATACAGGACAAAACTTAGAGAGCTAGCGTCAGAAAAGCAAGCTGAGATCAAGTCGAAGGTTGAGGAATGGAAAACGAAACGGGAAATTGAAGAACTCAACCGCCATGCGGATCAGGCTGAAAACTACGCTGTTAGTGGAATTGTCGTTGCAATGGCAGCGGTCGATGAAGCGGAAGAGGCAATTTTAGAAGCAATCGCTGCCAGATTAGATGCAGATAACGCAGTAACGGTGTCATTGAGCAAGATCACAGAAACATTAAGCGAATCGTTAAACCGATGATAGAATTCAAGTCCTTCAACACGGCGAGAAGAATATTAAGTGGGATTGAAGCGATGAATATGATGTGGAAAGGACAGGTAAGTGGAATCAAACTAGGGGATAGTGTAGCTCAAGCAAAGTTTATTGAAAAAATCTTTGGAGTTATCGCTTAAGGTAACGGGATTGAAACAGCTCGTTTGTGACTAATAAAGAATTTGCGACATAACCAGTTAAGTCACTTAAAAGCATAGCGATGACATGAATAGAACGCCACACAAACTATCAGAGCAATCCTCTAATCAAAAGACGGATAAGTTTGTTTATGTTGTCACCGCAATCGCGGCTTTGGGCGGCTTCTTATTCGGCTACGACACGGGTGGAATTTCGGGTGCGATTCTCTACATCAAACAGCAATTTTCGCTCTCTCCCACCTTGCAAGAATTTGTCGTAAGTGCCGTTTTGGTTGGAGCCGTACTTGGAGCAGCGGCTGGCGGATTCCTCAGCGATCGCATTGGGCGACGAGGCAGCATTATTTTGGCGGGAATCCTCTTTACGATCGGTGGACTCTGTTCCGCATGGTCATCCAGCCCAACTTGGCTGATCGGTTCACGAGTCATTGTCGGTTTGGGAGTGGGGATGGCATCGTTTATCTCGCCGCTCTACAACTCAGAAGTCGCGCCTAAGAAAATTCGCGGCACGCTCGTTATGCTTAATCAGATAGCGGTTACGAGCGGAATAGTCATTGCTTATTTGGTCGATTATGCATTTTCTAATGTGACAGACGGTTGGCGATGGATGTTGGGATTGTCGATCGTGCCTGCGGTCGTGTTGGGCATTGGCATGTGGTTCATGCCTGGAAGTCCTCAATGGCTTGTGAGCAAAAACAAAGGTCGGAAAGCTTTTGACGTGTTATCTCGCATTCGCCCAAATCAAGCCAATGTCGAGGGTGAAATTGAAGACATTAGACATGGACTTCAACAGGAGCGGGGAGGTTGGCAAGAACTCTGGAGTCCCGGCATTAGAAAGGCACTCACAGTGGGTGTGGGTCTGGCGATTCTGCAACAAGTCACGGGAGTCAATACGGTGATCTACTATGCACCTACGATTCTGCAATTTGCCGGATTTCACTCTGCTGCCACCTCGATTTTGGGAACCGTTGGGATTGGCGTGATTAATGTAGTGTTCACACTGGTTTCGCTCGCGTTAGTTGATCGACTGGGACGAAGACCCTTGCTCCTAACGGGTTTAGCTGGAATGATCCTGGGTCTTGGCGCACTCGGTTTAGCGTTTCAATTATCTAATCTAGGGCAGGCGTTAGGTTGGATTGCGATCTTTAGCTTGATGGTTTATATTGCAGGGTTCGCGATCGGCTTAGGTCCGGTGTTTTGGTTGCTGATTGCTGAGATTTATCCGTTGAATGTACGAGCGCCGGCGATGAGCATTGTGACAGTTGCGAACTGGGGCACTAACTTCATCGTTGCCTTGACGTTTCTGAGTTTAATTGAGTGGATTGGACGTTACTTCACATTCTGGCTCTACGGAATCATTAGCGTTGGTGCCTGGATTTTTGTTTACTATCTTGTGCCTGAAACTAAAGGGCGCAGTCTAGAAGACATTCAACAACATTGGCGAAACCAGTAGCCATATCTTTTCTCAACTGAAAACTTTTCAACTAGAAAACATAGAAGGAAAACACCATGACAGTGACTGACCCTGAAATTAGCGATCAAGTGCAGGTTAATCCTGCTTGGGGAATCGGCATTGGGATTTTGATGATTGTTTTGGGTGTGATTGCAACTACGAGACCGTTCTTTGCTTCGATCGCATCCGCTTTAGTATTTGGTTGGATATTTATCATTGCTGGCATTGTTCAGATCGCCCATGCGTTTCAATCGCACAGAGACGGTCATATCGCCTGGAAACTCATCATCAGTGTCCTCTATCTGTTGGCGGGTATTCTGATTGTTGCCAATCCGCTCCAAGGCGTTCTCACATTGACGTTGGTGCTTGGCATTACGATCTTTGTGCAAAGTGCGATTCAGGTGGTCATGGCATTTCGGATGCGCCCTTCACGAAACTGGGGTTGGGTCTTGTTCAGTGGAATTATGGGCATTATTTTAGGAATTTTTATTTGGTCTGCGTGGCCTTTTAATGCAGATTGGATTATTGGAACTTGGGTCGGCGTTAATCTATTATTTGATGGAATTTGGATATTAGCGTTATCTGCTGGAGCTAGACCTGCGGTACGATGATAGGCTATTTATAGATTCGCTTCTGTCGCAAAAACTGAGATAGTGTTAGAGTGAGGCGACTTTGTCGTGTTCACCGAGCTCGCCATATTCGCCATCAAAAAATCTACTGGTTTTGTTCTTCCTGTAGACAAGAAATGCCAAATCTTTCTTGGACGAGGTGCAGCTCCTTGAAATTCGTGGACAGTTTCTTAACAGTTGAGAACCCCAAACACTAGGGAGTATCCTCTGCGTGAGTCATAAACGCAGTTTGATGATTGATGATGACTACCGATCCTACTAGATTATTTGGGAGATGAATAACGATGAGCAATGTGGTGAGGATGCCAAATCTCGCTAGTCGGATGACGGAAATCGTCGTCATGGAACCGCGTCAGGTTGAAGAAATGCCTCAAGTGATTCAAGCATTGCGCCAAGGTAAGCCTGTACTTCTCAACTTAACGACGATGAGTCTGGAGCAGGCACAGCGAGCCGTGGATTTTGTTGTGGGTGCTACCTAATGCCTTGAGGGTGACCAAGAGCGAATCGGTCAAAGTGTTTTTCTGTTCACGCCAAGCTGTGTTCAGTTACAACTGAACACAGCTTGAGCGAAAGTGGCGGCAGAGTGAGTTAGAGATTTCTTCAACCGGTATTGTCAACTTAATGCTGCTTTGACGAGGTCAAATACTCTAACTCCTGAATGAAGACGATTACCCTGATTGTGCAGCCATCTTGATACCAGTCAACTCCCGCCAGGTGGCAAATCTTTGGCGATATTCAGTTGCAGTGAGTCGATGTTGTTTGGAATGGAAGTGTTGAGGGATGAACTCAAAGGATGAGAGAAACCGTTGTGCTTGGCATGGTGATTTGAACTTGCGCACATTCGCTTTTCTCGTAGTCGCGTCGGCTGATGTGAGTTTTCAGCTCGATTGTTCAATCCTTTGTGCTGGCAGTACTCCACCCCTGGAAGCATCTCTCGCTTCGCTGCCTTATAGCTTTTGAGCTTGTCAGTCACGATGGCGCGAGGCGCAAAGCCCTACTTTTTCAGCAGTTTACGAAAGAACTTCTTAGCCGCTTTCGTGTCGCGGCGGCCCTGCGTTACTGATGTCCAACACATTGCCCTCAGAATCTACAGCCCTCCATAGGTAGTACTTCTGATCGTTGATGGTAATCACCACCTCGCCCTTGATGCCACTTATGGCTTGGTTATGGACGGTGACACACGATTCGATTAGCATATTGCTGCCCAAACTTCCGGCACCACTTCCGAATTGCCTCGTAGGTGACGAAAATCCCGCGCTCAAGCATCATCTTCAAGGGTGTCACGGTAGCTCAATGGGAAGGTGTAGCAGAAAAAGACGCAGTGGGTGATAATTTCGGCTTCTTTTGCGGTGGCCTTTGTAAGGGTTTGGAGTGCTGTTTGTCATGAGAATATTATCTCAAAACCAGCTTTCTATCGCTAGCTCTCCTCAAGTTGACAATACCAAGACAACCCCTACGGCTTTTGGGCAAACCAAATACCGACCGTAGGAGGAAAAATGTAAAACTTACTTTTCATTCATCAGGGCTCGTCTAGGGTCGGGGATTAGGATCTGTGTATGGGTCGGTATTGGGGTCCGCATATGGTTGCGGTTCAGGGTCTGTGTATGGGTCTGTGTTAGGGGCTGTGTATGGTTCCGGATTAGGATCTGCGTAAGGGTCTGTGTTGGGAGCTGCATATGGTTGCAGATCGGGGTCTGTGTAGGGAGCTGTATTGGGATCTGCAGATGGTTCTGTGTTAGGGTCCGTGTACGGTCGCGGGTCAAGGTTAGGATCTGTGTAGGTTTGTGAGGTATTCATTTTCTCGCTAATCTCGTTTCTACTCCAACTGAGAATAAAACAATTGCTTTATCTCAATTTCATCTCTACTTTGTTTTCTCAACTGAAAACAATAGCGCTTAAGCTTAATTTAAACAACGCGGCACTTCAATCACACTAAGCTAAAGGAATAGATTGGCTGTATTGTGTCAATCAAAATCTCTAGCGGTCATAACTCTGTGTAAAGTCTGAAACCCCTCAAAAGACGATAGGCAAGGCTTTTTGTGGTAGCTTTGCCCTGAACTGGCAGCAGGATAAGGGTGGCATTGTCAACTTAACTGGCACTACAGTTGTAGATAATTTTAGGGAGCTTGGGAACGTTTACGGTAATGATGGTAGCGAGCAAGAGCTTGAATAGTTATGGCACTGACCCGGACCACTCCCGGTGTATCTATCGCAGTCTTTGAATTGGCCGTTTTTATAGATGGATGTATTCTCGCTATTGACAGTGCCGACGATATTAATCCACTCTCCGGCAGTGACAGGCTCCTGAAAATAGCTCCCAATGCCTTCTCCTCCTGCCAGATTGAACACATAAAAGCTAATGCGATTCGTTCTGGGTGGATCGTCTGTGGTCTGCTCGTTATATATCCGGAAGACCCATTCGCGTTGACCAGGTTCACCTTTGCCCAGCCAATGAATATAGCCTGTGCTTTCCGAGATCGGGAAGGTCAGTACATCTGGTCTGATCCACGCTGGAACCGTTGACTGACCTGTCGTTGCGACGCTAAAGTCGGGACTATCTGGAATCTCTTATAGTCGTCTGTCCCATCGAAAACCAAAACAGAGTCTACGTTTTGCATGGTTACCTCCTTGTATGAGATTTAAGGCTACTAGCGTAAAGCGGGACAGTTACCCTAGGTGGGTCTGCAAACTACAAAATCAATGATTTTTAGCTTCTAAATACTTCTCAGGGTTACGCCTTTTCTTTTAGGCAGGATATCAGGTTTCGTAAAATTTCTTGACGAATTTGATTTTGCAGACATAGCCTACTGTTACAGATTGGAAGTGTAAAAACCCTTGGCCTACGACAATGTATTAAAACGCCTCGCCGCTGAATATCCCTCTGCTCTCGTCCAATGGCTGTTGGCTGTAAATGCAAAGGACATCGAGGTGCTGCCAACTGAGTTGAGTCTAGAGCCGATTCGCTCTGATGCCGTTTATTTCCTTCCCCAGCTTGGTCAAATCCTACACCTAGAGTTTCAGACTGAACCTAAGTCCAACCCACCAGTCCCAGTGCGGATGCTCGACTACTTCGTGAGGCTATATCGCAAATACGCTTGCTCCATCGAGCAAGTGGTGATTTTCCTCAAACCCACCTCCTCTGAAGTTGTCTTCACTGAGCAATTTGCTGTAGGAAATACCGTGCATCCGTATCGGGTAATCCGAATATGGGAAGAAGATCCTGCGCCACTACTAGCTAATCCAGCTCTGCTACCATTGGCAGTTTTGGCGAGGACAGATGCACCTACATCTCTGTTACAGCAAGTTGCTGCTCAAGTGGAGCTGATTGGGGAACTACAGCAGCAGCGGGAGATCTCGGCATATACTGAGATATTGGCGGGGCTAAAGTTTGACAAGGACTTGATTCGACGGTTTCTGAGGGAGGAACTCATGCGAGAGTCAGTAATCTACCAGGAAATCCAACAGGAAGCGCTGCAAAAGGGCGTGGAACAGGGACTACAGCAAGGAGAGGCAGCCCTAGTTCTACGTCAGCTAGTACGGCGGCTAGGTCAGGTTGCCCTAGAGGTACGATCGCAGATCCAACAGCTGCCTGTTGCTCAACTGGAAGAGCTGGGGGAAGCTTTGCTAGATTTCTCCTCAACACCGGACTTAACGGATTGGCTGGAGAACCATCAGGGGTAGCCCAGAAAAAATTATAGGAACGAGAGCTAGCTAAGAGCTGGATCTAGTTTCCAATCTTTTTGAGTTTCGGCCTTTCTTTAGGAGTTTTTGGTGGGACTGGTAAGCCTGGTTGGTAGTGCTAACGATCTGTTGTTAGACTCTAAATTGCTATCCCAAACTCATAGCGATTAATAAATAATCCAATCACCAGATCGTGCATCTCTTCTGTCTTGGAAAAACAGATAGTCTTCCTCTGTAACCGTTTGATTCTTGTCCTTAAGTTTAAGTGCTTTCTCTCAATTCTTTGTGTCTTTCTCTTGCCAATCTCGTGCTGGGACTCTGGGAGATTTCTCTCATAGGCCCCCCAACCATCCGTACAATATTTCTTGATGCCAAATGGCTCTAGTAATTTTTGTAATTCTCTAAAGACCTCGTCCTGCCTTCTCCCAAACACGTAGGCTAATACTTGTTTGCTTGAGCGGTCAATAGCGTGCCATAGCCACCGTGGGTTTTTCTTGCTCTTCACAAAGCTCCACATCTCGTCTAATTCTGATTCCTCAACTCCTTTGCTGGATAGTTCTTCCCTCTCTTCTAGTGCTTCTTCCACTTTATGGATTTCTACTTCTACTTCCTCTGGACTGAGATTTTCTAAGGCTTTTTGATTAATAGCTCTCAGGTGAGATTTCCTTTTCTTCAACTCTCGAATTACAGTAGGAATACCTACTTCAAGCACCCGAGCAATATCCCGAATGCCGCTGCTATTCAGACTCATCTCAACTATTTTTTGCTTAACTTTTCTTGTCCGTCCAGAATAGGTATAGTCAAGGATAAAGGTACGGCGCAGACATTCAGGATTCTGGCAGAGGTAGCGTTGTTTGTTTTCAGAGGACTTTCCGTGCTTAATGATATCAGTAGAATGGCAATCCGGACACTCAACAGCAATCCAAACAGTCATAGTCTCTCAAGTAACGGCTCAATCCACTCTAGCACTGGCTGCTCTTAGGATTAGCGCACCAACAGATCGTTCACACTACCCCTTTTCGAGGGGTTGTGCTAAAAACCCCAATTAGAGAATCAGCAGGCAGAGTCTTGGCTACAAGAATACTGTCAGAAGGCAACTGCTCTGAATATTCCAACTGAATATCAATACCATTTTGATGAGCCAGGTGCAAAGATTCTCAGTGTTGGTCAACAGTGGAAGGGAGCGTAGCAGATTCATATTATCTACACTACACTGAAGCATATTTTTCAAGATTGACCATTTTATTGAGAATCAACCTACTCAAAATCCTAATTCCTCGTCACTCATTCTCATTAAACTTTAAGCTTTCAGGGGTGTACTACAAATAATATGAATTTATTACGCTCCCGACTGTCCAGAAAACTGAACGCCTTAGCGTTGCTTACGGTTCTATTGCTACTCAAACCCCCATGAGACATGAATCTGTTAATACATTTAGATAGTGCTGCGCTGGCGGCTGAAAACTCGCTCTTGAATATTGGGTAAACTATGCAATTATACGAATGTGTCTGCATTGAATGTAAAAGCACTGGGAAAGTACGTCATTACTCTAATGCTAGTCCAAAAATGCGGTGGATACAAGATTTAGCAGAGACGTATCAGGAAGAAGATTGTCCAGGATGTTGGGGAGAAGGTTCATTCTGGTTTGATGAGGATGGAGACGAGTGGATAAGAAGAAAGGTCTACGATCATTGGAAAGGTTGAGCTATGAAGGCCTAGAGGTAGCAGGGGAGCGTAACAAAACTGCCTAGGAACAGCATTCCGGAGGCAGAGCCTCCGGCAACGAAACCATGACCTGCGATCGAAATTCAGGTCTGTCACATGCAGTGGTGGATGAGCCAGAACTTTACAACCTGCTTTTTCAGGTTCTACCTGGGAACGAACACCTAGATAGAACCTGGAAACAAACACACAGAAAAGTTTTTTTGGGAAACTAGATGTGCTTGCTTGCCCTGTTAGAGTGATATGTTCCCTCTTGGGATATTTGTGTATTATTAGTTACTGGCTGTCCA
>JAABUQ010002850.1_pt1 | contig 33105 bp, 29 predicted proteins | sample 5560001 | NCBI WGS metagenome assembly JAABUQ01 (sample SAMN10711888, study PRJNA513371) | rock metagenome | isolation source: Antarctica rocks | place: Antarctica: Victoria Land, Finger Mt nord | collected 2015-12-18
TGGTAGAGCAGCGCGGAAACATTATGACTTTTGTGGATGTGTTCGCTCATGCGTACACATCATACCAAATCTATCACACCAACTAAGGAAACGAAGCAAGCTTCGGGGAATGACACCCGACTAGATTCAAAAGCCGCAGCAATTTTACGCCCTCATCGGCGGCAACCGCTCCTGACTCGGTTTGCGCTTGGGCAAAACTAGCGAACTCCTGCCGCATACTTGCCTCCCACGGGTTTGAGGCGAAGTATTGATAGGTGCTGCCACCCGGCAGGCACTCCGAAATGGCGGTTCTCACGACTCGTTCCTCTATTGGAATAGACATGATAGTAGGAAGCATTGGCTCATCGCTTTCGTGTATCAGCATCTTGCCCATAGGCGCACCACGCGCGGACAGGGCAGCGGCTGCAAAGAGGCACGGACGGCAGGCAGAGGGCGCGGCCATGCTGCAGGAACAGGCGATTGCTGCCCGCCCACCAGTCCCGCGGCATAATCTTTTCTAATGCCTTCTCAGTCTGGTCGGGCGTCTTGGTATGCACCCAGCCCAAACGCCCGCTGATCCGGTGCATGTGGGTGTCCACGCAAATGGCGGCTTTGCGGAAGGCGTAGATCAGCACGCAGTTGGCTGTTTTGCGCCCCACCCCAGGCAGGCTCAGCAATGCATCCAGGCTGTCCGGGACTTGCCCGCCGTGCTGCTCCATCAGGATGCGGGCCAGTGCAATCAGGCGCGGGGCTTTTTCTTCCCGGTACTCGCTGCCGCTGAGCAAGGCGTAAAGGTCCGTCTCAGCGGCATTTGCCAGCGCGGCGGCGTTGGGATATTTGGCAAAGACACGCTCCGAAACCGCTGAAGTTTGTTCTTCGCGCGTGCGCTGAGAGATGATCGTGGCAGCCAGCACTTGGTAGGGATCGCCCAGCTCCACGGCTCCACGCCCGTGATAAGTCGCCGCCAGCGTTTCCAGAACGGTGCGAATGGTCACGTCAAGCGCTTGAGGGTGATCGGTCATGGGAGTCTTGCTGCAAAAACGGGCGGGGCATCGCCCCGCCCGTTCGAGATACACGGCTTCACGCTCTCAAGCGCCCAGGGGGGCATGCCGCGCTGGAGCGAAGCAGGTGTACATTCGGGTGCTGCCCGCCGGCTGGGTGCATAAGAGGGAGATCAGCAACCGAGCGGCGTGGGAGCGCCTGGCAGTTTGGGAAACGAAGGTGGCTATTCTGCATATTCCTCTTGTTTTGGTGGGACAGAGGGCGGCAAAACAGACTGGCGCGAGAAACAAAGTGGGCCAGCCCACTCTCAAAACTGCCGTTTTGAGAGTGAGAACAAGGCGCTTTGGTGGACGGTACAAGATTCGAACTTGTGACCACTTCGATGTCAACGAAGTGCGCTACCACTGCGCTAACCGTCCACAAGACACTGTCGGCAGGTGTTTGCCGCTTGCTGAGTTCCGCTTCCCTTGAAGGCGTCCTTTGCAGCAGTGAAGCGTTGGAATTATACCGCCTTTTTTGCAGTTTGTCTACTGCGGCAGCCGCGAGGGAATGTCGATTTCAGCTCGTCCTGTCCTCCTTGTCGCAGCGGCACTGGCGGGGCTTTCCCCCGGCGTACCGACGACGGACGAAATTGTTCCGTCGTCGCAACGCCGTGGATACGCCGCAGCTGCGCGCAAACAACGCCGGGGGAGCGGCATCAATTCACGGGACACTGGCAGTGCCAAACCGAAATGCCAAACTGAGCCAAACGAGGCACATCCAGTGATGGTATTGGGGAACACAGTGGCCGCATTGATAACTGGCTCAAATATGTTAAAATAACACAAGGGCGGCATAGGGCCAGCCGATGTTCAATGACAGGGAGACTTCCTCATGGAACAAGTGCGAGATGCATATCAATCTGCCGGCTTGCATGCGGAAGCCCGGACGCTGAAGGAAAAGGCGGCGCTGGACGCACGGATCGCCGATCTGCGCAAGGCTGCAGGGCGCAGCCCATGGGATGCGGCAGGGCATACGGCTTTGGGGGATGCGCTCCGGGCGCGAGGCAGCACGGCAGCCGCCGTGGCCGCGTACCGGGATGCGGTGCGGTGCGCGCCTCAGGACGCTCAGGCGCACAACGCTTTGGGGATCGCCCTGACGGAAAGCGGTCAGGCGGACGCCGCAGTGCAGGCCTACCGGGAAGCGCTGCTGGCCGACCCAAGCCATGCCTGGGCGCGCAACAACCTGGGGCTGGCGCTGAAAGCGCAGGGCGACATCGTGGGCGCGGTGGCGCAGTGGCGCGAAACGGTCACCCGCCTGCCGGACTTTGCAGAAGCGCGCAACAACCTGGGCGCAGGATTGTATACATTGGGGGACATGGACGGGGCGACTGTGCAGTGGCGTGAAGCCCTGCGCTTGCAGCCGGGCCTGGGAGTCGCTCGTCACAATCTGGCGAATATGCTCAGCGATCAGGGGCACTTTGATGAGGCTGTGGCGCAGTGGGAGGAAGCCGTGCGGGCCAATCCGTCCGATGCCCAGGCCCGCAACGATCTGGGCCTGGCGCTGCGGGCGCGGGACGACCTTGACGGCGCCATTAACCAGTGGCGGCAGGCGATTGAACTTGACCCGCGTCTGGCCGATGCGCACCACAACATAGGCGCGGCTTTGTATCTGCGCGGCATGCCGCAGACCGCTCTGGCCGAGCTGCGCGAGGCCGTGCGCCTGGACCCGGACAATGCCTGGGCGCACTTCAATATGGGGGTCGTGCTCAGCAACCAAGGCCTGCTGTCCGCGGCGATGGCGCAGTGGCAGGAAACTCTGCGGGTCGCCCCAGCGTTTGCCGCCGCGCAGTTCTATCTGGGCAACGGGCTGTACAAGCAGGGGCAGTTCGCGCAGGCAATCAGCCGGTGGCGGGACACAATCCGCCTGGATGCGTACCACCCGTGGGCTTATTTTAATCTCGGCTATGCCTTGCGCCACCAAGGGGAGCTGACGGCTTCGCAGGCCGCATTGGAACAGGCGATGCGCCTGAACCCGGCAGCCTTTGAGCAAAAAGGCCCGATGCTGGACACGGACGAAGGAAAGTAATCTCACAGATGACTCAGAGCACAGGGACGGCACTTGACCCTGCACAGATCAATGGCGCCGATTGGAACAGCCTCAAGCCTCGCTTTGATGCTTTAGCCGCGGAAAACCTGATGCCCGACGGCGTGGACGCATGGCTTCTGCGGTGGAGCGACTTGCTGAAGGTTGTCCATGAAGCGGGCGCACAGGCAGAGCGCGCGAAGTCCGAGGATACCACCAACACCCATGCTGAGGCAGTATTTCTGCATCACCTAGAGCACATTGTGCCGCAAGTGGAAGTGGCATCCCAGGCGCTCAAGACCAAGCTGCTGGCCGTGCCGGGCTACACGCCTGCTCCCGATCATGTGCAGATGGTGAGACGCCTGCGCAGTGATGCCGACCTGTTCCGAGCCGAGAACGTGCCTCTTCAGTCACAACTAGACGTGCTGGCGAACCAATATGATAAAATCGCCGGCAGCCTGTCCGTGACTATCGGCGGCGAAGAAATGACCCTGCCCCAGGCCGGGCTGCGCCTGCTGGCAGCAGACCGGGCCGCGCGCGAAGAGGCCTGGCAGGCGATGTCGGCAAAGTGGCTGTCCGTGCGTCCCCAACTTGATGCGCTGTATTTGCAAATGCTGCCCCTGCGCCGTGCACTCGCGCGCAATGCAGGCAAGACAGATTATCGGGCCTACATCTGGCAGGACCTGCACCGGTTTGATTACACCCCCCAAGATACACTGTCTTTCCATGACGCCATTGCGCAGGAGATCGTGCCCCTGGTCTCGCGAGGCATGGAGAAGCGTCGGCAGGCGTTGGGGCTGGAAACGCTGCGCCCGTGGGACCTTAACGTAGACCCGCATGGGCATACCCCGCTCCATCCTTTTGACACAGCGGCGGAACTGGAAGAAGGGGCGGCGCGCATCTTTACGCAGGTCGCGCCCGCCCTGGGCGAACAATTTGGGCGGCTGCGTGAGAACATGCTGGACTTGCCGTCACGTAAAGGCAAGGCGCCGGGCGGCTATTGCGCGTCGTTTCCCGTGACGGGCCTGCCCTATATCTTTATGAACGCGGTCGGCACGCAGGACGACGTTCAAACCCTGCTGCATGAGGGGGGGCATGCCTTCCATGACATCGCCTCGGCTCAGGCGCAGCCGCTGATCTGGAACGAAGGCGCGCCGATGGAGTTCTGCGAGGTGGCATCTATGGCGATGGAGCTGCTCAGCGCGCCGTATCTCGCACGGGAGCAGGGCGGCTTTTACAGCTCGGAGGACGCGGCGCGCGCGCGGCAGGAGCATCTGGAGCGCACCGTGCAATTTCTGCCCTACATGGCCGTTGTGGACGGCTTCCAGCACTGGGTGTATGCCGAAGCGCCGGACAGCGTCACGGCGTCCGATATGGACGCTCAATGGGATGAACTCTGGGCGCGCTTCATGCCTGATGTGGATTGGGCAGGGCTGGAAGCGATGCGCATGACCGGCTGGCACCGTAAGCTGCACATCTTCCAGAACCCGTTCTACTATGTGGAATACGGGCTGGCGCAGCTTGGCGCGCTGCAAGTGTGGCGCAACGCCCTGGCAGATCAAGCGCAGGCTGTGCAAAAGTACCGGGACGCGCTGGCGCTTGGCGACACCCGCCCTTTGCCCGACCTGTACGCCGCTGCTGGCGCACGCCTCGCGTTTGACGCCCAAACAATCGGCGCGCTCGCCAATCTTGTTTCGGAGCATCTGGCGACAGACTGACTGCCATGAACACGGGCAGCGGCTAGATCAGCCACTGCCCGTGTTCGTGTATCAAGACCCCATCGGCATAAATCGCCCCGCCACCCGCCTGCGGGCGCAGGTCGCAGACCATGTCCCAGTGCAGGGATGACTTGTTGATGCCGCCTGTTTCGGGGTACGCATTGCCCAGGGCCAGGTGAAATGTCCCGCCTATCTTTTCATCATACAGCGTGTTGCGCGTGAACCGCTGCACGCCGTAGTTGTTGCCAATCGCGACTTCGCCCAGGGTTCGCGCCCCGCTGTCCGTTTCCAGCATGGCGAGCAGAAACTCCTGCCCGCGCGCGGCTTCGGCACGCACCACCCGTCCCCCCTCAAACCACAACTGCACATCGTCGGCTTCGTGCCCTAGGTGCGCCGTGGGGAACGTGTAGCGCACATGCCCTGTCACGCTGTCCTCGCGGGGGCCGGTGAACACTTCGCCGCTGGGGAAGTTGCGATGCCCGTCGGAGTTGATCCACTTGCGCCCGCCAACACGCATGGAGATGTCGGTGTCTTTAGCCATAAAACGCAGAGTGTCCACGCCGTCCAAATAATCCACATAACGCTGCTGCGCGTGGGAAAACTCCTGCCATGCCTGCGCGGGGTCGGGCCGGTCCAGAAACATCGCGCCCAGCACAAACTCCTCATACGCCGCCAAAGACAGCCCGGCATTCTGCGCCGCGCTTGGCGTAGGGTAGAGAGTCAAGGCCCACTTCGCCCTGCCGCCCCCGGCCCGCTCAAACAGCCCTTGACGCATGCGACTGTTGGCTTTTTGCGCCCGCGCCTGCCGTGCCGGGTCTGCACCGGCGAGGCTCGCCGTGTTGGTTGGGGCGACAATGGCGCACAGGGCATCAATGCTTTCGTACTCCAGGCGGCGGCTGGGGGAAACCCAGTCCAATTGCGCGTCATTCGCATGGGTCAAGAACACTTCGTCCAGGCCGTCCACGATAATCTGCACATGCGCGTGCGCGCCCCGCTCCAATGCCGAGCGGTAGGCAGCGCGGGCCAACGGAATAGCGGCTTCGTCGGCGCGTATGAGCACCTGCTCCCCTTTTTGCAGATTGAGGCAGTAAGATGCCAATGTGTCGGCCCATTTGATGAGGCGCGGGTCTGTCATAGCGATTGGGGCTTTCTTGAGCAGGAGGGGCGACACCGGGGCCGCACTTAGGGCTTATTATGCAACAATAGCCGGGAAAGCGCAACGGGCCTTTGCAGTAAAAAGCGCCTGCGCCTTGCCTGCCGACGAGCGAGCCGCCCTGCTGTCCCTGCGTTTCTACGGCATTGCAAGCCATGACCAACGACGGACGGATTTGTTCCGTCGTTGGTTCGCGCTTTATCAGCCGAAGCAAAGCCGACGCAACGGGCTGGCTGTCACCGAGCCGCAAAGGAGAAAAAGCAATGCCAGACACCCGCAGTCGCCTGGAAGGAGCCATAATCGGCCTGCTTGTCGGCGACGCCGTGGGCGTGCCTTACGAGTTCCATGCGCCCGGCGACATTCCACAAAAGGCGCAGATTGAGTTTCAGCCGCCGCCGGGCTTTGCCCGCGCGCACCGCAATGTGCCGCCCGGCACCTGGTCTGATGATGGGGCGCAGGCATTGTGCCTGCTGGCGTCTCTGCTGGAATGCGGACGGTTTGATGCGGACGACTTCGGGCGGCGCCTCCTGCGCTGGCAGGACGAGGGATACATGGCGGTTGACAGCCACGTTTTTGACATCGGCATCACCACAAGCAAAGCGCTGGCGGCAATCAAGCGCGGCGTGCCCGCACGGGAAGCAGGCCCATCGGGACAATACGACAACGGCAACGGCTCACTGATGCGGGTTCTGCCTCTCGCGCTGTGGCATTCGGGGAGCGACGCGCAGCTCGTTCGCGATGCGCACGAGCAGTCCCGTGTCACCCACGGCCACCCGCGCTCTCTCGTCTGCTGCGCCCTGTACTGCCTCTGGGCGCGGCGCATTTTGCAAAGCAGCCTGTCGCCGTGGGAGGAAGCCGTGTCTGCGCTGAGGGGTATTTATCAAAGCGAGGGAACCATGACGGGGGAACTGGAACAATCCGTGCGGCCCGAAGATTTCACTCAGGGCACAGGCTCCGGCTATGTTGTGGACAGCCTGCGGTCGGCCCGGTGGGTGATGCAAAGCGCGGGTTACGAACAAGTCGTCAAAGCCGCCATCGCCCTGGGAAACGACACCGACACAACCGCCTGCATCGCGGGCGGCATCGCCGGGCTGCTGTGGGGAACGGAAAACATTCCCGCCCGGTGGCGAGAGGCTTTGCGCGGGCAGGAGATGGCCCAGCGCTCATTGACCATCTGCTCAGGCACAAAAGCCCAATGTAGACAAAAAACAAAGCCCCCTGCGCCGGTTCCACGAGGGCGGAACGGCCAAAGGGCTGTGCTGAGCGCAGACCGCGGGAACGCCGAGACTACGGCGTGAACTGCGTCTTGAAGTCCGCAAGCGACTGGTTGAGGGCATCAATCGTCGTCGGGCTGAGGTCTTTGTCGCGCTTGATGGTTTCCGGCACTTCGGGGTACTTGTCAAATAGGAACGCCAGGTACTCGGCCTCAAAGCGGCGGATGCTTTCCACGGGGATGTCGTCCAAAGCGCCCGTATTGGCGGCATAGATGGCAGGCACTTGCTTTTCCAACGGCAGCGGCTGGTACTGCGGCTGCTTGAGGATTTCCACCAAGCGCAGGCCGCGCGCAAGCTGTGCCTGGGTCGCCTTGTCCAGGTCACTGGCGAACTGCGAGAACGCCTGCACTTCGCGGAACTGGGCCAAAGCGAGCTTGAGCTGCCCGGCCACGTTTTTGTTCTTCATGGCCTTGGTCTGCGCACTGCCGCCGACCCGCGAGACCGAGATGCCGACATTGACCGCAGGCCGCACGCCAGAGTTAAACAAATCGCTTTCCAGGAAGATTTGCCCGTCCGTGATGCTGATAACATTGGTCGGGATGTACGCGGACACATCGCCCGCCTGCGTTTCAATAATCGGCAGGGCGGTCAGAGAGCCGCCGCCACGCTCCGCAGACAGCTTGGCCGAACGCTCCAAGAGGCGGGAATGCAAATAAAACACGTCGCCGGGATACGCTTCGCGCCCAGGCGGTCGGCGCAGCAGGAGCGACACCTGACGGTAGGCCACGGCCTGTTTGGACAGGTCATCGTAAACAATCAGGGCATGCTTGCCATTGTCGCGGAACCACTCGCCGATGCACGCGCCTGTATATGGAGAAATGTACTGCTGCGAGGCCGGGTCGTCAGCGGTTGCCGCCACGACTGTGGTGTATTCCATTGCGCCGTTCTGTTCCAGCACGCGGATGAGATTTGCGACCGTGCTGGCCTTCTGACCGATGGCGACATAGATGCAGTACACATCGGTATCTTTTTGGTTCAGGATGGCGTCTAGGGCGACGGCAGTCTTGCCTGTGCCACGGTCGCCGATAATGAGTTCGCGCTGGCCGCGCCCAATCGGGATCATGGAGTCGACGGCTTTGATGCCGGTCTGCAGCGGCTCCTTGACCGGCTGGCGGTCCACGACGCCTGGCGCGCCGGTTTCCAGCAGGCTGAACTCTGTCGCGGCAATAGGGCCTTTGTTGTCAATCGGCGCGCCCAGGGCGTTGACGACTCGCCCAACCAGCGCCTCACCGACCGGGATTTGGATAATCTTGCCCGTGCGCTTGACCTCGTCGCCCTCTTTAATGCCGACCTCGCTGCCCAGCAGCACCGCGCCGACATTGTCCTCTTCCAGGTTCAGGGCCATGCCCTGCACGCCGCCTGGGAACTCCAGCAGCTCGCCGACCATCGCATCGCGCAGTCCATAGATGCGCGCAATGCCATCGCCGACCTGCAAAATGGTGCCGACCCCGACTTCTTCCACTTCAGCTTTGTAGCCTTCCAATTCTCGTTCAAGAATGGAGGTGATTTCTTCCGGCCTGATTGCCATACTATGCTCCTTGATGTCCCGACTTCGGGGCGGGGGACTGGGGTTAGGCGCTGCCCATGAGCTGCCGCTCCAGGCGCTCCAAGCTGCCGCGCACGCTGCCGTCAATGACTGTGTCACCCAAGCGGATGACCGCGCCTCCAAGAATGGCCGCATCTACCTCTGTGGTCAAAGTGACTGTTTTGCCGGTCATCTGCTGCAAGCTGGCGACCATATGCTGCGTTTGCAGCTCCGTCAAAGGCACTGCCGTGGTCGCGCGGGCTGAGACTTGGTTCTGCGCTTCCGCCACGAGGTGGCGGAACTCGGCGATGCATTCGCTGATGAGGTCCTCGCGCCGCTTGCGGATGAGCAGTTTGACAAAGTTCAGTGATGCCGCCGTCACCCGGTCGCTGAATGCGTCATCCACGACCTTGAACTTGCGGTCTTCCGTGACGAGGGGCTGCAAGAGGACGGCGCGCAGGTAGGGCACTTCGCCGACAAAACGCTCAATAAGCGTCATGTCCTGGGCGACCGAGTCCAAGATGCCGTCGCGCTGGGCGACTCCGAACAGGGCGGCGGCGTACCGTTTGGCGACACGGGTGTCTTTCATGCGGGCATCGCTCCATTGGTGCCGCCCATGCCGTCTTGAGAAGCGGGGCGCACGCTCGCCCCTGCCCCATTGGTGCCGATGCTAGTGATGAAGTCATCCACCAGCTTGGTATGCCGCGCGTTGTCCAGCGACTCGCCGACCACTTTGCCGGCAGCAGCGACGGCCAAAGCCACCACTTGCTGACGCATCTCCAGGAACGCTTTCTGCCGCTCGCGCTCGCTTTCGTTGCGCCCCTGCTCTATAATAGACTCGGCCTGCGCCTGCGCGTCCGAGACCAGGTTGTCGCGCAGGGCCTGCGCTTCCTTGACGGCGGCCTGGATACGCTCCCGCGCCTCGGCTTCAATGCCCTCAAGACGCTGTTCGTACTGGCGGCGCGTGTCTTCCATGCGCTGACGGTCGGCATCTAATTGGTCGTAAGTATGCTTAATGTCATCTTGACGCTCTTGGAGAATACCATTTGCTGGCTTGAATACATACTTGTTTAGGAAAAACAGCAGCAGAATGAAGCCCAAGAATTGGGTTAAAATCAGCCGTCCATCAATTCCGAGCGCTTTGATAATCTCATCCATTAGATTTTAGCCTGGAAGATTTACTTTCCCAACAACGTGGTGACTTGCTCTGCCGTCGGGAACTTAGAAAACAGGATAAAGAAGATGACGAATGCATAAATCGCCAGCGCTTCAATGATGCCTAGACAGATAAACATTGTTGTTTGAATGCGGGAAGCGGCTTCCGGCTGCCGTGCAATGCCCTGAAGGGCTGCAAATGAAGCCAGGCCCTGGCCGATACCTGCGCCAACCGCCGCTAGAGGGAGCGCCAAACCAGCGCCCAATGCCAAAAGTCCGAAATAAATTGCTGCCATCGTCGAGTGTTCTCCTTAAGTGAATAGAGGCCAAAGTAGTGTCAAAGTTTCATGTCATGCGCTGGGCACGTAGGCCGCATCAGCGACCTTTTCCGCTAAAGGTTCATGTTTTTCATCATGCTCCTCATGGTGCGCTGTTGCGATGCCGATGTAAGCGGAAGACAGAAGCGTGAAGATAAATGCCTGCAAGATGCCTGTAAACAGCATCAGCAAGTAAACGAGAAACTGTGCGGGAATGTGTGTTGCGTTCACTACGCTTGTCACGACATAAGAAATATAATCTTCACCGTAGATGTTACCATAGAGACGCATGGCAAGCGATAATGGCTGTGCAAGCGCTCCAACAATCTCAGTCAGCAGGAAGAGTGGGATCAAAGGCCAGATGCCCGGCCCCAGGAAATGCTTAAGGTAGCCGCCAAATCCCTTTGTTTTTATGCTCCAATACTGGACATAAAGAAAGACAAAAAACGCAAGGCCGAGGTTTGTGCTGAGGTTTGCCGTTGGCGCACGCAGAGGCGTGACAGACAGCAGATTGCACACAATGATGTAGAAAAAAAGCGTCATTACAACCGGCAAATGCCGTTCGTTGCCAGGCCCAAGCAGTCCCATATACAGGTTTTGCAGTCCAGCAACCCCGAACTCATAAGCATTCTGAACCTTGCCGGGGATTTTGCGGGCATGCCGCATCACGAGGAACCCCGGTATGAACACGATGGCGGCTGCCAGGAGGCCGTAAATAATACACGTGATGAAATCAGGACGTTGTAAAGGTTCAGTGGGCATGAAAATATCCGTTATCGAGTTCGCATCGACCGGGCGGCAGAAGAAACAATGGCAAGTTGCGTCAAAGCAAACGCTCCAATAAAAGCGAGCATAAAAGCAATCAAGTGGCCTTTGGCAATTTGGTAAATGCCAAACATGGCAAGCGCCAGCACTGCGTACTTCGTCACAAGCATTCCCGCCAAGCGCCACAAGGCGTTGCGGCGAACTGTGGGCTGCCCTTCAGAGCGATGGTGCAAACGCCGTTCCGCCTCTGCTTGTTGATAATGTTCGACAACAAGGCGGCTGATTAAGTGAAGTGACCAGAAGACGGCAAAGCCAACCAGTGCCCCTGTGGCCGCGCCCAATGCGAGCCACCAAAAGCGTGTCAGCAGAAAAAGCCCCAATAAACCGGCATTCAGCGCGAGTGCGCTTTGAGAAAGCCTGCCAAACGGCGGCAGCGCGAACGGCACTTCTTTGCTGTTGGCTTTCTGCTGCGTCGGTACAACCTTCTTCTCAGGCGAGGTCAGCATCACTTTTTACTCTTGCCGGACGAACGGTTTCCTGTTGCCGTCAGCAGACGAATCATATTCGTAAAGCCGCCGAAAATACCGAGAATAACACCGGCAATTGTAAACCAGGGCAGGCCGCTAGAGTTGAACCGTTTATCGAGCCATAGCCCTATCGCCACAAAAATAATCAACGTGACAGCAAGTGATATGGCTGCGGTGATTGCAATGCCATAACCTCGCGTCCCTTGTTCCAGCAGATTTGGGTCTTGAGGCGTTTCTTGAGCGATTCTGTCGCCGGATGCTTTGCTCATGCGCGGGGCGGGCGCGGCATGTCCCAAAGACGGGCGCGAATAAGTCACTTCGGGCGGCGGCGGCAGGCTTGGGCGCGGCGGCAGGGCGACCGGCAGCGTGTCGTCAGCCTCGTCTCCATGTTCTGGTTCGTGTTCGGCCATCTCCGCCCCCACCCCTGCGGCCTCTATTCCCCGCACCATTCTGCATTCCCCGCACCATTGCCGGGAGGACTCGCAAAGAAACACACCCACAGAAACACACAGTCTGTTCCGGCGTTCAGTATAACACACCGCCCCCGCCCAAGTCAACTGCTGCAGCCAAACTTCGCACTCTTTTTCACGAACTTTGCCGCAAGATAGCAGGGACTAAACTTGCGGCGCAGGCTTTCCCTGGGCGTCGTGCTGGCTTTCGCACGGCGCTGCAACGGCATTGCAACGACGGAAGAAAACGTTCCGTCGTTGGTACGCCGGGAGAAAGCCGTGAATACGCGGAAGAGGCGGCTTTGGTGGACGCACAGCACGAGGGACGGGCGCAAAGACATGGTAAAATACAGGGCGGCACGGCGGGAACAGGAACTTTTCCCACTTCGTCAACGCTTTTTAACCTTCGCAGCGCATTGGTCAATAATTGGTCAATAACAGGCTCGCATGCTGCGGGCAGACGCGCGACTCTAATGACGCGCATAGGGCACACATAGGGAAGGACACGCACGCACGTGAACGAACCGGGACAATCGCCGATCTTTTTTGACGCTTCGCGGCGGCGCTGGGGCCGCTTTAATGCTTTAATGGCGACGCTGACAATCCTGTGCGTCCTTGGTGGTGTCGGCTTCGCGGGTACGCTTGTGTTTGGGCTGGCGCTGCCGGAGCTGTCCCTTGTCAATGCGTTGGGGTTTAAGGCATCCGCTGACCATGCCATCGTGCGCAATGCGCGGCTGGCCCCACTCACTCGGCCCGCCGTGGATGCTCACACCCGCGCGAAAAACCATTATGTTATCCGCAAAAACGCGCCGGTTCAGGAAGCCAAGCATAAGCTCGCGGCGGTGATCCGGCGCGAAAACACGCCCACGGTTATTCCCGCGGCGGAGATTGCGCCGGGACGCGTGCGGGGACCGGTGCGGGCGGCGTTTTTTGTCAACGACGACAAGCCGAGCTTGGACTCGCTGACCCATCATATTGGCGAGATTACGCACCTGTGCCCGGTCTGGCTGTTTTTGACGCCTCAGGGCACGGGCATTAATTATGACGACAGCGACAACTCACCTGTCCCTGTTTCGCTCACTCGCTATGTCGGCCCGGTGGAGCCTGACCCCACCGACGACATTGATGCGCCGAGCAATGACGCAGTCGCATTGCAGTGCGCGCACCGGGCCGGAGTCGCTATCCTGCCCGTGGTGCAGAATGCGGGCAGCGACGATTTTCACCCGGAATGGCTGCATAAGCTGCTGGCAAGTCCGGCCAATCGCACCTCGGTCATCGCGCAGCTGCTGGCGTTTGTGCGTCAAGGGCACTTCCAGGGCGTCAACATTGACTTTGAGACCGACCATGCCAATGACCGGGCTAATCTGACGCTGTTCATGGAGGAATTGTCGTCGGCCTTTCATCCCCTGGGCCTGCTGGTGACGCAGGACACGCAGACCGACAGCGCCGTTTATAACCTGCCTGTTCTGGCTCAAACCGACGACTTTCTGGTGCCCATGCTTTACGATCAGCACGGCAGCGGAACGCAGGCGGGGCCGATTGCCGCGCAGCATTGGTATCAGCATGAGCTGGACAGTTTTATGACTCAAGTGCCCGCCAGCCGGGTCGTGCTGGGCGTGGGCAACTATGCCTACGACTGGGCACAAGGCAAGACGGCCACCAATGAATACTCGTTCCAGGCCGCCACCCAGATGGCCGCAGAGTCCAAAGCCAGCGGCGACGGGGATGACGGCAGCATCGTCCTGGACAAAGCGAGCCTCAACCCGACATTCAGCTACTATGACGACGGGCCGGATGGCAAAGCCTTGCGCCACACGGTTTGGTTGATGGATGCCACCACGACCTGGAACGCCCTGCGCGCCGCCGCGCCGTACCACACATTAGGAGCGGCCTTGTGGCGCTTGGGCCAGGAAGACCCCAGCGTGTGGTCGTTCTTCGGCAAAGCGAGCGCCGGCAGCCTGGGAACATTTGACCCACAGACACTCAAAAACGTCACCTACGACTACTTCGGCACGCAGTTTGAAGGGTATGGCGAAATCCTGGATGTGACGCAGTCTCCCACGCCGGGCCTGCGCACGATCAAGACCGATCCCAAGACCAAGCTGGTTGCCGGGGAGAAGTTTATTAAATACCCCACGCAGTATGTGATCCGCCGGACAGGGCTGGTCAACCAGCAGGAGGGCGAGGACGCGGGCAAGAACGACAAGCCGCAGTTCCGCAAGATCGCGCTCACGTTTGATGATGGTCCCGATCCGCGCTGGACGCCGCAAATACTAGACATCCTGCATCGGTATCATGTGCCCGCCACGTTCTTTGTGGTCGGCGGCAATGCCGAAGCCCACCCCAGCCTGGTCGCCCGCGAGTGGAACGAGGGCATGGAGATCGGCAACCACTCGTTCACGCATCCTGAGGCGCTGATCTCGCCCCTGCGCACCAAGCTTGAGCTGGATGCCACTCAGCGCGTGATTGAAGCCATTACGGGGCACATGACGACCCTGTTCCGCGCCCCGAACCGGGCAGACGCCGAACCCAGCAGCCCGTCCGACTTTGACCCAATCCTGCAAGCCGACAAGCTGGGTTATCTGTTTGTGGGCGAGCTGGACGACCCCACCGACTGGAAGCCGGACATCACTGCCGATGAAATTGTCAGGCATGTGTTCAGCCATGTAGACGACCCGGCCAAGAACGACGGCAACACCATTTTGCTCCACGATGCGGGCGGCACGACGCGCGAGCAGACAATCCTTGCATTGCCGCGCATCATTGAAGGCCTGAAACAGCGCGGGTACACGTTCGTGCCCGTGTCGCAGCTGGTCGGCAAATCCAAGGATCAGATATTCCCCGCCGTCAGTGGGCATCAGCTTTGGGCAGTTGGGTTTGACCGCGCCTTTTTTGACCTGACTTATTGGACGGGCAATGGCTTCAGCATGCTGTTTCTGCTGGCGATTGGCCTGGGCATCAGCCGCATTGTCATCATGGGAATGCTGGCCGCAAAGCAGGCCAAGCGCGAGGCCGGTCGGACATTCACCCCAGGCTATCAGCGGCCGGTCAGCGTTGTTATCGCCGCCTACAATGAGGCCAAGGTTATCAACAAGACCATTGCCACGATTATGAGCAGTGATTATCCCGATATCGACGTACTGGTGGTGGACGACGGCTCCAAAGACGACACTGCCGAAGTCGTTCGCGCTGTTTACGGCAATCACCCGCGCGTCACCATCATCCGCAAGGAAAATGGCGGCAAAGCCTCTGCCCTTAACTTAGGAATTAAGCAGTGCCGGGGCGAGATTGTCGTCGCCCTGGATGCCGACACGGTCTTCGCCCCGGATACCATCGCCAAATTGGTGCGCCACTTCCACGACCCCGCCGTGGGGGCCGTGTCCGGCAACGTCAAGGTCGGCAACCGCAACAACCCGCTCACCATCTGGCAGGCGGTAGAGTACATCACCAGCCAGAACTTTGACCGGCGTGCGTTTGAGCTGCTCAACTGCATCACGGTCGTGCCGGGCGCGGTCGGAGCCTGGCGCAAAGATGCCGTGATTTTAGCGGGCCTGTACTCGTCGCAGACATTGGCAGAAGACACCGACCTGACCTTTAAGATACGGCGCTTAGGCTACCGCATCCTGACAGACAACGCGGCTCTCGCCTACACGGAAGCCCCGGACACGGTGCACGACCTTGCCAAGCAGCGCTTCCGCTGGGCATTCGGCACTCTGCAATGCCTGTGGAAGCATCGGCCTATGCTGTTCAACCCGCGCTACGGTGCGTTTGGAACCGTCGCCCTGCCGTCCTTGTGGGTCTTTCAGATCGGCTTCCAGGCCATCGCGCCCATTGTGGATATGATGATCCTGTGGAGCATTATCTACAGCAAACTCGTAATGACCGGCGCGGATCAGAAGTCCAGTTTCTTGCTATTGGGGTACTGGGCGGTGTTTTCCAGCGTGGAGCTTGCGGGGGCGTACCTTGCCTTTCGCCTGGACAAAGAAGACAAGAAGCTGCTGGGCTGGCTTCTGCTTCAGCGGTTTGTGTACCGGCAGCTCATGTACTACGTGATTGTGAAGTCGCTGGTGGTCGCCGTGCGCGGGTCATTGGTGGGCTGGGGAAAGTTAGACCGCAAGGGGACGGTACAGATGGCAGGCCAGAACGCAGGCTTGGGCAAGCCGGACAAGCCGGGCCAGGTCGCCGCGCCTGAGTCATAAACAAGCAGCAAAAAGGCCCTCACTCGTAAGAGTGAGGGCCATTGTTTTGTTAGAAATAGTGGTTCAGCCCGGCGGCCAGTGCAGGGCGCGTCCGCCCAGGACATGCAGGTGCAGGTGGTCAACGCTCTGCCCGCCGTCCGGGCCGACATTGACCACCACCCGGAAGCCGCTCTGGTCTAAGCCCAGCATGCGGGCGACATGCGCGGCGGCCTGCATCAATTGGCCCAGAAGCAGCGTATTATTGTCGCCCGCATCCAGCAGGTTCGCCAGCGGCTTTTTAGGCACGACCAGAATATGTGTCGGCGCCTGCGGGGTTACGTCGCGAAACGCCAGCACGTTGTCGTCTTGGTAGACAATGTCGGCGGGCACCTCGCCTGCGACTATTTTGCTAAAGATGGTCTCAGGCAAGACTTGCCTCCAGCATTCCAAAGGCGTCGCCATTGGGCAGCACATCCATCAACATAACCGGGACAATCTGCCCGCGCAGCGCGGGCGGCGCGGCGAATTGAACCCGCACATAATTGCCCGTGTAGCCGGACAGCCAGCCATCCTGCGCGCCTTTGGCTTCCACGAGAACGTCTACCGTGCGGCCTATGTCGCCCGACGCGAACGCCTGCTGCGTCGCCAAACACTGGGCGGAAAGCTCCTGGTGCCGGTCCTCTTTCTCCGCGTAGGGCACATCGTCCACCAAATCCGCGCCCGCCGTGCGCTGGCGCGGCGAGTAGCGGAAGACATGGGTGCGCGCGAACTGCATCCGCCGGGCGAAGGCAAGCGTGTTCTCAAACAAGGGCCGTGTTTCGCCGGGGAACCCGACAATCAGGTCCGTGGTCAGCCCGATCCGGGGCAGGCGGGCGCGCAGGGCATGGACTTTGTCCGCAAAGAACTGGGTGTCGTAGGGACGGTTCATCGCCCGCAGGATTGTGTCGTCGCCGCTTTGCAGCGACAGGTGCAGGTGCGGCGCAATGTTGGTGTGAGACGCCATCGCGTCAATTAAGACTTCAGGGATTTCTACCGGCTGCACGGATGACAGGCGCACGCGCTCGATGCCCGGAATGTCAGCGACAGCCACCATCACGTCCGCAAGGTGCGGGCCACCGCTGCCTGTTTCTGGCCCATACGCGCCGACACAGACGCCCGTTACCACCACTTCCCTGGCTCCCTGGTCGGCCATGCGCCGTGCTTCCGCCACTACGTCCGCGAAGGGCCGCGAAGCCATCGTGCTGCGCGTATAGGGGATGGAGCAGAACGCGCAGAAGTAGCGGCAGCCGTCTTGTATCTTCAAAGTCGCGCGGGTGCGGTGCGCCGATGGAGAATGTGCGGTGTCCAGTTGGATGAGGCCCGACGGCGTGGCTTCGGGGAACACGGCCAGCGGGCTGTCCTGGGCGGGCGAGCCGGAGTATTGGATCAGCGAGGGGAACGAGGCCAGCACGTGGCTGGCCGTGCGCATCTTTTGGCTGTTGGGGACAAGCAGCGTCGCGCCGTCTACGTCTTCGTTGGTATCTAGGGCCATCTGCGCGAAGCAGCCAGTGAGAACCACATGCGCGCCGGGCTTCTGGCGCGCGGCTTTGCGTGCCATCTGCCGGGACTTGCGGTCGGCATCAGCGGTGACCGAGCAGGTGTTGATGACATATACGTCGGCAGGCTGCCGGAAGTCGGTGAGCGTGAAGCCCAGCGCGGCGAAGCTTTCGGCCAGTCGCTCGGTTTCGTATTGGTTGACTTTGCAGCCTAAGTTGGCGAATGCGGCGGTGGGCATAACGGGGTTGAGTGTACCGCGCGCGGCAGCGAGGTGTCAAGCACGCCTTACGCTGAGGGAGGGTTGGCAGGCGGCGGGGGCCAGACGCCTTCCTGCGGGTCATCATAGCGTGGCAGGGGAATGGCTTTCTGCGTTCGCGCCCTACGAAACGCGACAAAGGAAGCAACCCAAAGAAGGCTACACACTGTCTCAGCAAGACCATATAGGAAATGGAGGATCGGCAGCAAAATCACTAATGGTATCAAACCGCCCGTTAAGCAGCCGCCTATCCATAACCCTTGCCACAGGTAATGGCACTTTCCAGCACCTTGGTATCTACGCCATTGGGTAAGCAAGTAAAGCCAGCAGATGACCCCAACTATCTCTAGTGCGACCAACAGGCTGGACAGCAAAGAGCTATAAGCATTAAGCATGTCAGTCCACGGGGTCTTCGTTGGCACCCAGGCGGTGAATGTCCATAACATCGGTCAGGCGGTGCAGGCGCTTGATGACGGCGTTGATGTGGTCTGCGTCAAAGGCGTCAAAGGTAATCTGCATCAGTGCGGTGTGGTTGGGCAGCGACCGGGTGCGGATGGCCTGGATAAAGGTCTTGCTTTCGCTGAACAGCTTGCCGATGTCTTCCAGCAAGCCTATGCGGTCGGTCAGCTCCATCTTGATGTCGGTGGAGTAGCGCTCGCCGCTGCCCGTCGGCTTCCAGTTGACTTCCATCAAACGGTCGGGTTCCGTCGTCTGGTAATGGGCCACATTGGGACAGCCCTGCCGGTGCAAAGCAATCCCCTTGCCGCGCGTCATGTACCCGATCACATCGTCGCCGGGTACGGGCTGGCAGCATTTGGCCCGCACAATGGCGACATCTTCCAGGTCGCCGCCCACTTCCAGCTTGCCCGTGTTGGCGTGCGAGCGATGCGTCCCGGCCTGCGCTTCTTGAATGCGCGGCGTTTCCGGCACAAGCGCTTTCAAGCGGGTGAGGATGCCGCCGACAGGCTGGTCGCCATAGCCCACGGCGGCCAGCAATTCTTCCTGCGAGTGCATGTTGATGGTCTGCGCGATCTTGCCGAGCACGTCCGGCGACAGCAGGTGCTTGGCGTCCAGGTGCAGGCGCTCCAATTCCTTTTGCAGGAGTTCGCGCCCGCGTGCGACATTGGCGGCGAAGCGCAGCTTGCGAAAATACGCCTTGATCTTGGTGCGGGCGTGGCTGGTCTTAGCCGTCGCCAGCCAGTCCAGCGAAGGGTTGGCGGCGGGCCGGGACAGTATCTCAACGATGTCGCCGTTCTTAAACTGATAGGTCAGCGGGACAATCTTGCCGTTGACCTTTGCGCCCGAACAATGCTGCCCCAGGCCGGAGTGGATACGGTAGGCAGCGTCAATCGGGGTCGCGCCCAGGGGGAAGTCCAGCACGTCGCCTTTGGGCGTGAAGACAAACACCTGGTCTGTGAACAGGTCGCTGACGACTGAGCGCAGAAACTCGCCCGGCTCTTTGGCGTCGGACTGCCAGTCAAACAACTGCTGGCGCAGGAGGGTCATCTTTTTATCAAAGCGCGCGTCGCCGCCTTTGGGCTTGCCTTCTTTATACTGCCAATGGGCGGCAATGCCGAAGTCCGCCGTGCGGTGCATGTCTACGGTGCGTATCTGTATCTCCAGCGGCTCGCCGTTTGGCCCCAAGACTTTGGTGTGCAGGCTTTGGTAGCCATTGCTTTTAGTCTTGGCGATGTAGTCGTCAAAGCGGCCCGGCACGGGCATCCAAGTCTCATGCACAATGCCCAGGGCATGGTAGCAGTCGGGCAGTGTCTGCACCAAGACGCGCAGGGCAACGAGGTCGTAGATTTCCGTAATGTCCAGGTCGGACTTGCGCATCTTGTTGTAGATGGAATACAGATGCTTGGGGCGGCCTTGAATATCGGCGTCTATGCCGGCCTCAGCCAGCCTCTCTTTGAGGACACGGGTGGCCGTGCTGATGTCTTCCTCGCGCTGGGAGCGGGTGCGGTCTAACTTCTGCTTGATGTCGTTGTAGGCATCGGGGTTGACATACTTAAACGCCAGGTCTTCCAACTGCCACTTCACCTGCCAAATGCCCAGGCGGTGCGCAAGTGGGGCGAAGATTTGCAGGGTTTCCTGCGCGACTTTCTTTTGCCGGTGTTCGGGCATGGCTCCGAGCGTGCGCATGTTGTGCAGGCGGTCGGCGAGCTTAATCACCATGACGCGCAGGTCTTTCGCCATTGCCAGCAAAATCTTGCGCAGGTTGGCGGCAGACTTTGTCGTTTCCCCATGCCGCTTTTTGCGGGCGGCGGCTTCCGGGTTGTCCGTCTCGCTGGGGGCTTCGGGCGCGGGCGCGTCCACGCGCGCGCCCGGCGCGCTCTCGCTGCGGGCTTCAAAGTCGGCCAGTTTGAGCTTGGTGACACCGTCCACGAGGTCGGCGATCTCTTCGCCAAACTCCCCTGCCAATTGGTCGCGGGTCACGCCGCAGTCTTCCACAACGTCGTGGAGCAGGCCGGCAGCAATCGTGGCGTCGTCCATTTCCAGCTCGGTCAGAATAATGGCAACGGCCAGCGGGTGCGTGATATACGGCTCGCCCGACCGGCGGGTCTGCCCGCTGTGCTTCGTCTCGGCGTAGGCATACGCCCGGCGCAGCAGGTCGGCATCCGCCTGGGGGTGGTAGACGCGCGCGCGGGCGACAAGCGCGTCTGCGGGGCTGCCCTCAAGGGCGTCGTCGTTGGGAAGAGTGGAAGTGGGCTGAGGCATTGTGTTCTATTGTTGGAACAAGGGGGCGGGTTGTCTAGGTTCCTATGCCTAAGAGTGTACCCTACAATCGGGCATCAGGCACACATTCGTGTTGTCGCTGTCTCGTGATTGTTTCGGCTTGGCGTGGGCGTGGCGTGCGCATTGCGAGCGCGTACCAACGACGGACGAAATTGCTCCGTCGTCGGTCATGGCTTGCAACGCGCTGGAAACGCCCTTGCAACGATTATAGAATGCCTGTGCTACTCGGTGCAAACCGGGCGGCAGTTTCTAGGTTTGGCCGGGGCTTTGGGGCGGGGGCGGCCACACGCCCTGCTCATCGCGTGAAGGCTGAGGCGCAATCGCGGCGGGTTTCTTCGGGCGGTTCGCTGTCCACAGCAGCCACACTCCAATTATCCATATAGGCGAAAGGCAAACCACGACAACGCCAAACACGAACAGAAACAAGGGGATTACAGGTACACCCGTAGGTGGTATGGCGCCTGGCTCAGTGCCGTGGGCGATCCGCCACATAAGTGGGAACTCGCTCACCAAAAGGAGCACGCAAAGGCCAATCAAGATAAAGGCAATCACTTTGCGGGTTGTCATAAGCGTAAAGTGCGCGGCCCAGACTTTGCTTTAGATGCCTGCATCGTCGGCTTCGGGTTCGGTGAAGGGCTTGTAGGCGCGGTAGATGGTCTTCCACAGCACGTAGCCCATCACCATGTTCTCGTCTAACGCCGGGTTGCCGGAGCCTGCGTCACGGTCGCCGCCGAAGCGGGTGGCCCAGAATGCGCCTGTCCCGTGCCGCCCATCGTCCACGCGGGTGCGCAGGACGCTTTGGATGAAGTGCTCGGAGACGTCTTTGTTTTGGCTGTCTATGCAGGCGACAATGCCGATTTTGCGGTTGATGATGGCGATGGCTTCGTTGACGTTCTGAACTTTCGTTAAGATGCCGACCGGCCCGAAGACTTCGGTGCGGGCCAATATGTTGTCCGGGCCGACGTTTTCCAGCAGGGTGAAGGGGACATAGTGACCCTCGCTTGCCAGCGTGTCGGGGACGGGGGTCTGGTGGACGATGCGCGCGCCTTCGCTGACAGATTGGTTTATCAAGCCTAAGACGCGCGCCTGCTGCTCATCGGACACCAATGGGGGGACAGAGTACAGGCCGGGTGTCTTGTCGGCGTGGGCAAGGTCGGCGCTGGCTCCGTCGCCGATGACGATGCCTTTGGTCTGCTCCAAAGACGCGGCGACAAATTGGTCATACACACCGGCATCGCACAGGACTTCCTGGATGGAGGTGCAGCGCTGGCCGCCCGTGATGGTCTTGCCATAGATGAAGTTGCGGGCGGCGCGGAGGATGTCGGCGTCTTTGTGGACGTAAAAGACGTTGATACCGCCCACTTCCTTCATCACGCGCTTGCCGAGGCCGCTGGCGCGCGCGTCTACGGCATCGCCGACGGGCTTGCTGCCGGTAAACGACAGGCACTGCACGGCAGGGTGGGCAATCACGGCCTCGCCTGCGTCCACATCGCCGCTGACCATGTTGAGCGTGCCGGGAGGGACTGTAATGCCCGTGCGCGCCTCGGCCCAGGCAAAGGCTTCTTCCAGCGCGCCGATGATGGCATGGCTGCTTTCAGGAATAAGATGCGAGGGCTTCCAAACCACGGTGTTGCCGGTGACCAGTGCCGAAAGCACCTGCGCGATAGGGATGGCGACGGGGAAGTTGAACGGGGTGATAATGGCGGCGACCCCGCGCGGCTCCAGGCGCGACTCCATCACCACGCCGTCAATGTTCTTTTGGTACGTCTCGCCTTTCAGGGACAAGCCCTGGGGCGCGACGCACTCTACCACGCCGATAGCCTCGTCCAAATCCAGGCCGCTGTCAAACAAAGTCTTGCCCATCTCGCGTGTCATGGTGCGCACGATGTCTTCGTAGTGGGCGTACAATGCCTGGGCGACATGGAGGAACAGCTTGGTTTTGGCATTGCCGCTGACGGCACGCCAGGCGGGAAAGGCGTTTTCCGCGGCCTGCATGGCTTCGTTTACTTCGGCGGCTGTGCACTCGGCCACCTGGCCTAGCACTTGAGACTGATGAGCAGGATTAGCATTGGCATGGAAGCGCGTGGCCTGCGAGTCGCGCCACTGTCCGTTGATATAGACCTGGTACTGGTTCCGGGCGTTGAGGTGCGGGGTGATCGGCATGGTGGGTATCCTTGGGTCGGGGGCGGGATTACGGAACGAACACTTGCAGAGCGTGCGGCATGACATCAATGGTCAGGGGCGTGGCGCGGAACATGTCGCCGTCCAATTGGCCCTGAATGGGCGGCTGGGACTGGATGACGATGCGGCGAGCGCGGTAGTAGCGCACGCGCGGGTCGCGCAGATGACGGCGGGCAAACATCGCCATAATCTGCGTCACAAAGCCGATGCGGTCGCCGGGCGCGCGCTCAAAAACGCACACATCCAGCCAGCCGTCATCAATGGACGCAAACGGGGCCATTTTCACCTGGGCCAGTGCATACGAAGATGCATTGGCGACCACCACCAAATAGGCTTCCGACTGCACTTCCTCGCCGTCCAGCGTCAGCGTCACGGACGTGCTTTGATACTGCGCCAATGTCTGAAATGTGGCGAGGGCATAGGCGCCCGGCCCGATTAAATCCTTGACGCCGGGAACCACATTCTGCACGACAATCGCGTCAAAGCCAAAGCCTGCCATGAGGCAAAAGCAGCGGTCGCCTGCGCGGCCCAGGTCAATAGGGCGCGTTTTACGCTGTTCCAGCATGGACACGACGCCGGGCAGGTCGTGCTGGGGCAAAGATAAATCGTGGGCCAGCACGTTCTGCGTGCCGCGCGCAATCACGCCGAGCGGGAGCGGTGCGCCGTCCTGGGCCTGGGCAGCGACAAGGCCGTTCACGGTCTCGTTGACTGTGCCATCGCCGCCTGCCACCAGCACGGCATCATACTGCCCAGACAGCGCGGCGCGGCGGGCGGCGGCTTCCGCTTCGCCCGCGCCCTGCGTCACCAAAACATCGCGCACAAACGGACGCAGCGCAGTGAGCAAAGCCTCCCGGCTTTCCTGCAAACGTCCATGCCCGGAGACAGGATTGACAATCAGCAGCGCGTTCATGGTGTGCGCAATTGTAGCACACGGCAGGGCATTTGCCGTGCGGACGCGCGCTTTGCCGATGCACCTGTCATAATCAACACATGCAAGCGCACGGACCGAACCTGCCCCAAACCATGCTCGCCGCGCCCGACTGGATCGCCGCCCAAGCTCTCTCCGACTGGCTGACTGAGGCCGAACAGCAGCGTCTCAGCGAGTTTGTTTCACCTACACGTCAGCGCGACTGGCTGGCGGGCCGCCTGGCGATGAAGCGCCTGGTATGGGAAACATGGGGGATTGCGCCCAACACATGCGCCATCATTACGGACGGTGTGGCACCCTGCATCAACATGCCCGGCCTGGCACACATCAACTGGACATTATCACACAGCGGAGGGTGGGGCGCAGCGTCGTGGGCCGACACACGAACGGAAGGCACAGTCGGCGTGGACATCCAAGAGATACGACAGGCCCACCCCCGCCTTGCCGCCCGTATCCTGAACGCAGACGAGCACGCGCAGCACAACCTATGGCGCGAACTACTCGGCCACACCGAAGCCCTTCTGCTGGTCTGGGCCATCAAGGAAGCCGCCATCAAAGCCCGTCGCCTGCCGTGGGGACGCGCCCTGAGCAGCCTCAGCGTGCGCCTGACCGGGGGCGGCATGGCCCAAGTCACCCTGCCCGGCGAGCCGTGCGCATGTGCGGCCCGCTACGCCCGGCAGGGCCTATTTTGGGCAGCCCGCGCCGTGCGTCCCCTACCCGCGCACGGTGGGTAGCGCGGCAGTTTCGGGGGTGCGCCGTAGCAAATACAAGCCCAATAAAGTTAATAACGCCCCGTAGACAAAGACCAACTGCACCGCCGTCAACGCGCCCGACACGGCATAGAACGCCCCCACCAGGCCGCCAATCACCGCGCCCAGCCCCATCCATGTTCCCGCCTGTGGTTCCACTTCCTGGCGCAAACCATGCACCAACGCCCCCGGCAGCGACGCCAGCAGCAGCGTGACAATCGCCGTCCCCTGCGCTGCCTGCGGGGATAAGCCTGCCGCAAACAGCAGCACGGGGACAATCAGCGCACCGCCCAGCCCCGTCCACGCGCTCAACCCCCCTGCCGTAATAGCGGCGAGCAACACGTCAATCCAATAATCCACAGTCGCCGTCGGGAACACAGCCAGAGAGTGCGTGCGTAAACCCATATGGCGCGCATAGTAGCACATTGCGAGGCCCTGAGCGACAACCAGCAAAGCCCACAGCCAGCGCCCACGCAGCAGGCCGGGAGAGCGCATTGCGGCCTGCTGACCAAGCAGCGCCCCTATTGTCTGCCCGACCAGCACCAGCACGGCTAAAGCCCAATGCACATGCCCGTGCTGCGCGTAAGAAACCATCGCGCCCACTGCCGCCGCGCTTGTCACCACCAACGCCGTTGCGGTTAATCGCGGGACGCGCAGGCCAAGCAGATAGCGCAACAGCGGCTGCACAACCACACTTGCCCCCATGCCGGCGAGACCTGTCAGCACGCCGCATGGCAGGCCCACGGCAAACAAGACGGTGTTTTTCAGGTACGATAAGTTAGGACGCGCCATGCCACGCAGTATACCAGAACAACCACTTCCCGATGCAAAAGTGTGCAATGTCATCAGCCTGCCCGGCCTGACACCCTATACCGACGCGCTAGGCCTGCAAATGCGCCTTCTTGCCGCGCGCCAGCAGAACCAAATCCCCGACACGCTCCTGCTCTTGGAACACCCCCCGACAATCACACTGGGGCGCGGCAGCCACGAATCCGACCTGCTCACACCCGAAGCCGAACTGATGCGACAGGGAATTACAATCGAGCGCGTTGACCGCGGCGGGGAGATTACCTACCATGCGCCCGGCCAATTGGTCGGGTACCCCGTTCTAGACCTGCGTGCGCACGGTCAGGACTTGCACCAATATCTGCGCGACCTGGAAGAAGTCCTCATCCAGGCCCTGCGCATAATGGGGATGGAAGCCACGCGCGAACCTGGACTGACCGGAGTGTGGACGGCAGGAAGCAAGATTGCCGCCATCGGCATCAAAGTTTCCCGCTGGGTCACTATGCATGGCTTCGCGCTCAACATCAATCCCGACCTTGCACCAATGCGGCGCGACTTCGTGCCCTGCGGCATCCGTGACCGCGATGTGACCTCCATCGCCGAGCGCCTTCCACATGCCGAATGGATACGCGCCACTGTGGAACCGCATGTCCTCCGGGTCTTCTCCGATGTGTTTCATCTTCACCCGCACATGGTACATGAGGGTATACTGTCCGCATGAAGATACACGTGAAAATGGAAGTGGCGGGGCGAGAGATTGACGAAATCGTAGACGGCACGGATGCTGAGGACATACTTGGGCAAATCAAAGCCCGCGTGACGCGCGAGCTTGGCTGGAAGGGAATGTTTCTGCATGCCCTGACGCCGCTGGCCTTCGCACAGATGGCCGTGCAGCGTTACAACGCCTCCCACAAGGCCGACCTGCCTGTGCCTGCCACCCCAGACGACTTTATTGCCTTGGGGCAGCGGATGGGCTATGTGTCTTTGCTCCCCTCACCCGCTCCTCTTCCTTGAAAAGAGCCTCTCCTATGGTCAACTATGACGACCTGCCACTGTTTCCCCTGCACGTGGTTTTGTATCCCGAAATGCCCCTGCCGCTGCATATCTTTGAGCCGCGCTACCGGGAGATGATCCTGCGCTGCCGCGAGCAAAACTCCCCGTTCGGCGTCGTGCTCATCAGCGATGGCCCGGAAGTGGGCGCGCCCGCCGCGCCGCATGCCGTGGGCACAACCGCGCGCATTACGCAGTTTGAGGAGCTGCCCGACGGACGCATGGACATTGTCGTGCAGGGCGAAACCCGCTTTCGCGTACTGGAAGCGCGTGACACCTTCCCCTACCTCAGCGCACGCGTCGAGCCGTTTTGGGAGCAGACCGCCGACCCGCTGACGCTGCAAGGCCCCTTTGACGGCGCCGCCGCCCTGTTTAAGACTTACCTGCAATTGCGCTTTGCCCGCACGGGACGCGCCTTGAGCGCCCTGCAATTGCCGCAGGAGCCTGAGTTTCTTTCCTATGCCATCGCTAGCGTGCTGGACATCGCCCTCAGCGAAAAGCAGAAACTGCTGGACATGGATGCCACCCGCCTGCGCCTGGAGCGCGAAGTTGAGATCCTCGGCGACGAGATTGCCTCCCAGCGCAGCCTCGCCGCCATGGAGGAGGAGATCGGGACAGATGAGGGCAGCGTGATTGTGCCGGTGGACCGTCATGCCCTGGGCCGCCTATCTTCGCGCAACTGACTTTCTTTCGTTATCAAAGCGTGGGTAGAAAGTGCCAACGCCAACATAAGATTGCCCCCCAGCCCCCAATGGGACTGGGGGGTGATCCAGCACTGATCTTTCTTCACTGTGAGAAAGCTGAGGCGGATACGTCTTACGAAATGATTATCCTGGGGGCCGGGTGCGCGGGCCTGAGCCTGTGCTGCCATCTGCTGAGCCAGGGCGCTGCCTCCCCGATCCTGCTGCTGGACCGACGCACAGGCTATTCCGAGGACCGCACGTGGTGCTTCTGGGACACGCGCCCCACCCTCTTTTCCCCGCTTGTTAGCCACACATGGCACAAATGGAGCGTCCGCGCAGCCAGCGGATACGAAGCCGTGCAGTCACAAACAAGCGGCGGCTACTCCTGCGTGCGCGGGGCAGACTTTTACGCCTCTGCGCTGGCTCAAATTGCCCGCCACCCCAATGTCACGCTGCGTTTGGGTGAAACGCTGCAAGGCTATACCGAAGACGCGCACGGCGTTATGGTCCGCACCGACAGGGGCGAGTATGGGAGCAAATACCTGTTTGACAGCGCGTCTCCTCTGCCCACTCCCCACAGGCATGATGTGGTCTTGCGCCAGCGCTTTTTCGGCCAGACTGTGCAGACAGATCGGCCCATCTTTGATCCGGCCCAGGCGACATTGATGGATTTCGGCGTGGAGCGCACGCCAAACACGCTGCACTTCATGTACGTGCTGCCTTTCTCCCCGACGGAAGCGCTGATTGAGAATACGTTTATCGGGCGGGACTGCGTTGTTTCCCCCGACACGCACCGCCGCCAGATTGCCGACTATGCCCGCAGGCGCTGGCAGCTCGCCGACTTTGCCATCGTGCGCGAAGAGGCGGGCGATCTGCCCATGACCACGCAAAGCCTTCCCCTCCGCCATGGCAAGCACGTGTTCTATATCGGCACTGGGGCCGGAAGCGTGAAGCCATCCAGCGGATACGCCTTTGCCCGCATCGGGGAGCACACGCGACTGCTTGCTCAGGCATTCGCGGCGGGCCGTCTGGACACCATCCCTCGGCGCCTGGCCCCGCCCAAGTTTGCATTCCTGGACACGGTCTTTCTCACGGCCTTGCAGCGGGACCCCGAACAATTCGCCTTTGTTTTTTATGCCCTTTTCAAGCAAGCGCCCACGGCCTGCTTGGTGCGTTTTTTGTCGGAGACAAGCACATGGCAAGACGATCTTTTGATCCTGCGCGCCCTGCCCAAGAAGCCGTTCCTGCGGGCCGCCCTGCGTTCTCTCCCCTTGTGGCTGCCCCGGTTGCTCGCACGACACACCACGCCGACGCCGTGACTTGCCTCCGTCCTTGCGTGCTGGGCGGGGCGTGGGCGTGCGTGCTCTTGCTCCTTGCGGTGTATCCATTCTTTCCCCGGTTCTTTCACCAATGGGAGTTTGTGCCGTTCTTCATTGGGATGGTCTTCTTGGGCCTGCCGCACGGGGCGATGGATCACTTGGTCGTGCCCTGGGAGAAACGCCGCCCCTTGACATTGTCCTACTTTGCCCTCTTCTTTGCGGGCTACCTGGGGCTGACGCTGGCGTATCTGGCATTCTGGCGCGTGCTGCCGCCGCTCGCCCTGGGCGTGTTCCTCGTCATGTCTTGGCTGCATTGGGGGCAGGGGGATGCGTGGGCGCTGCACGTCTTTTTAGGACGGCCTTTATCAGCGACGCGGGCCGGGACGGGGCTGGTGTGGGCCGTGCGCGGCGCGCTGCCGATACTTCTGCCGCCGCTGGCGTTTCCCACTTACTTCCAGAGTTTCACGCGAGGCATGCTGGCGTGGTACGGGGCAGGGCCACAGCAGTGGACGTTGACGCCTCTGGTGCGCAGTGTGGGGCTGGGAGTTCTCGCCGTTTCAGCTTTGTGCTATGCGTGGGCAGCCTGGCGTGAATATGGGCCGGCTCTGCGCGGCGCGTTTTGGACAGACATGTTTGAAGTCGCGCTGCTGGCCGTGCTGTTCGTGCGCGTGCCGCCCATCTTGGCGGTCGGCGTGTACTTCTGCGTGTGGCATGCCGCGCGGCACCTCGCGCGCTTGATGCTTCTTGACCCCGCTGCTCAATCCTGGCTTGCCGAGCGGCGATTGGGCCGAAGCATTGCGCGGACAGCGGCGCTTTCTTTGCCCTTGACCCTGGCGGCGCTGGCTTTGCTGGGCGGCTTGTACGCGGGGCAGCCACACCGGGCCGCCGATGCAGGGGGGCTTGTTTACTTTTACCTGTCGCTCGTTGCCGCGCTGACCTTTCCGCACTTTCTCTTGGTGCTCTGGATGGATCGGCGGCTGCGCCTTTCTGAAGCGGCGCGGCCTGCTTAGAACAGCGTTGCGGGCGGCTCGTCTTTGGCGGTTTTGGCCTTGTCGCGGGCGGCGATGAGGTCGTCAATCAACGTCTGGCGGGCCATGTCGTAAGCCTCGCCCTGCTGACGCAGAATATAGGCGGGGTGCAGGGCGGCCATTGCATACCGCGCGTACTTGCTGTCAAACCACTGCCCGCGTTCCTGGGTCATCTTGAAGTTGCGATGGATAATGGCGTTGGCGCTCGGCGCTCCCAGGCACAAAATCACGGCGGGCTGAATAGTCGCGATCTGCTTTTCCAGCCAGGTGGAGACGCAGACCCCGGCCTCATCGGTGCGCGGGGGACGGTTTTTGGTCTTGCCGTCTTCCAGCAGGGTCGGGCGGCACTTGACCACATTGGTGATATAAATATGCTTGCGCAGCATGCCCGCCTCGCGCAATGCTTCGTCCAGCAGCTTGCCCGCGCGCCCGACAAACGGCAGGCCCGTCGCGTCTTCATTCGCCCCCGGCCCCTCGCCCACCAGCATCAACGGGCTGTCGGCATTGCCGTCCCCAAAGACCACTTTCGTGCGGGTCTCGCTCAGATCGCACGCCGGACACGTGGCGGCCTGCTCCGCCATTGTCAAAATCAGGCCCGCTTTTGCGCTGGCCCCCAGTTCTTTATCCATCACTGTCTGTCTTTCTAATCTCGGCAGCAAAGGGAGGTGCAGGCCAGGCTTCGCGCAGGACACGGGCGCTGTGTTCCAGTGAGTCCGGCAGCACCTTGACATCCGCCAGGACAGGCATGAAGTTGGTGTCGCCGTTCCAGCGCGGCACAAGGTGCAGGTGCAGGTGGTCGGCGATCCCCGCGCCGCCGGCCGTCCCCAGGTTCATTCCCAGGTTATAACCTTCGGGGTGGAACGCTGCCTGCAAGGCAGCCTGCGCCTGCCGCGCCGTCGTCATCAGCTCCAGCAAAACTTCTTCGCCTAAATCCGTCAGCAAAGCCGTGTGCCGGTACGGCACCACCATGACATGCCCATTGTTGTAGGGAAACAAGTTCAGCAGCACAAAGACGTGCGCGCCGCGAAATACCACCAGGTTCTTCTCGTCATCATCGGAGGCCGCCTTGTCGCAAAACACGCAGCTTGTCCCGCCTGCATGGGACGTATTCGGCGCGGGCTGATCCACATAAGCCATGCGCCAGGGCGCGTACAGTCGGTCCATGATGGAAGTATATACCCCGTTTCCCCCTGTCTGTGCAAGAGGAAAACGCATCCCACTGCGGAAACACCGCGCGGCAAGAGTGTCTCGTCGGCTGTTCCACGGGGTTTCCAACTCATTCCTACGGCATACCGACGACGGAACAGTTTCTTCCGTCGTCGCAACGCGCTAGGTACGCTTTTGCAACGCGCTAGGTACGCCTTTGCAGCCTCGCGTCCAAGAAGGCAAAACACCATGCGCAGCAAAGAAGTCAAAGTCGTTTCGCAGGCTTGAAGCTGCCCTGCGCGGGCTGAGCAAGGAATCAATGGGTTGATGTCACCTGGGGAGGAGCAGACAGCACACAGGGAAAGCGTCTACTGCCAGAACTGATACGTCGGCGTGCCCGTGCTGATGCCCCAGATGTTCAGCAGGCTGCCTTCAATGAACTGGCCGAGCATCAAGCCGTAGAAGAACGGCAGCGAACTTTGGAACATCTTGACGCCGCCGTAGCGCAGCAGCAGGGATTTGACCATCCAGGCCAGAAACAGGGGCATCCAGACCAGGTTGGTCTCAAACCCTGTCGTCAGCGCATACCCCAGCGGGTGGAACGGCCACCAGGAAAACCGTATTCGCATGGCCTGCAAAAACCCGGCGAAGGCGAAACCGGCCACAGTCGCCGCCAGGGCAGTGCCGTTCGGGCCTTTCGGCTGCTGAAGCCAGCCACTCAGCCGGTTCCAGGGTTCCGTGCTGTAGGCGACCATGGCGGCAGGGTTTGCATGGGCAAGCGCTCCAAATTGGTAGGTGAGATGCAGCATGGCCCAGAAGCCGCACGCCGCTCCCGCCGCGCCTGCCAGCAGCAGCGCCCAAAACCACCCGCGCAATTCGCGCCGTGCCCCGGAAACTTCCGCCATCTTGAAGGCTTCCAATTGGATCGGCATCGGCTCACAGCGATAGCTGCGGTTGAACCAGAACAGCATCGTGAAGCCGCCTAGGTTCTGGTGGCTGAGCGACTGCGCGCCCAGCAGGGACGGCAGGAGCGCATCCGGCCCCAGCCCCAGCTCGTGGATCGGCGTGCCCAGTTCCGCGCGCATCCGCGTGATGGCAATCGCCAAAATCAGGTAGATGAGAAAAAAGAGGACGCCCAGCCACCAGGAAAGGCCCACGGTCGTGGCAAACACGACCAGCAGCGCCAGCCCAATGCCAATTCCGGCGAATGCAGCCCGGTAGGAAATCGGCTCGTCGCGGTCGGTGATCTCGCTGGGCCTGCCCAGGGCGCAAAGCCAGACCTGATGCAGGTACCCACGCGCCAGCCACAGCGTGGATACGAAAAACAGCAAATACGCGCCCGCCGATTGATACAAGGGATAGGGCATGGACGGGTCGGCATCCAGCGATGTGGCTGATGTCAGCACGAACTGCATCTTCCAAAAGAGATGGAAAAACCAGATAGAGAACAAAAAGTCTATCGGCATCAGCATGCCCAGCCCGATCAAGAAGGGGTAAAACGAAATGGGTGAAAAGCCGATGGCACTCCAGGGTTTGTTTACGATAAACTGATTGAGCAGCCAGAAGCTTTGCCCATTGCCCGGCGTCAGGATGGGCGGAATGCCGGGATAGTAATAATTCAGGGCATTGATAATGTCTACGAGAGCAGCGATTGCAAAGCCTGCCCAGAACAGCCGCTGCCGGGTCAGCGGGACGCCGCCTGTGCCTCCCGCAGCCTGCGCGGTGATTTCCAGCGGCAGGCGCACCAGTGGGAAAGTCAAGCGCTCGTTGTCTGTCCACTGCCGACGCAAAAGCACATTGGTGCATTGCAGCACCACCAGCAGCGTAAACAAAAACAAGACCCAGGCAGCGGCGGGCACGGCCCAGGCCCGCAGATGAGCGGCGGTGTAAAGGGTGGAGTTTCCTTGATAGAAGTCACGGGCGGCGGTGTAGTCCGTGAGCGTCAGCCAGCGCGGGTAGACACCCGCAAACAGGGCATTCCAGTGGCTGCCGGGGTCAGCGGCATGGTAGACCGGCCAGGCCAGCATGGGCGGCAGGATTTGCAGCAGATCGTGCCCGCACATGGCGGTGCCGATTGCCAGCATCGCATACACAAGAAGCAATTCGCCCTGAGACAGCGCTCGCCGTGGAGAAACCCGCGCCACAATGACATTGAGCAGGGTCAGCACAACAAGTTCAAACACGCAGTTGAAGAACAGGGACAGGGTGGTGGGATGGGCCGAGTAGCGAATAATTTCCATGCTGACAACCCAGTAGGCATTGACGGGCAGCAGCAGCAGGCCGAGAAGAACGGCACGGAATGTGACGGAGGGCCGCAGAAGGGCGGGCGCGGCGGGTGTGGAAGAAATGGGCGTGTTTGTGACTGCCACGGGGCATGCCTCTTTCTGTCGGGGGAATGGAAGCGGTCAACCATGACAACGAAGTGTGACCAATATATCACAAAAACGCCCGCGCGTCAATCCAGTCGTGTCTGGGGACAGGGCAATTGCATCTAACTGTGAAGTGTGGTAAGTTGAGGCATCCTTTTCGGAGACTGCCTGATGCCTCACCCTTTAATCAAACACTTTGCCGACTTACCTGATCCGCGTGTCGCCCGCA